>Ga0209345_10004809_pt1 | contig 12845 bp, 12 predicted proteins | sample Cruoilmetagenom7_FD_187294 | JGI IMG/M metagenome (GOLD analysis project Ga0209345, IMG submission 187294) | Oil polluted marine microbial communities from Coal Oil Point, Santa Barbara, California, USA - Sample 7 (SPAdes) (version 2) | ecosystem: Environmental > Aquatic > Marine > Oil seeps ...
CTCAAGGGGTACCCAGTCTCCTATGAAAAAATTATTAAAAATACATAATGGATTTACTAAAAACTTGAAGATAAAAATGGTTGATGACTATCTGGTAAATTATAATAAAAAGTAATTATTTAGACCCCAGAATTTTTCATTAAGCCCAAAAATACAAGATGCTTATATATAGTAATATTTCTACAAGTATTGATATAACTTAAAAAAATAAAATTTTTATTATAAAGATAAAATCAAACAGTATCCATATAAGTATTTCGTTTAAAATTATTATTATTCTCTATTATTCCTAAGTTATTCTTTGAAAATTCTTTATATATTTGGTTATTTGATACAAGAGTGTTGTACCTTGTATCTATTTGAAGTTGCATAAGAATATGGATAGGGGTGTTGCTGTTTTGGCTTAATGCTTCATTGAGTTCATGGATATTTTTACTATAGAGTTCTGTTAAAATCTCTTTTGGTGTGGCTTGATTGTATCCAAGGCTTAGATTTATATCTATATTATCTTCATTTATTAATTTATCAAAAATTTCATTTGATAAGTTTTCATTGTGTGCTATTGCTATATTATAAATTTTGTCTTCTTGGGCTAAAAACTCTTTGATTTTTTCTTCACTACAGTTTGAATTTTTAAGTAGATTTATATTTACATTTTCTATATTTTTTTTAAATAGTTTTTCAATTTGATTTGAATTTAAAGATGGGTTGCTGGAAAGATAAATATACTCAACATCACTTAAATTTAATCTTTGTAGTTTATCAAAAATAGTATCATCTAGTATGATATGTTTTAAAAGTTCAATTTTTAGTTTATTGTTTTTTAAAATAGTATCTATATTTTCAAACTCAATATTATTTGAAATAATGAGATTTTTTGTTATCGTATTATCATTTAGTTCTAATAGTTTTGTTTTTAAAAGTTTATTGAGTGATTGATTTTGTGCTAAAAATTTTAATTCTTCTTTGTTATTATTTTTTAGTATTTGTATCAATATAGTTTTGGGTGTATTTGGATTGAGGGCAACTACCTCTTTAAGTGTCAAAGGTTGATTTTCTTTGGCATTTTTATCACTGATGGAGTATTTTGGCATATTAAAAATAGTCTCTAAAAGCTTTTCATTTGTTGTTTCTAAAGCTGTGTAGTAGATACCTATAGGTGAGTGTTGGATGTTGTGATTTGATTCAACTAAGCTACAAAACCTTTGTGTGATAGCAGTAGCTACATCTCTATTTTCATCGTTATCGTAGATACCTGTATCTTCCCAATCATAGTATCTGAGTATTTTTACAAAAATTTCATCACTAAAATATTTATTTTTTAACAGATTGATAACTCTCTGTTTTTCTTTTGAGATTTTAATAGCCATTAAAACAGAATCAATATCTAAGTTTTCACTAAACTCTTTTTCAATTACTTCAATAGTATAAAGCTCTTTGCCATCTTTGCTCAAAAGATAAAACTTCTCTTCATCATAAGTTGAAGTCATATATCCTTGAATTATAGTATCTGCTTCGTCTATATTTTCAACTATTATTGCTTCATTTTGTATAAAGTATTTGAGTAGTTCCTCTTTGTCTATTTTTTCACCTCGACCAGAGAAAAATATCTTTTTATTTTTTATATTCATTGAGTATCATTTTATAAAAGTCTATTATCATCATAATTGTTTTCTAGAATTTTTGTAATTTTTTTATGATTTGTACCACATAGATATAAGGCATTGAAGTTATTGTTTTTTATATAACTAAATATTTCATCTTCACTGTACTGTATTGTATTGATAACTTTAATATTGGCATAACTATAATGTTCTTTTAGGTATTCTATCTCTATATCGCAGATCACTTTATCTTCATTGGCTAAAATAAATCTATTTGTTTGTCCAAATTGAACTATTTGATTGCTTTTATTGATGAAAAGAGGTTTAAATAGATTGATATTATTGAGTTTTTTTAAGTCCGCTTTGTATTCAAAAAGTTCAAGTTGTTGGAGTAAATCATTGATATATACTGTTGGTATTTTTATCTTATCAAAAAACTTGTCCTTATAAGAGAATGAAGTTTCAAATAAAGAGTGGCTAGTAAGATTCTGTACATCATAGATTTTATTTTCCAAAGACAATACATCTGCTCCAATAGATTCTAAAAAATCAATATTTGTACCAAAGATTATTTTATCTTCAATGATATTATTTAAAAGTTCAAAATTTGAAGATAAATTATCTTTCAGTATTATTATATAGGAGAGTTCTTTTGACTTAAAAGTATTAAGAAGGTTGAAAAATACTTTATTTGTATGAATATATTTTATATTGTGTTTTAGAAGATTGAATCTTAAGATATTACAGATTGCTTTTTCTAAATTATCTGTTTTTATCCATGCTATTTCATTATCTACAATAGAAGTTTTAAATTCTGTGATTATAGCAAAAGCTCCTTTTTCTATAGCTTTTGGTATATCATCTTCATTTGTAGCAAAAAAAGCGTCACCTTCATTTACCTTAGCAAGATTGGTATGTATTTGTGTTACGAAAGATATAGAAGGGGCATTTAAAAGGTTCCCTTCAACTATATCAGTCAGTGCAGTTATTTGCATATGAAGTTTTCTAGCTTACTTTTGTTCCAGCAATTTTATTTGCTTCTGGTCTTAAAAGGTGAAGTCCATTTTCATCTTTGGCAGCTAGAAGCATACCTTCACTTATCATACCCATTAGTTTTGCTGGTTTTAAGTTGGCTACCACACAAGCTTGTGTACCTACTAAAGATTCTGCACTATAAAACTCTTTGATACCTGCAAGTATTTGCCGAGGATTCTCTTCTCCTATATCAACTTGAAGTTTTAAAAGTTTTTTTGATTTTGGAACTTCTTGGGCTTCTATAATTGTACCAATTTTCAATGTTGTTTCAAAAAATTGGTCAATAGTGATAAGGTTATCTGGTTCTTCTATATTTTCTTTTTGTTTTACAGCTTCACGTCTTGGTTTTTCAACTACAGATTCAGTTTTTTGAACTTCTGCGGTTGCTATGAGCTCTTCTTCAATTCTAGGGAATAGGGCATCTATTTTTGTAATAGTTGTATCAGCTATTAACTCTTTGTTTTTAAGAAGTTTGTTGTAGTTTTCTGTTGAGATTTCAATACCTAATGAAGATGCTATTTTAGAAATCTTTTCAGGCATTACACTATCAAGAAGTAGTGAAACTTTTGCCATAATATTTGTAATAAGAGCCACTAAAGCCATAGCTTCTTCTTCTCGATTTTCTTTCATCATAGTCCAAGGTTCATAATCACCTATTGCTTTGTTGGCTATTGTAAGTACTTTCCAAATCTCTTCAAGGTATCTATTGATTTGCATATTGTATATAAGTGGTTCTGCATTTTCTAAAATAGTATGTACATCATCTAACTCTTTTTGATGATATTTGGCTACATCTTTGCTTGTAACTTTAAAGTCAAAATATTTTCCACTCATACCTTGAATTCTATTAAGAAGGTTTCCTAAGTCGTTTCCAAGGTCTGAGTTGATTCTATCCATTAAAGCTCGTTGTGAAAAGTCACCATCTTGACCAAATGGCACTTCTCTAAGTAAAAAGTATCTAAAACTATCTAATCCATAAGCATCAGCAACTTTTTTTGGATCAACTACATTTCCTTTTGATTTAGACATTTTTTCGCCATCTCTTGTCCACCAACCATGAGCTGCAATATGATCTGGAAGTGGTAGTTCCAAAGACATAAGAAATGCTGGCCAAAAAATAGAATGAAATCTAAGAATATCTTTCCCTACAAGATGTACTTTTGCAGGCCAATATTTCATATTCGCTTCATCTCCTCCATATCCAAGTGCTGTTATATAGTTTAAAAGTGCATCAAGCCATACATACATAACATGTTTGTCATCGTTCATAGAAGCTGGTAATTTTACACCCCAGTCAAAACTTGTTCGTGAGATTGAAAGGTCATTAAGTCCACCACTTACAAAGTTTACTATCTCTTTTGCTTTTGCACGAGGTAAGATAAATTCTGGATTTTCTTCATAAAGTTTCAGAAGTTTATCTTCATAGTTAGAAAGTTTAAAAAAGTAACTTTCCTCTTTTACTACAGTTGTAGGTTTTCCACAATCAGGACAACCCTCACCATCTATAAGTTGTGCATCTGTAAAAAATGTTTCACAACTTACACAATAGTTACCCTCATAGTGACCTTTGTATATATCACCTTTAGCATACATTTTTTCAAAAGCTTTTTGAACACCAACTTTATGTTGTTCATCTGTTGTTCTGATAAATTTATCATAAGAGATATCAAAGTTATCCCAAAGTGTCTTAAACTTTCCACTTACTTCATCAGCATACTCTTTTGGTGTTTTACCACGAGCTGCGGCACTATCTGCTATTTTTTGACCATGTTCATCAGTACCAGTTAAGAAAAAAGTATCGTATCCTACTAATCTTGAGTATCTAGCTAACATATCTGCTATAATTGTGGTGTAAGCATGACCTATATGAGCTACATCATTTACGTAGTAGATAGGTGTGGTTATATATACTTTTTTACATGATTCTGACATTTGTATTCCTTGAGTTTCTTTGTTCTTTTATATTAATATCCGCGATTATATCTAAAAATTTTTTATAGATTGATGAAATAGATATTATTTGGTATAATAAATAAAAAGGGTATAGTCATGGATGTAAATAAAATAGGAAAGTTACTTATAGATTTAGTTCGCATAACAATATTTGATAAATTGAATAATCAACAAACACTTAAAAAAGATGAGTTTTTAGAAAAATTACCGAACTTTTCTAAAATGGGTGCAACTTTTGTTACTCTTACCAAAGATGGAAACTTGCGAGGGTGTATAGGTTCACTTGTGCCACATACAACTCTTTATGATGATTTGAGTTCAAATGCCCTCAAAGCAGCATTTGAAGACCCTAGATTTCCTCCACTTACAAAAGAAGAGTTTGAAAAGGTTAAGATAGAAATATCATTAATTGGACCTATTCAAAAAATTTCTTATACCAACTTTGGAGATTTGAGAACAAAAATAAAACCAAATGAACATGGTGTTATTTTAAGACTTGGAAATCATCAGGGGACTTTTTTACCGCAAGTATGGGAAGAACTTCCAGATTTTGATAGTTTTATGGTGCATTTATTTTATAAAGCGGGACTTGACCCCAAGACGATAGAAGCGGCACCTGAAATATTTGTTTATACTATTGAGAAAATAAAGGAGCAATAAAATGGAATTTTATAAACGAAGTTCAGAAGATAAGATAACTTGCCTTTTGTGTGGACACTACTGTAATATAAAAAAAGATAGTGTAGGAATTTGTAAGGTCAATAAAAATGTAGGTGATAAAATTGAGTGTTTGGTATATGGATATCCAAATGCAATGAATATTGACCCAATTGAAAAAAAACCGTTGTATCATTTTTTGCCAAAGACACAAACTTTTTCAATAGGAACTGTTGGATGTAATTTTCATTGTTCTTTCTGTCAAAACTGGCAACTTTCCCAAACAGATCAAATAAATAAAAAACAATATTATGCACCAAAAGATATAGTAAATTTAGCATTATATTATAGTTGTGAATCTATCTCTTATACTTATAATGAACCAACAATATTTTTTCCATATATTCAAGATATAGCAAAACTTGCACATGAAAATGGACTCAAAAATATTATGGTTACAAATGGATTTGAATCAACAGAAGTAACATCTGCTATGGTTAGTTTGATTGATGCGGTAAATGTTGATATAAAATCATTTGATGAAAAATATTATAAAAAAAATCTTGGTGGAAAGCTTGATGTTATTTTAAAAAATTTAAAGTTTTTTGTAAAAAATGGTATTCATACGGAGGTAACAACATTGATAGTTCCTACTCAAAATGATAGTGATGAAGAGATAGGACAAATTGCATCTTTTATTGCAAATGAGTTAGGTGGTAATATAGTTTGGCATATTTCGGCTTTTCATCCTGATTATAAAGAGATGGAAATTCCAAGAACATCTATAGAAACTTTAAAAAAAGCAAGAGAGATAGGATATAGTAAAGGATTGAAAAATATCTATTTAGGAAATGTAGGAGGATTAGTGTGAGTGAGCGAAAATTAGCAGTATCAGGTACTTTTTATCCACAAGATAAAAATGAAGTTGCAAGATATATAGAACATTTTAATAAAGTATTAGAAGAAAATAATATCATAACAAATTCAAAAATATCTCCACGAGCAATTATTGTACCACATGCAGGGTATATTTATAGTGGATTTACAGCAAATATGGCATATAAATATATTCCAAAAGAGATAAAAAATATTATTGTAATTGGTCCATCACATAAGTTTGCTTTTAGTGGTGCTAGTATTGCTTTGTATGATACTTATCCAACTCCTTTTGGGGATTTAAAGATCAATAAAAATCTAAGCCAACAGCTTATTGATAAGTTTGAATTTTTAGGTTTTAATGAACAAGTTCATTGTGAACACTCAACAGAAACACAGTTCCCATTTATTAAATACTATGCGAAAGATGTTGAAGTTATAGAGATAGTGTATAGTGATAGTACTTTTCAAGATATTGCGACAGTTGTGGAATTTCTTTTAGAAGATAAACAGAATTTAGTTGTAATAAGTACTGACTTAAGTCATTTTCATACCTTAGAAGAAGCAAATTCAAAAGATTCTATTTGTTTAGAAGCGATACAAAAACAAGATATGAACTTATTTAAAAGTGGTTGTGAAGCTTGTGGTATGATAGGTGTAAAAGCTATGGTGACAATTGCAAAAAAATTAAGTTTAAAAACAAAAATTTTGGATTATAGAACAAGTGCAGATATAACGAAAGATACTAATAGTGTAGTTGGCTATCTAAGTGCTTTATTTCATTGAAAGAAACTAAGTGGGATTAATAACTAATTATGTATAATTGCTTATGATTTATAATATATTATTAATAGATGACAATAACTCTTATCAACACACTACAGATATTTTGGAAGTACTCCATGATAAAACTATTTATCGTGGGCACAATCAAGATGCGATTGTTAAATATATTGAATCATATAATATACATATTATTATAATAAATACTAACTATTTTGAATTAGAAGTATTAGATGAAATTTTCTCAAAAAATAAAGAAAAATTTAGTGAGTTGCCAGTTTTAATTGTAGGTCAATATGATAATATTGAAAAATATAAACATCTTTTAGTTTATGATTATATTGATATTAAAAAATATGATACTCTATTATTAAATAAGATAAAATTTTGTCAAATGTTGTATAAAAAAGAGTTAGAACATGAAAATAATATTCAAAAAATTCTTTATATGGACAATCTTACGCAACTACCAAATAGGGCTAAGTTAATACGTGACGTACAAAATGCAGAAATAGGTATAATTGCATTAGCAATAATTGATATTAACTCTTTTAAAGAGATAAATGACTTTTTTGGACATAAAATTGGTGATATAATTCTAAAAAAAGTGGTTAATGTTATTAATGAAATGATAAAATTTGTAAGAAATAAAGTGATTTTATATAAATTTTCAGCAGATGTTTATTGTTTAGCAAATACTGGTTTAATGAAACAAGATTTTAAAGATATAGTTATGTTTATATTAGGCTCTATTGAGAGTAATGTTATCTATGAAGGGGAACATGAAATAGATATACGAGCAACCGCAGGAATAACATTTTCTCCAAAAAACAATAAGCTTATTACAGCAGATTTAGCTTTACATGCTGCAAAACAACAGCATAAAAATTATTTAGTTTTTTATGAAGAGCTTGATAATATAAGAGAATATGAAAAAAATATGTTATGGACTAAAAAGCTTAAAAAAGCTATGGATAGTGATAATATCATTGTATATTTTCAGCCTTTAGTTAATAATGAAACAATGAAAGTCGATAAATATGAATGTTTAGTAAGAATGTTAGATGATGAGAAAGTCATAGCTCCATTTTTCTTTTTGGATGTTTCAAAAAAAGCAAATCAATATGCAAATATTACAAAAATAGTTATAGAAAAATCATTTAAAGAGTTTGAAAATTTGGAATTTGAGTTTTCAATTAATGTTTCATATGAAGATATTCAAGATACTGAATTTATAGATTTTATTAAAGAAAAACTTGAAAAATATGATGTAGCAAGTAGGGTAGTTTGGGAAATTTTAGAAGATGAAGGTGTCAAAAACTACAATCTTTTATTTGATTTTATAAAAGAAGTTAAATCATTTGGATGTAAAGTGGCAATTGACGACTTTGGAAGTGGTTATTCAAATTTTGAGCATCTTTTAAAAATGAATGTTGATTATTTAAAAATAGATGCTTCTTTAATAAAAAATGTTGCAAGTGATGAAAATAGTTATAAAATAGTAAAAACTATTATTGAATTTGCAAAAAGTCTTAATCTAAAAACAATAGCAGAATATGTTGAAAATGAAGAGATTTTTAATATAACTAAAGAGTTAGGGACTAATTACTCTCAAGGGTACCATTTCTCTCCACCTATCCATAAACCTACGATAGATTTTTTTTAACTTTTCTCTAAAAATTGCTCTATTTGAGTAGCTATTAAATTAATTGGTTGCTTTGCATCAACTCTTAAAAGATCAATTCTTACTTCCCCCATACTGTTTATCATCTCTATAGCATTAATCATTCTTTGTTGAATCTCCAGAAGATAAGTAATTCCTCTTTTTTCTATACTATCTTGTTCTTTTTGTGACAGTCGATATTCAAGTTCTTCTTTAGATAATTCAAGGATAATGATTTTATTTGGCATAGCACCATTTAAAGCCATGATATTTAAGCTAATTGCAATCTCTAAAGGAGCAGTTTTAGCATAAGCTATACCACTTAAAAAGCCTCTATCACTAATAACAATTTCATCTCTATGTTTTTTTACTATTTCAAAACTATGTTCCGCACGATCTGCTAAAAATAAAAACATCTCTGCAACTTTTGATTTAGCTTCACCATTAAGTACCATCTCTCGTAGTTTTGAACCAATTTGTGTACCACCTGGTTCTTTTGTAAATATTGCTTCTGGATATTTTTGTTTTAATATATCAAGTTGTGTTGATTTACCTGCTGTGTCTATACCTTCTATTATTACATACATAATTGTTTTACCTCTTTATCTAACGTATTCAAAATTTGATTTGGAACTAAATGATCATATCGCCCATTAAAGCGTATAAGTTCTCTAACAATTGATGAACTTACAAATGCATTTTCTAAAGCAGGCATCAAGAATACAGTATCAATATTTTTATCGAGTGAACTGTTTGCATAAGACATTTGAAGTTCATATTCAAAGTCCGTGTTTGTTCTTAAACCTCTTATAATATTATACACATTTTTCTTCTTTGCAAAATTAACAATGAGAGTGTCAAAAGATTCAACAGTAAGACCATCTAACTCTTTTATAGTCTCTTGTATAAGTTTTACTCTACTATTAAGATTAAACATAGGTCTTTTTGAGCTTGATGTTGCAACAGCAATAATAATCTCATCGTATATTTTTAATCCCCTTTTTATGATATCCATATGACCATTTGTAATTGGATCAAAAGTTCCACTATATATAGCTCGTCTTTTTGTATGTTGCATCAAGATTACTCTCCCCATCTTTTAAATAAATTATGTTCTATATGAAGTAAATCAAACCATTTACCTATGATAAACTTCTCCATATCTTCTAAAGTTTGCTGTTGACTATAATATCCAATAACAGGTGGTGCAATAGCCACCCCTAATATGGATAGCTTTGCCATATTCTCTAACTGTATAGTATTGTATGGCATCTCTCTTGGTGCTAGTACAATATTGCGTCTCTCTTTTAACATTACACTAAAAACTCGTGTGATAAGTGTATCTGAAATCCCAACAGCACTTTTTGCTAAAGTATTCATACTACAAGGAACGATAATAAAAGCATCTGCTTGAAAAGAACCAGAAGATATAGGAGCACCAAGTTCTGTATCATCATATAAAGTAATATTTTCTTTTAATGTTATGTCTTTATAACTATTGTTTGATTCTAAAGATAAAGTATATTTAGCACTTTTTGATAAAACAAGAAAAATCTCTATCTCTTTTGGAATAAATTCTAGGAATTTTAACCCTAGTTGTACACCAGAAGCTCCTGATATTCCTACAATTAATCTCTTTATGCTTTTTTGATGATTCAAATTACAGCCTTTATTTTTTTGTATTTTATCTAAAAAGCACTTTTGAACAAATTGTTATAAGTATTTGAACAATTCTTAATATTAGTTTAAGATTACAAATGATAACATTTTGTATAAGTTTTAAATAAATACTAATTAAAAATGTAATATTATTAGTATTTAAATAATACAAAATATATAAGGAATTAATCATGGAAAAAGTTGTAAGTTTTATAAGAGTGAATAAAAATAATGATGAATATACAGATGCACAAGCAATAGGAATTGCTAAATATATCAGAGAGAATAAATTGCAATTAGATAAAAATATAGAAGTTGAAGTGAATGTTCCAGATGAAGAAGCAAATATCTATAAGATATTAGAAACTTGTAAAAATGGATGTGTTGTTGTAGTTTATGATATAAATGTATTTGGACGAACAACTGCTTCTATATTAAAAAATATAAAGTATTTGTTAAGTCATGGAGTACGAATTATTAGTGTGTCACAAAATTTAGATTTTGTTAGTAATGATGATATGCTTACAAAAATGATTTTAGGTATTATTGGAATGACTATTAATCTTGAAAAAGATTTAATGAGTTTACGAACAAAAGAAGCCTTAACAGCAAAAAAACTTGATGGTGTATCTTTAGGAAAACCAAAAGGAACAATTCAAAAATCAAAATTTGATCAACAACGAGATAAAATTGAAGAGTTGTTAAGTGTAGGTTTAAGTGTAAGAAAAATAGCTAAAGTTTTAGGTTACAATAACCATATTGGATTGAATAATTATGTGAAAAAAAGAAATATAAGAGAAGATATATTTGGTGATGATGTACTAGCAAGTTGATTTAAAAAAGCAAAAAATATAAGAACTTATTCATAATTAAAGAATTTATTAAAGAAAATTAGGTTATAAATCCATTAAATTTAATTATAATAGGAAAGTGTATATGTCTTTAATGATAACAGATGAGTGTATTGCATGTGATGCTTGTAGAGAAGAGTGTCCTAATATCGCTATAGAAGAGGGAGATCCGATATATATTATAGATTCGGATCAATGTACGGAATGCGTAGGAAGTTTTGATGAACCTCAATGTATAGAGGTTTGTCCAGTTGATTGTATCGTTTTAGATCCAGATAACCAGGAAACAATGGAAGAATTACAATTTAAATTTGATCAATTAGAAAAAGAAGACTAAATGGCAAAAATAACAACCATCATTGATATTGGTTCAAACTCAATGCGGATGGTTGTTTTTAAAAAAACCAGTCGATATGCTTTTCATCTAATTAACGAATCAAAATTAAAAGTGAAAATCTCTGAGGGTTGTTATGAAAATAATGGTAACCTTCAGGAAGTTCCACTACAAAGAGCTTATGATGCCTTAAAATCTTTTCTTAATATTGCAAAAAATTTAAAATCAAGAAAAATACTATGTGTAGCCACTTCAGCATTACGTGATGCTCCTAATGCTAAATTATTTTTAAATCGAGTTTCAAAGGAATTAAAACTCAATATAAAAGTAATTGATGGGCAAAAAGAGGCTTATTATGGCGGTGTAGCCACATCAAATCTTCTAGAGTGTAATAATTTTGTAACAGTTGATATTGGTGGGGGAAGTACAGAGTTTGCATTTGTAAAAGAGAAAAATATTGTTGAAACTATCTCTTTAAAATTTGGAACAGTACGAATGGAAGAGTTGTTTTTTAATAAAAATGACTTTGAGGGTGCAAAAAAATATATTATAGAACAAATTGAAAATAATAAAGAATTATTTACAACTTATTATTCTTTGTTTACAGATATTGTAGGATTAGGTGGAACTGCAAGAGCTTTGAGTCGTTGTGTAATTAAAAATATTCAATATCCAATAGATACTTTACATGGATTTACTTATAGTGTAGAAGAAAATAAAAATATATTTGAAAATATTGAAAATATTCAAAATAAAAAAGAATTAAAACAAATTGGTATTAGAAAAGATAGATACGATACTATTGTTATAGGAACATTTATCTTTAAAACAATTTTAGAGTATTTTCAAGTAAAAAATGTAATTACAAGTGGAGTTGGAGTAAGAGAAGGGGTATATCTATGTGATATACTGAGAACTTCACACCATAAATTTCCATCAAACTTTAATCCAAGTGTAAGAAGTTTATTAGATAGGTTTGTTGACGATCAAACTCAAAGTGCTTATTTAGGAAATAATGCAAAAAAAATATTTGAAATATTACAACCATTACATAACCTTGATTCAAAATATAGCTCAATTTTAGTTATAGCTTCAAAACTACAACTTATCGGGCAGTCATTAAACTTTTATAAAACACAAGAGAATTCTTTTTGGTTTATTTTAAATGGACTTAATTATGGATTTTCACATCAAGAGAAAGTGTTGATTTCAATAGTAGCAAAATATAGTGGTAAAGCACTTCCAAAAGAGGAAGATGTAAATCAATTTGGTACACTGTTGCCTTGTATTGATACAATTCAATGGCTTAATTTTATGATGACGCTAAATTTGACTTTAAATATAGAATATGGAAAAGTTAAATATGATTTTTCACTTGAAGAAAATATATTAAAAGTGAGTTCTGAGGATAAAAATCATCTTGTAAAAAA
>Ga0209345_10004813_pt1 | contig 12832 bp, 10 predicted proteins | sample Cruoilmetagenom7_FD_187294 | JGI IMG/M metagenome (GOLD analysis project Ga0209345, IMG submission 187294) | Oil polluted marine microbial communities from Coal Oil Point, Santa Barbara, California, USA - Sample 7 (SPAdes) (version 2) | ecosystem: Environmental > Aquatic > Marine > Oil seeps ...
ATGAGCATGAACCCGAGACCAAGAACTGCTTCACCATCGCCTTGAGCGGTGACCGCGCCGCGGCGGATTTCGTAGCCCTCTCGGACATTGGCGATGTTGCGAACAAAGATGGGTGTGCCATCCTCAGCACCAAGCACGATGTCAGCGATCTGATCCGTCGTGGTCGTCAGCGCGACGCCGTGGACAAGAGTCGATTCGCCAGCACGCGTGATGAGCCCGCCGCCGACAGACTGGTTGTTCTTTCGGAGTGCTTCAGCGACATCGTCCATTGTCATGCCATACTCAATCAGACGGGTCGGATCCACAACCACTTCGTACTGTTTGCGCCGTCCACCCCATGTGTTGATTTCAGCGACACCCGGAACTTGGCGGAGCTGCGGCTCGATCACCCACTCGTGGAGGGTGGTCAGTTCGGTGAGGCTCGCTGGATTCTCGCCCTTGCCGGTGACGATGTAATGGAACACTTCCCCCAACCCGGTCGCGAGGGGCCCCATCTGTGGCCGCTCGATCCCGTCAGGGAGTTTCACAGCGTTGAGCCGTTCACTGACAACCTGCCGCGCGAAATAGATGTCCGTACCGTCTTTAAAAGTGATCGTGAGTTGCGAGAGCCCGAATCTCGAAATCGAGCGAACATCAATCAACCCCGGAAGACCCGAGATAACATTCTCAGTAGGAATCGTAACCTGCTGTTCAACTTCCTCCGGCGTGAGTGACGGTGCGACCGTGTTGATCTGCACTTGCACCGGTGTCGTATCGGGGAAGGCATCGATTGGCAAATGGCGCATCGAGTACACGCCCCAAATAATGAAACCCAGTGTGCCGAGCAGTACGGCAAGGCGGTTTCGTAGCGACCACCCGATGATCCAGTTCAACATACCAATACTCCAAGTTGGACGAATCTGTGTTCCGCAGTTCACCCAGCGTGTGTGTCATCCTGAGAGTGTGCCGTTCAGTTTGAGAGGTGATCGACTTCGCAACACCCGGCGCCCATCGAGTCTTTGAGCAACTCGTTCTTGAGGACAAAGCTGCCCCCGGTCACAATTGTCTCACCGCCGGAAAGCCCAGAGAGAACCTCGTAGGAATCTCCTGCATCGAAGCCGAGGGTCAACTGGACGGGTTGAAAGGTTGTTCCATCATCGCTTGTTCGAACAAAGGCAATGTTGCAACTCCCGTCCCACTGGACTGCCGCTTTGGGTATGGTGACCGCTTCTGCCCCGGCTCCCGCGGAGATCGTTGCGCGACCAAACATGAAGGCCTTGAGCATGCCGTCACCGTTGTCGAGTTCGGTGCGGGCTTTGATTGCTCGGGTTTTTTTGTCGAGTTGAGTGCTGATCCAAGTTAAGCGTCCCGGGGAGCTTCGGTTCGGGATGCCGTCGATGCGAAAGCTCACCTCTTGCCCTTTGCGGACGGTCGATAGGTCGCGTTCGGTGAGGTCGATCATCGCCCACATCATGCTGGTGTCCGCGACTGCGAAGAGCATATTGTTTTCGTTCACGACCTCCCCCATGACCGCTTCCCGCTCAACGAGTGTGCCGTTGAATGGGGCGGTGATTCGGAGCAACGAACCGGTGTCGTTCTCCTTGATGGAGAGCGCGATGTCTTCGTCCGAGAGTCCGAGATTCCGGAGCTGCTGTTTGGCGCGGGAGACTGCGATCCTTGCCTCTGCCAGATGCGTCTGGGCTTCGAGAAGCGCACGCTCAGTGCTTACGCCCTTTGTCATCAGCGACTGCTCACGCTCAGCGTTGGCTTTCCACAGCGCAAGCAACTCGGACGACTGGAGCAGATTGGCCTTTGCCGAGCCCAGAGCCATCGAGTCAACCGTCGCGATGACATCGCCTTTCTTCACACGGTCACCAAGGTCTTTGTAGACCTCGATGATCACTCCGCCGGCACGGGATGAGAGCCTCGCGTACTTGCTCGCGTCGTACACAACCTCGGCGTTGCGTTCGATTTCACGCCTGAGATCACTCGTTCCGACCAGGGCGTATTCAATCCCAGCGGTACGAGCAATCGATGGAGTCGCGAGTGTGATGATGGTGTTCACGGTTGTGCAGCCCTCTTGGGGAGGGAGCAGCGATCGCCGAGGGTTCGTGGTCATCGTCGATGGGGACGATGTATTGGGACTGGTTGGAGACGCTCCATTGTCCTGCCCAGATTGCGCAGAAACAGGCATGCTGCTGCCAGCGAGCAGCAAGACAATAAGAGTACGAGCAGCGTTCATGTTCATCGTTCACCTCGATTCAAATAGAAAGCGTGTATTATGGATTGCAGATCGCACACTGCGATTCAGGCGTGTTGTGCTCTTGGCACCAGTCGCCTGCGGCGACGAACGCGGTCTTCATAAATGGCCGACACTTCACACACAAAGCCTCGGCCACATCGTGACCGTTGCAGAAGCCCTCAGATTGGATCAACGACGGAGTGCAGAACGGGCACTTCGCTTCTGGGATACCGTGCTCGCAGTTTGCAGCGTCATCAGCTCCGGAGATGGGCATGGCACCGCCATGGACACCTTCCTGAATATTCTCAGCGAGCTCAGGGTTGCACTCGATGCACTGGGACTCTGGAAGTTTGTGCTCGTCGCACCAATCACCCATGGCCCGAAAGGCAACCTTGATTCCTGGCTTGCACTGAGCGCAGATCGCTTCGGGGAAGCCGTGGGTTCCGCAGAAACCCTCGGCATCGACCATCTCGGGATTGCAGAACGGACAGGTTTCGATCTTGATCTGATGCTCGCATCGCCCATCCGCGCTCACTGCGGAGGTCTTCGATCCTGAAGACCCGCCCTCGCCACACCCGGTGAACAAGGCAAGCCCCAGCAGGCTCAGTCCAAAACACAGAATCATCATCGTCTTGCTTTTCGTACTCATTTGATATCCTCTGCCCCGCTCGGGGCTGTTATGGTGTTTGTGATTGATTGTTCATTGTCGGCATCGAAGAGAATCTCCGTGCCGCAGATTGCAGAAATGCGTGCCAGTGCGACGGACGCTTGGCCCGCGAGTTGAACGAGCGTGCGGCGGGACTGCATAAGAGTTCGTTGTGCATCGAGCAGTTCGATGAACGACGCTCGTCCCGCGCGGTACGACTCATCGATCTGTTCGAAGGCCCGCTGCGCGTCCGGGACAACATCATCACGGATGATTCCAAGCTGCTCGCGTGCCGCGTCGTACGCACCCTTCGCGCCCGCCAGTTCCGTCAAGAGCTGGTTCCGAATCGCTTCTTTGTCCTGTCGGCGTTTCATCAACTCAAATCGTGCAGAAACGAGATCCCCCTGTCTGCGATCCCAAAGCGGAATCTCAGCACCGATGCCGATCTCGGCGATCCCCCCATCGCTTTCTTCGCTGTACCCAACCCCAGCGGACACATTCAGATCGGGCACACGCTCGGCCCGAATGCGTTCCATGGTGGCCTGGGCCACCTCGATCTCGCGATCGGCAACGATTAATGTCGGATGCCCTGCCTCGATGGTCGCCATAAGGCGGTCTTCATTGATCGCCGATGGATTCATCGGGATGCGTGAGGCAAGCCGGTCTGCGGAAATCAGATCAGTGTCCAGTATGAAACCGAGCTGCTTCTCAGCCGCCGCGAGTTCTTGCACGAGGCGCTGCCGATCAGCCCGGAGTTGATGAACCTCAACACGCGGCCGGATCACATCGGGTTCGGAGGCGGCCCGAGCTTCAAACCGCGTCTGGGCGATGTGGAGTGTCTGCTCGCCGATCGAGATCAACTCTTCGATGAGTTCAAACTGCGCATCAAGCTCAAGCACTCGAGTGTGCAACTCGGCAACACGCCCGAAGACTTCAAGTCGCACTCTCGCCACATCAGCGAGTTTCGCCGCTTCCTTTGCGTCTGCAGCGGCTACAGCGGCGCGAAGCCGACCCCCGATCACGATTGGTTGTGAGACGCCGACGACGGTGTTTGCTGAGTCGCCCTCGAAATCGATTTCGCCGGATTTCGCGTACGCCGACGGATTCGGATAGAGCCCCGCTTGCCATACCTGACCCGCAGCCACACCAACTGCCGATCGTGATGACCGGAGTTCGGGATTCGCATGCTCGGCACGAAGGAGCAAATCCTCGAGTGTGATTCCAACAGCAGGCAGACCAGTATCATTGCTGCGGGGGGAACGAGCCGAAGAGGTATCGTCCCTGCTTGGGCGCGGTATACCCTCAAGGCTGAGCCGTTTATAGAGACTTTCGCTCGTCAGCGGGCTCGAACACCCGATCAAAGCGGTGCCGCACATAGCAAGTGCGACCAAGCAGTGCCAAGATTGTGCTTTCATCGATACTCCAGAAGCGTGTGAGCAGCGCGACAAACGCGCTGCGTACATGACAGCAATCCACAGCGGATTGCTGGTGTCACAACTTCTGGAATTAGAGGGCTAGAGATGTTCGCAGACCGAACAGTGTTTGATCAGCACAGGAATCAGATATCCCTGGCGGACCACGCTGACACACCAAACCAAACTGAGGATTCGGCGTCCATGTGCTCACTGACGCAGGCAATGCGAATAGCTGCGCCAGTCCGTTCGCTTCATTGATGCTATTTGTGGGGATGGTGTACGATGCGCTGTCGAGTTGCAGTTCAACATCGATACAGTCGCATGCGGTGACCTGCCATTCACCTTTGATACTCGCTTCACCCGTCAATGGGTCAGAGGACGGCAAACAGCAATCATCGGTCAATACCACAGCAAACTCAGCCTGGCGTGGTCCGATCGCAAAGCCGGCCAGATCACACCCGATACAAAGTCGCAAGTACCCACCAATACCCGGAGTGATGGCCTGCATGCTGAAGATCAGCAAGAGGAACAATGCGCCGGGATTGAATCGATAGGATTTCATACTGGACGGGATAACTATATCAGCCGAGGACATCTGTTGCAAGGGGTACCCAATAGGCGGCACGCAATCTCTTCATAAACACCCTAATTACCAGTAGACATACTCTCTACAGGTTCAAATAACTCAATCCACGAGCTCGGATACTCACGGGTGCCACCGAGTACTCATCGACCGATCGGAGTCGATTCGTTGATCGTCGTTCCAACAGTACATCACAAAAGAAGCCGTTTTTCGAGAGGAACCCCTGCGGAATTCGCTTGCTCAACGAGAAAAACGAAAAGTGTTGCATTCGGAAGAGTTCTGCATCGGGTGGTATCGAACACCACTTCTATCAAAGATTGATTTTCCGAATCCAAAGTGAAACCAACTATCGAATCAGCACGATGGTGCTTGGTCAGTTTCTTGCTGATCTCTTTCTGACCACCAAGAGTATTCTCTGAAATAATACCAAAAGGCACCGACGCTGCGAATGCGGGTGTGTTTGTTTCAATCCAAGGCGAAACTCAATACCAAGAACGACGAACTCGCCTTATGGGCTGATCGCAAATCCACCGAGTTGCTGCTGCACAGGAAGCCCGATCGGACCGACGACCTTGTATTTCACAAAACTTTCCGGTTCGAACATAATCTAGTTATCGAACTGCTCGCAGTTTTTTGAGTATTCCTGCGGAGCAATATTGATTGCATATACGAATTGGACGCCGTTAGCTACGAAGCAGACTCAATCAGGATCCAGTCCCTGGTTCATCGAACTCATTCGCAATTCGGTAGGGCTCAATAACCGAACAGCGGCCGCGAATGAACTACTCTTCCGGTCGAATTTTATTCGCCGCAATAATCTCTGAGTCTCCCCCAAACAAGTGCGAAGCAGGATGCTGCGTGTTCAAAAACCTGTGCGGCGATGAGTTGGCCATCTCGCCAGAGCATAAGACTTTATGTACGAAAATCTGAAACACCCGGAATTATACGAATGCAAGGCGATGCCATGCGCTTCAGCGACCATGAAGATGAGGTTTTGTTATATACACAGACTCATTTTTGTGCTTTCCACCAAAGGTCTCTCCTCGTATCACCGATGTTGTTGCAGCCTGACTCTGGGCGAACGAACTGCCATGCCTTTGAACCTTGAAGTGAGAACGCGGTGCCATTGGAAAATCAAATCGAGAAACTGGCCAAGTCTGCTTCACTGGTAGACGGGCACGACCCAGTCGGGCTCGTTGCGCTCCAAGAAGAGTTCTTGGAGTTAGCACAAAATGCGTCGGCTCCGGAACTGGAACCGATCGTTGGCCAAGCGACATACTGCTCGGATCTTCTCGGGCAAATGGTTATGCGAGAGATCGAGGACACCGACGAGGCGCTGAAGCAGCTGTTCCAATGCATCGAGTATGCCCAGGAAGCGATTGACTGCGTGGCCAATGGCCAACCAATACCTCAACTCCCAAACGACGAGACCCAATCCTCACAAGTAGACCGCGAACTGCTGACCGATTGGCTGTCCTCTTGTGATGGTCTTCTCTGCGAGGTCGAGTCACACACGCTCGCATTGGACGGGAGTGAAGATCAAGAATCGCATATCGCGGAGATCAGGCGTCATCTGCATACACTCAAAGGTGAGTGTGGTGTGCTCTCGCTGAGCCTTGCCCAGCGGTTGTGTCATGAGACAGAGTCTATGCTCGATCGAGAAATCGGTTCGCAGCGTGGGTTCCCAACCGACGCTGTGCTTGCATTTGTCGACTGGGTAAAGGTGTATGCGAGTCGCCTCGGTGATAACCCGATGGCACTGCCACCAGAGCACGCGGCACTTGAGCAGTTGTTGACCGCCGAGTACAGCGACGATCCCGTTTCCCCAGTTCCCTCAGCATCCAACACCCTGCCGGAACACGCTCCGGAAGAATCTGAAACGATTAATATGCCGACGGACTCGGATGCGTGTGTCTGCTTTAACCTCGAAGGCGGCGAGGACGAGAACCTTGTCGATTTCCTATGCGAAGCACGGGAACACATCGCGGCTGCAGAGGGCGCGCTGCTCGAACTTGAGCAGGACTACACCGACGCAGAACTCATCAACACCGTATTCCGCGCATTCCACACGGTGAAGGGTGTCGCGGGATTCTTGCACCTCGAACCGATCGTGCAGTTGGCTCACAATGCCGAGTACCTGCTCGACGAGGCTCGAACCGGATCAATCACGCTCAACTCGGCGTACCTCAACCTAATCCTGCAATCTTGCGACATGCTGGCAAGTCTCCTTTCCGCCCTTGAGGGCCAGGAGGCGCCACGGCAAAATGACCTTGACGAACTGATCAACACGCTGAAGAAAGCGCTCGAGTGCTCCCCGGAGATGACCACAGGCACAACCCAACACCAAGAGGCCACCGCGACCGTGGCGACTGAGCCAGAGCAAAATGCTCCACAGACAACCACTGCGCAACCAGTCAACCCTCCCAACGAACACTCCACTCCCGAGGCCATCCCTGTGGACAAAGCCGCGGTGAAGAAGGAAGCTGTGCGCGCCAAAGCCGACATCACCGTCAAGGTAAACAATACGCGGCTCGATAACCTGGTCACCATGGTTGGTGAGTTGGTGATCGCGCAGCAGATGGTGCTTCAAGACGACAATATCGCTGAAATCAAAGACCAAAGATTCCAGCGGAACCTCGTGCATACCGGCAAGATCATCCGTGACCTCCAGGAGGTTGCGATGTCTTTGCGGATGGTGACTGTGAAGGGCACTTTCCAGAAAATGGCGCGGCTGGTGCGTGATGTATCCATGCGAGCGGGTAAAAAAATCCAGTTCCACATGGAGGGCGAGGAGACGGAACTCGACCGGACGGTCGTTGATGAGATCGGTGATCCGCTGGTTCATATTATCCGAAACGCTTGCGATCACGGGATCGAGATGCCCGAGGATCGTATTGCGGCGGGTAAGCCTGCTATTGGCAACCTGACGCTTCGTGCGTACCACCAAGGTGGCTCGATCATGATCGAGCTCGAGGACGACGGCAAAGGTTTGGACCGTGACCGGATCCTGAAAAAGGCAATCGATCAAGGGCTCATCCCCGCGGATCGCGACCCTTCGAGCATCCCTGACAGCGAAGTGTTCGGTCTGATTATGCTGCCTGGATTCTCGACAGCGGATAAGGTGACAGACATCTCCGGGCGTGGCGTGGGGATGGATGTCGTCCGGCGAAACATTGAAGCCCTACGCGGCAAACTCGAGATCGACTCGGTCCGCGGGAAGGGGACCAAGTTCCGCATGGCCTTGCCGCTGACTATGGCAATCATCGACGGCATGGTTGTTCAGGTCGGGGAACAACGGTATGTCATCCCAACGCTGGCGATCGAACGGAGCTACCGCCCCACGGCCGAAGACCTGCACACCATCATTGGTCGCGGTGAGATGGCGATGGTCCGTGGAGCATTGCTCCCGATCTATAGACTCAACAGGCTCTTCGAACTATCTGGAGCGGTCGATGATCTGACCGAAGCACTGTTGATCGTGCTGGAACTCAACGACTCTCGGTGCTGCCTCGTGGTGGACCAGATCCTGGGACAACAACAGGTCGTAATCAAGTCACTCGGACAGGGAATCAAACAGCAACCAGGCGTCTCGGGCGGAGCGATCCTGGGTGATGGTCGGGTCGCGTTGATCATCGATGTCGGGGGACTGATCACCCAAGCAACACGCCACACAGAAACCCACAAACAACTCTCATGAGGAGCCAAGCATGACCACCAATACCACCGTCGAGACTTCGATCCCTAGCAAAACTGAGAATGAGAACCAGAACAAGTTTCTCTCATTCAGCCTCGGAAATGAGGAGTACGGCCTCGAGATCCTCCGAGTGCGCGAGATCATCGGCGTGCTAGATATCACGCCGCTTCCTCAAACACCAGACTATGTCAAAGGTGTGATCAATCTACGCGGAAAGATCATCCCGGTGATCGAACTGCGGCGTAAGTTCAACATGAACTCGGTGGACTACACCGAAGAGACCTGCGTCATTGTCGTTGAAGTCAGCGACCCTTCAGGCCACGAGCAGTTCCAGATGGGCGTGATCGTGGACAAGGTCAGCGAGGTCCGCAACATCGGGCGCGATCAGATTGAGCCCGCACCTGAGTTCGGCACACTGCTCAAAACCGGTTACATCCTGGGTATGGGCAAGATCAAGACCGGGGAACGGACCTCGGTGCTCATCCTGTTGGATATCGACAAGGTCGTCAGCCTCGATGAACTTTGTGAATCCATCGCCAATAAGACCACCGATGCCATCGGCGCCGGCGGCGAAAGCGAAATGGTCGCGCCACGAGCGGCCGCCTGATCCCATACTCATCCAAACCACCCAGAAACACACGGCCACTCCGGCTGGCACTCAACACCAAGCGTGAAGGAACACGAAATGACAACCGAATTTGCAACCGAGACAGTTGAAACCAACGCCCAAGAACTCCAGAATCAGATCAATGGCTTCAGCGCCTCGCAAGCGATGATCGAGTTCGAGACCGACGGTACGATCGTCAGCGCCAATGACAACTTCTGCAACGCACTGGGCTACCCATTGGAAGAAATCCAGAACAAGCATCACAGCATGTTCGTGGACAAAGCATATGCAGCGAGCCCCGAGTACCGCCAGTTCTGGGATGATCTTCGGGCCGGGCGATTCCAAGCCGGCGAGTTCTGTCGCATCACGAAGAACGGTGACAACCTGTGGATCCTCGCGTCATACAACCCCATCATGGACGAGAACGGCAAGGTATACAAGGTCATCAAACTCGCTTCGGATATCAACGAACAGAAGCTGGCTTCGCTCGCTGCAGAAGCAAAATCAGCTGAATACACCAACCAGATCAACGGCTTCAGTGCTTCGCAAGCAATGATCGAGTTCGAGACCGACGGCACGATCGTCAGCGCCAATGACAACTTCTGCAACGCGCTGGGCTACCGATTGGAAGAAATCCAGAACAAGCACCACAGCATGTTCGTGGACAAGTCGTATGCAGCGAGCTCCGAGTACCGCCAGATGTGGGACGATCTTCGAGCCGGTCGATTCCAAGCCGGCGAGTTCTGTCGCATCACGAAGAACGGCGACGACCTGTGGATCCTCGCGTCCTACAACCCCATCATGGACGAGAACGGCAAGGTATACAAGGTTATCAAACTCGCTTCGGATATCACCGAGAAGAAGCTTGCTTCGCTCGATATGGAGCGTGAACGCACCGAAGCTGAGCTTCGAGATCGCGAGCAAAAGGCGGCACTCGAAGAACTACTGAGCAATGTCGCCTCCAGCGCTGATCAAATCGATCAAGGATCGAAGCAAATCGCGGCATCGAGTCAATCGCTCTCCGAGGGTGCGAGTGAACAAGCTGCGAGCCTTGAAGAGATCAGTTCTTCGCTGGAGGAAATCTCGAGCATGACAATGCAGACCTCCGAGAATGCCCAGCAGGCGACGGGGTTGTCTGAAGAATCGCAGAAAGCCGCTGAGAAGGGCGAATCTGAGATGACGCTGATGAGCCAAGCAATGGACGAGATCATGAGTTCGAGTACACAGATCTCCAAGATCATCAAGGTGATTGACGAGATCGCCTTCCAAACCAACCTGCTGGCATTGAATGCTGCGGTCGAAGCCGCGCGTGCGGGTGAAGCGGGCAAGGGCTTCGCTGTGGTCGCGGAGGAAGTTCGCAACTTGGCTCAGCGGAGTGCGGAGGCCGCCAAGAACACTTCGGCAATGATCGAGGAATCAACCAAACGCGCCGACAATGGCGTTTCGATTGCTCAGCGTGTCGGAAAGGCTCTCGAGGAAATCGGGAGCAGCACACGCAAGGTCAACACCCTGCTGGCTGAGATCGCCTCAGCTGCCAAAGAGCAGTCCGAGGGCGTGACCCAGGTGAATCAGGGCGTGTCGCAACTCGATAAGGTGACACAGCAGAGCGCAGGCAACGCTGAGGAACTCGCATCGGCTGCTCAAGAGGCTTCGGCCCAGGTTGCGACCCTTCGCGACTTGGTCAGCGGCGGAACAGACAACAACAATCCGCAGCCTATCAAACAGAGTACTCCGACTCCGAAGCGTAGTACCCCGACCAAGGTTTCCAAACCAAAGCACACCATCCCATTCAATGATGACGAAGAGTTTGAATCCTTCTGATTCGGGACCTGCTCACCAATACGAAATCAACACTTACCCCACCTGGACGGCTTGCCCGAAACATGACAAGCCGCCCATTCCATGACCCTATCAGAAGGTGCCCAATGTCTACGCTCAAAACTACGGAGTTCAATCAAATTGCCGAACTCGCCCAAGAGCATTGGGGACTGCACATCACTGAGGTCAAACGCGAGCTTGTCACAGCTCGGTTAAGCAAGTATCTTCGCAAGAGCCCGTTCAGTTCGGTCAGAGAGTACATCCAGCACTTGGAGAACAACGCGACCAAGGATGACATGCTCGCGTTGTTCGATGTGCTTTCCACAAACATGACGAGCTTCTTTCGGGAACATCAGCACTTTGATTACCTCGAGCGCGAGTTCTACACACCCTTGGCGCGGGGCAACCTGACGCTTCCTGGTAAACGGCTTCGGATCTGGTCCGCTGCTTGCTCAACGGGACCCGAAGCCTACTCGCTGGCGATGCACGCTATGGAGCACATGCCAGACCTGCACTCGTGGGATTTCAAGGTTCTTGCAACGGACTTATCAACCACAGTCTTGCGACAGGCTGAGGATGCTGTGTATCCCCGCGAAGAGATCGCAAAGCTTCCAGAGTCGATGGTCTCGAAGTACTTCCTTCGAGGAAAGGGCGAGAATGCTGATCGTGTGAAAGTGGCTTCTTGCATCCGTGATTACGTGACAATCCGTCGACTGAATCTGATGGAGCCTTGGCCACTCAACGGACCATTTGATATTATATTTTGCAGAAATGTTATGATTTACTTTGACCAACCAACACGGACCAAACTCATCCGAAGGATGATCGATCTGCTGAGGCCAGGCGGAATCCTTGCTGTAGGCAGCGCGGAAACACTCGGCAACCTTGATCTTCCACTTCGTGTCGTTCAACCCTCGGTTTACATGAAATGAGACACATCCGATGATAACTTCAGTGAACAATACGATTGCAGGCGGGAAGATCGTGATCGGCGTAGCGGACCTCGCGGTCTCGGCTGATCCCGACGCGGTGCTTATTACCTATGCACTGGGATCCTGCATCGGCGTCACACTCTATGACCCGATCATGCGCGTCGCAGGAATGCTGCACTTTATGCTCCCAAGCCCCAAGGCTAAAGGAAGCGACCCGGAAATAAAGCCCGCGATGTTCGCGACGACCGGCATCCCACTGCTGTTCAAGATGGCGTACGACTTGGGTGCAAAAAAAGAAAACCTGATCGTCTGCGCCGCCGGAGGCGCCGAGATTCTTGCTGACAATGGCTATTTCAAAGTCGGGTCCAGGAATCGCACGATGCTCCGTAAAATATTCTGGAAAAATAATATTCTGCTCTCAGCCGACGATACAGGCGGTGCGATTAGCAGAACCATGACAATGTCGATCGCTGACGGGGGCATCACGATCCGCAACAAGGGAGTGGAGAGTGTGCTATGGTCGAACTGAACTTGCTCGAAGGATTCGAAAAACTCCGTCCGATCCCGGTCACATTGACTCGCGTCATGGGACTGCTTGCTGAATCGGAATCTGATCTGCAAGAGATCGCGGAGATTGTGCGTGTGGACGAAGCAATAAGCCTAGCCGTACTTCGGCGGGCCAACTCCGCGGCGTACGGAGTGCCCGGCCGGGAGTTCAATCTCCGCGAAGCGGTCGTGCGCCTCGGTAGCAAGGGCCTTTCTAAGGTCGTACTCGAGCAGCAGACCCTTGAAGTATTCGATGGCGATCTTGACGCATTCGGTCTGCGGCGCGGGGCGATGTGGCGCGGCGCCATTAGTGGAGCACTTGCCGCTGAGAGCCTGGCACGCATACACGCACCGGGCAAGGAAGAGTTGT
>Ga0209345_10004814_pt1 | contig 12832 bp, 8 predicted proteins | sample Cruoilmetagenom7_FD_187294 | JGI IMG/M metagenome (GOLD analysis project Ga0209345, IMG submission 187294) | Oil polluted marine microbial communities from Coal Oil Point, Santa Barbara, California, USA - Sample 7 (SPAdes) (version 2) | ecosystem: Environmental > Aquatic > Marine > Oil seeps ...
CGGCATCATCATACCATTTATCAATTGTTTTATAAGTTTTCAGATAATTATAAATGTATAATTCTTTCAAATCAATTTTTATTTATTTGTATTATCATTCGGATTTCTAAATCTATTGTGCCTAACGGTTTAGAGCATGAAAAGTTGCGGGTTTGAAACCGAGATTTTTCATAGCTTTTAATTTTTGTTTAAATTTACTTTAATTTTTCTATTTACCATAAAATAAGCTATTTTTTATGCGCATTGTTGCAAATCGTAGCTTTACAATTTTGTGCTAAAAATCTTTCCGTTTCAATTCTCAATCCGTAATAATTGTCAAACTCGGAAATGTTTTCAGTTTTGTTACAATTTGTCATTTCATAGATTTCGTTCTGCTCATTTTTCCGTTTTTGTGCTAAAATCTGACCGATTTAATGCTTAAACTCCGTTTTGTTACTCAATTCTATCCGTTTCAACTTTTCATTCCGTAATTGTGCTAAAATTCTTTCCGATTAAATTTTCAATCTTTTTGCGTTTCAACTCTCAAATCCGACAACTGCATTATTCAGCTAGTTCATAAAACACTTTAAAACTCAAATTGTGGATTTCCGAGGGAAATCCGCTATGTTTTGCAACGGTTTTTTATAATATTTGTGCGACTGGAAAATCGGAGATTTTTCGGTTATAGCAAATCGTTAGTTGAATGTTTGTCGGTTCGTTATTTAGTTTAAATGTAAGCATAAATTTTATGAGTTGTTGCCTGCAGGCTTTTTGTCTTTCAACTACTCGAAATTATCAATAAATAAATCACAAATAGAACTGTATTTGTCCTTAAGTTAGATTCCAAGAATGGCCAAAATAATTTTCCTCTTTCATTTTTGTCTTTAAGTCCATAATAAAAAAATGGAAATTCAATAATCAATGTAACTATAAACGAAGCTATAAATCCAATAACAAATCCATATATCTCATATTCTCCTAGTCTAGTCTGTCCTCCCCAAAAGTCATTATTTCCTCCAATAGATGAAAAAATTGGCGCAATAAAGTAAAAACCAATTATCATAGAAAAATAATTTCCTAAAATTATCAGCCAAGTTCTAACATTTAAATCCTCTTTTTTTAAGAAGTTACTTTCATATAGTCCAATTATTGTATTAAGAATCAAAGAATGTAAAATTCCGAACCACATCATTGGAGAACCCGCATTTGCAAATACTGATATTGGAAGGATAGTCAATATTATTCCAAACAAATATTTATTTTTACTATTATATGAATTCATTTTTCTGCTTGCTGGCAACGTGTTATATCATTTCTAAATACACGGTTTATCAATTATTTTCCCCGGATAAACGTAGTTTTTGATTATTTTATCAATAAACTTATACAGTTAAATATTGCAATTTTTTGTATCGTTAAATATAACAACAAAATTTTCTAAAAAACAAATTAGTATTAAACTCATTTTATGCAAAACTCATCAATAAAGGAGTGCTTTTAAATCTGTAAAATTTATATTACGAAATGAGAAACCTATAAAAAAGCTCCAAACTATTAGTTGAAGCTTTTTTAAATTTAGTTTTTTATGTTATTTATACTTTAAAAGTAACAACAGGTAATTTAGCATGTTTTGCTAAATCTTCACCAATGCTTCCGGTGAATAAGTGAGCTAAGCCTCTTCTTCCACTTGTATTTAGTAATATTACATCAGCATCAATCACATTTGAAAAATTTAGAATACCAGATTCAACCGAAACATCATTATAAATATTTAAGGTGTAATTCCCTAAATCATATTCATTAATAAAGTTTCTAATAGCGTCACTAGATTCTTTTGTAGTTTCGAAATTATGAATTGTATTAATTTTTAATAAATGCAACTTTGCATCAAAAAGAGTTGCAAAATCTAAGATGTTTTGAAAAGCTATTTTGCTTTTTTGTTCAAAATTAGAAGCAAAAACAATATTCTGAATTTTAAAATCATCAACATCGCGCTTAATTACTAAAACAGGAACATCAGAATTTCTAACAACTTTCTCAGTATTAGAGCCTATTAACATCTCTTCAAGACCTGAAGTTCCTCTAGAGCCCATTATTATTAAATCTATATTTTGTTTTTTGCTCTCGTCAATTATACCATCATAAGCTTTGTGAAATTGTACAGAATCTTCAACTTCAACACCTTCAAAAAAGGATAATTTTTTGAATTCTTCAAATTTTTCATGTGCACGTTTTAAAAACAATAAAGTTGTAGGTGTATTGCTGCTATTTCCATAATTAGAAGGGTCTACAACGCCAGTTGGTAATTCAAGCATATGAAGTAAAAATATTTTTGAATTAGTAAGTTTAGCAATTTTCGATGCTACTTTCGCAGCATATTTTGCTTGGGCAGAAAAATCAACAGGTACTAAAATATTTCTCATAAAATTTTCGTGTAAAATTTGTTATGCTTTGATGTAAAGTTAATAATTTTAAATTAAAAAGAAGAATGATTTTTTATCAATTGAAAAATTGTTAGTATATTTGCATCGAATTATGGTAATTTAGAAGGTAGGAGGGGACGTTAAGTCCCCTCTTTTTATACAACAATGGATAAAGGAAAAGTAATAGGCTTGTTAAATAATGCTCTTGAAGAAAATTCAGAGTTGTATTTGATAGAATTAAATTTTTTAGCAAACAATAAAATTTATGTAGAGGTTGATGGTGATAATGGAGTATCCTTAAAAGAGTGTATTAGAATTAGCCGGGAAATTGAGCATAATTTAGACAGAGAAGAAGAAGATTTTTCATTAGAAGTTACATCTCCTGATGTTGCTAATCCATTAAAAGTGAAGAGGCAATATATTAAAAACATCAATAGAACTTTAGATGTTAAATTGAAAGATAACGCTGCTTTACAAGGTGTGCTAAAAAGTGTAAATGATGATGAAATTGAGTTAGAATGGAAAGCTAGAGAGCCAAAACCAATAGGTAAAGGAAAAATAACTGTAGTTAAAAACGCAAAAATACAGTTTGAAGATATTTTAGAAACAAAAGTGAAAATAATATTTTAATAAAGACGATGCATGGAAAATTTAGCATTAATTGAATCATTTTCAGAATTTAAAGGAGATAAAAATATAGATAGAGTAACGCTTATGGCAATACTTGAAGAAGTATTTAGAGCAGCTTTAAAAAGAAAGTTTGGATCAGATGATAACTTTGATATAATTATAAACCCAGATAAAGGAGATTTAGAAATTTGGAGAAACAGAATTGTTGTTGCTGATGGAATGTCTGAAGACGATAATGAAGAAATTGAACTTTCTGAAGCTCAAAAAATTGAACCAGATTTTGAAATTGGAGAAGACGTATCAGAAGAAGTAAAATTAATAGATCTTGGGAGAAGAGCAATTTTAGCATTACGTCAAAACCTAATATCTAAAATTTATGAACATGATAGTACTAACATCTTTAAACACTTTAAAGAACTAGAAGGTGATATTTATAGTGCTGAAGTTCATCACATTCGCCATAATGCTATAATATTGTTAGATGATGAAGGAAATGAAATTGTATTACCAAAAAGCGAACAAATTCGTTCAGATTATTTCAGAAAAGGAGATTCAGTTAGAGGTATTATTAAAACGGTAGAATTAAGAGGTAATAAACCTGTAATAATTTTATCAAGAACAGCACCTGAGTTTTTAGTAAAACTATTTGAACAAGAAATACCAGAAGTTTTTGATGGTTTAATTACTATTGAAGGTGTTGCAAGAATCCCTGGTGAGAAAGCAAAAGTAGCAGTAGATTCTTACGATGATAGAATTGACCCAGTTGGAGCTTGTGTAGGTATGAAAGGTTCTCGTATTCATGGAATTGTTCGTGAATTAGGAAATGAAAATATAGATGTATTAAACTATACAAAAAACACCCAACTATTTATTGCAAGAGCATTAAGCCCTGCAAAAGTAGTTTCAATGAAAATACATGAAGAAGAAGGAAGAGAAGATGGTAAAAAAGGAAGAGTAGATGTGTTTTTATTACCTGAAGAAGTATCAAAAGCAATTGGTAAAAATGGTGTAAATATTCGTTTGGCATCACAATTAACAGGATTTGAATTAGATGTACAAAGAGAAGGTGTACAAACTGAAGACGATGTTGAATTAACAGAATTTTCAGATGAAATTGAAGCTTGGGTAATTCAAGAATTCAATAAAATTGGTCTAGACACTGCAAGAAGTGTGTTAGAAAAAGATGTGAAAGAACTTTTAAAAAGAACTGATTTAGAAGAAGAAACTATTTTAGAAGTTCAAAAAATATTAAGAGAAGAATTTGAAGACTAACCTCTAAGAATTCAACAATAATTTGGCTTAAAGATATAATATATGGCTGACAACAAGACATTGAGACTAAACAAAGTATTACGAGAACTAAACATCTCCTTAGATAGAGCTGTAGAGCACTTAGCTAGTAAAGGTATTGAAATTGAAGCAAGACCTACTACAAAAATATCTAACAATGATTACGAAATACTTTTGGATGGTTTTCAAACTGATAGAAGTAAAAAGGAAGCTTCAGAGAGTGTAAGTGAAGAAAAGCGGAAAGAAAAAGAAGCAATTAAAATTGCACTTGAAGAAAAGCTCGAACAAAAACGTCTTGAAGAAGAAGCAAAGAGAGTAGTTGTTAAAGCTAAAGCTGAAAAATTAGAAGTTAAAACAATTGGGAAAATTGAGATTGATCCAAAAGCTGCACAAGAGGTAAAAGATGAAGTAGCTGAAGTTGTTGAGCAACCTAAAGTTGAAGAAAAACCTGTTGTTAAGGTTCAAGAAAATGTTGAAGAGTCAAAAACGGTTAAAAAAGATGAAGTAGTCAAACCAAAAGCTAAAGAAGTTAAAAAAGAAGAAGATAAACCTAAAGTTGTTGAGGGAGTTATTGCCAAAAAACCGAAGGTTAAAGAGGAGGTAATTGAAAAAGTTGTTGAACAACCAAAAAAAGAAGAGGTAGTTGAAAAATCAGAAGTAAAAGAGGAAAATGTAGAAGAGGAACCAACTACACCTAAAACTATAGAAACTAAGTATAAAAAGTTATCAGGTCCTAAAATAACAGGTAAAACAATTGATTTAAAGCAGTTTGAAAAGCCTAAGAAGAAAAAACCTGAACCTGTTGTTAAAAAGGTAGCAGCAGCAGATGCAAACAAGAAAAAACGTAGAAGAATAGTTAAAAAAGCACAACCACTTAATACTAGAAAACCAGGTGGTGCAAATCAAAATAGACCAGGAGGAAAGGGTCAGCAACGTCCAGGCGGAAGAAAACAAATTGTAAAAGTTGAACCAACTGAAGCTGATGTTCAAAAGCAAGTTAGAGAAACCTTAGAGAAATTACAAGGTAAATCTAAAAAAGGAAAAGGAGCAAAATATAGAAGGGATAAAAGAGATCAGCATCGTGAACAAACAGAAATAGATCAAGAACTACAAGCATTTGAAAGCAAAGTGTTAAAAGTAACAGAGTTTGTTACTGTTAGCGAAATTGCTACTATGATGAATATTCCTGTAACAAATATAATTTCAGCTTGTATGTCTTTAGGAATGATGGTAACAATGAATCAACGTTTAGACGCTGAAACATTAACTATTGTTGCAGAAGAGTTTGATTACACGGTTGATTTTGTTGGCGCTGAAGTGGAAGAAGCTATTGAAGAACATGTAGATACTGAGGAAGAATTAGAATTAAGAGCTCCGGTTATTACAATAATGGGGCATGTAGATCACGGTAAAACTTCATTACTTGATTATATTCGTGAAGAAAATGTAATAGCAGGTGAATCAGGAGGAATTACACAGCATATTGGTGCGTATGGTGTTGAATTAAAAAGCGGCCAAAAAATAGCGTTTTTAGATACACCAGGTCACGAGGCCTTTACAGCAATGCGTGCTCGTGGTGGGCAAGTTGCCGATATCGTAATTATTGTAATTGCAGCTGATGATGATGTAATGCCGCAAACAAAAGAAGCGATTAGCCATGCGCAAGCAGCAGGAGTACCAATTGTGTTTGCAATAAATAAAATTGATAGAGAAACTGCGAATCCAGATAAAATTAAAGAACAACTTTCGGCTATGAATTTATTAGTTGAAGATTGGGGAGGTAAAATTCAATCGCATAATATTTCTGCAAAAACAGGTGAAGGCGTAGATGAATTACTTGAGAAGGTATTGTTGGAAGCAGAGATGTTAGGTCTAAAAGCAAATCCAAACAAACCTGCTGTAGGTACTGTTGTTGAAGCTTTATTAGACAAAGGACGTGGATATGTTTCTACTATTTTAGTTCAGGAAGGAACTTTAAAAATAGGTGATTATATGTTGGCTGGTAAAAATAGTGGTAAAGTAAAAGCGATGTTTGATGAGCGTGGTAATAATATGCTTGAAGCAGGACCATCAACACCAGTATCAATACTAGGATTAGATGGTGCACCACAAGCAGGTGACAAGTTTCATATTTTTGAAGATGAAAAAGAAGCAAAACAAATTGCTACCAAACGTTCTCAATTACAAAGAGAGCAATCGGTTAGAACTCAGCGTCATATTACATTAGATGAAATTGGAAGAAGAATAGCTTTAGGTGACTTTAAAGAATTAAATATTATCTTAAAAGGTGATGTTGATGGTTCAGTAGAAGCATTAACAGATTCATTCCAAAAACTTTCAACCGATGAAATTCAAGTGAATATCATTCATAAAGGAGTTGGAGCAATTACAGAATCGGATGTTTTATTAGCTTCTGCTTCAGATGCAATTATTGTTGGTTTTAATGTTAGACCTTCTGGTAGTGCAAGAATACTTGCTGATAATGAGGAAATTGATGTTAGAACATATTCAATTATTTATGATGCTATTAATGATTTAAGAGACGCTATGGAAGGTATGCTTTCTGCTGAAATTAGAGAAGAGGTAATAGGAAATGTTGAAATTAGAGAAATATATAAAATTTCTAAAGTTGGTAACATTGCAGGTTGTATGGTAGTAAGTGGTAAAATAATGAGAACATCTAAAATTAGAATTATTAGAGATAGTGTTGTAATTCACTCGGGTGAATTAACAGCTCTTAAACGTTTTAAAGATGATGCTAAGGAAGTAACAAAAGGTTACGATTGTGGTATACAAATTAAAAACTTTAATAATATCGAAATTGGTGACGTAATAGAAGCTTATCAAGAAGTTGAAGTTAAAAAGAAACTTAAAAGAAACTAAAATTTCTATTCATAAAAAAAGCGTGCAATTGCACGCTTTTTTTTATGTTTAAAATAATCTAAATCTTATCTTCTAAAACAATTGCTCCTGAGAATTTGTCCTTTATAATATTTAAAACTCTATCAGCTTCTAAACGCGTATTAAAATCACCTACTTGAGTTTTCCATTCTGGAGATTTATATTTAATTTTAGTTTTATATTCAGGAAAAACTGCATTAAAATTTCGCTTTATTTTATAAGCTTCTGTCTCATTTCCATTATATAATTGAATTTTATATACAATTGAGGTTTTATTTTTCTTATTAAACTCTTTTTTTTGTTCAATTAAATTATTAATTTTTTCATTTTCACTTTGTGAATAGGAATTAGTAATACTTAATAAAAGTGCTAAAAAAGTAACGAAAAACAAGTTTTTAGATGAAATACCCATATAATTTTATTTTTTTTTCAAATTTATAGTTTTCCTTGATATTTAAATGTGTTAATTTATTATTTAGAATCAATATAAATTACATTTAACACAATTATAACGTTTTGAGGTTTGTTTATTAATGCTATTTTTGTCAAATCCTTTAAAAATGACTTAAGTCATCTATTTTTAAATGAAAATATTGTACCAAACAAGAAAGAAAATATTTTTTTTAAGTATGAAAAGTGTTAAATTACACAGTCAATTATCAAGATTAGTCATAAATAGTCTTGTTTTCCTTTTATTATTTTCACTTAATTTATCAGCTCAAGAGGCAGATGTAGCAAATGGAGAAAAAATCTTCAAATCTACTTGTGCAGCTTGTCATAAATTAGATAAAAAATTAGTAGGACCTGCTTTAAAAGGGATTACTGATAAAAGAGAGCAAGATTGGTTAATTACTTGGATTAAAGATAGTCCAGCAATGATTAAATCAGGAGATAAACTTGCAGTTCAGGTTTTCGAAGAAAACAATAAATTGCCAATGATAGCAAACCCTCAATTATCTGACCAAGATATTATTGATATTTTGGAATATACGAAGGGTGAACCAGTAGTTCAAAATACTGTAGCCGCAGTTCAAGAAGTTGATCCAGGGGTTAAAAGAGGTAAAGAACTTTTTAAAACCAATTGTGCAGCTTGCCACAAAATGGAAGGTAAATTAATAGGACCTGAACTTTTTAAAATTGGTGATAAATATGAAGATGAATGGTTGAAACTTTGGATTAAAGATAATAATGCACTAGTTGCAACAGGAGATAAGTTAGCAAAAACAGCATCTGAGTATTCTCCAATAGCAATGACACCATTTCCACAACTTTCAGATGAGGATTTGAATGATTTATTAAAATACTTTGCAGTTGGAGATGTAAAAGAAGTTGCTGCAACAGCTGTAACTTCAAGTAAAGATCAAGAAATTTTTAACAAACCAGGTTTTGGTGTTTTACCAACATTAGGAGTTACAATTTTAGCATTTTTATTATTGTCGTTAATTGTAGCTTCCACAACAGCTAAAAAAGTAGTTGAAGATGAGGAATCTACAGGAAGCATGTTAAAAACATTAATTTTTAATCCTTTCCTACGTTTCTTAGTAATCATATTTGTTTTATTAGGGAGTGCTTGGTTTTTATTTGGATGGTTAATGCAAATAGATTTAAATGAAGGCTATCAACCAATTCAACCAATAGCATTTTCTCATGCTGTTCACGCGGGAGATAATAAGATAGATTGTGAATATTGTCACTCTTCAGCAAAAAATAGTAAAACTTCAGGTATTCCATCAGCAAATGTTTGTATGAATTGCCATAAGTCAATTACAGAATATAACGGAGAGTTATTTGGAGATTATTCTAAAGAAGATTTAGATAATGAAATCCAAAAAATATATGATGCAGTTGGATGGGATAAAGACAATCTTCAATATATAGAAGGAGCTGAAGAAAAGCCAATTGAATGGATTAGGATTCATAATTTAGCTGATTTCGCATATTATAACCACTCTCAACACGTAACGGTTGCTGGTCTTGAATGTCAAAAATGTCACGGACCTGTTGAGGAAATGCACGATATGTATCAATACTCGCCACTTACAATGGACTGGTGTATTACTTGTCATAGAGAAACTGAAGTAGATTTAACTGAAAGTGGGTATTACAAAAATATACACGAACAGTTAGCTAAGAAGTATGGTGTAGAAAAAGTGACTGCAGCTGAAATGGGAGGTTTAGAATGTGGTAAATGTCACTATTAATATTAATTACGAAGTAAATAACAAGATATAAAATGGCATCAAACAAAAAATACTGGAAAAGTGTTGAAGAGCTAAACGAAAATAGTTCTATTGTTGATACGTTAAGACAAAACGAGTTTGTTGAAGAGATTCCAACAGATGAGTTTTTAGGTGATAAAAACAACCTAGAAGAATCATCAACAACACGTAGAGATTTTCTTAAGTATGTAGGGTTTACTACTGCAGCAGCTTCTTTAGCTGCCTGTGAAGGTCCTGTGGTAAAATCAATTCCATATATAATTAAACCAGATGATATTATTCCTGGTGTTGCAGAATATTATGCAACTACTATGTCTGATGGGTTTGATTTTGCAAATGTATTAGTAAAAGTTAGAGAAGGACGTCCAATTAAAATTGAACCAAACAAAGAAGCTAACGGTAGTACAAACGCACGTGTACAAGCTTCAGTACTTTCATTGTACGATAGTTTTCGTTTAAAAGGGCCTAAAGCCAATGGTGCTGAAATTTCTTGGGCAGATGCAGATAGTCAAATAATTGCAAAACTAAATGAAGTTAAAGAAGCGGGTTTACCAATTGCACTTTTAACAGGTACTTGTGCAAGTCCTTCAACTAGAAAACTAGTAAATAAATTAAACGAAACTTACGGTAATGTTAGTCATGTAGTATATGATGCAGTTTCAGAATCAGCAGCGTTAGATGCTTTTAATGAAATGTATGGCACAAGAGCATTACCTGATTATAAGTTAGAAAAAGCTGAGGTTATTGTTTCTATTGGAGCAGATTTCTTAGGAGATTGGCAAGGTGGAGGTTTTGATGCTGGTTATGCAAAAGGACGTGTTCCAACTAATGGAAAAATGTCACACCATGTTCAGATTGAATCAAATATGACGTTGTCTGGAGCTAATGCTGATAAACGTTTAATGGTTAAACCATCTGAACAAAACTTAGCACTTATAAAATTATATCAAGCTGTAGTAAAAGGAATTTCAACAAAAGAGGCGAGTCCTTTAAATGATGCGATTCAAAAAGCAGCAGCTCAAATTAAAAAAGCTGGGAGTAAAGCAGTTGTTATAACTGGTATTCAAGATAAAAATGCACAATTACTAGCTTTAGCAATTAACAACGCTATTAATAGTGAAGTTATTGATGTAGTTGTAACAAAAAATATTAGACATGGAAACGATGCTAATGTTGCACAATTAATTGCAGATATGAATGCCGGTAAAATTGGAGCGGTACTTATTAATAATTCAAATCCAGTGTATTCTTTACCAAATTCAAATGAATTTGTTGAAGGATTAAAAAAAGTGAAATTATCAGTTGCATTCTCAATGCAAGATAATGAAACTGTAAGCGCTGTTCAATATGCTTTAGCCACACCACATTATTTAGAATCTTGGGGTGATGCTTTAATTAAAAAAGGACATTACAGTTTAATACAACCAACAATACAACCATTATTTAATACACGCCAGTTTCAAGATGCATTATTAGCTTGGACAGGAAGTTCAGCAACTTTTTATGATGTTCTTAAAGAGAATTGGAATTCAAATGTATTAGAAGGTACTTCTTGGAATCAAGCTTTACATGATGGGGTTTATGTTTCTGAAATTTCTGCTGAAGTTTCTGCTTTGGAAGTTAATGCAGATAATGCAGCTTCAGAATTAGCAAAAATTAAAGGTAGCGATTTAGAATTAGCACTATACACAAAAGTTGGTTTAGGAGATGGTCAAATGGCAAATAACCCTTGGTTACAAGAATTTCCAGATCCAATTACAAGAACTTCTTGGGATAATTACTTAACAATTTCTAAAGCTGATGCTGATGCAATTGGAGTAACAAATTATAATGTTGCAAACGGTGCTTTAGATGGTAGTTTAGTTGAAGTAACTGTAAATGGTATTACTGAAACGTTACCTGCATTTATTCAACCAGGCCAAGCAAAAGGTTCTTTAGGCTTAGCATTAGGTTACGGAAGAACTCAAGGTTTAAAAAATGAAATGAAAACAGGTAAGAATGCTTACCAATTCTATAAAAATTTTAATAGTTACCAAGCAAATGTTACTTTAAAAGTAGTTGAAGGAACGCATGAATTTGCGTGTGTTCAATTACACAATACCTTAATGGGTAGAGGTGATATTATTAAGGAAACTACACTAGATACTTTCAATGACCATTCATTAAATTCAAGAAAAACTTGGAATAAAGTTCCTGTAGTTTCTTTAGATCATAATGAGGTTGAAGCATCAACAGTTGATTTATGGGAATCTTTTGACAGAACTGTAGGGCATCATTTTAATCTTTCAATAGATTTAAATGCTTGTACAGGTTGTGGAGCTTGTGTTATAGCTTGTCATGCTGAAAATAATGTTCCAGTTGTTGGGAAGGAAGAAATTAGAAAATCAAGAGATATGCACTGGTTAAGAATTGACCGTTACTATTCTCATGAGGAAGATTTTGCAGGTGATGTTGAAACAAAAGAAAACGGAACAGGAGTTCTTGGTTATAAAAACACAATGTCTGATTTAGAAGACCCTTCTGAAAATCCATCAGTAGCTTTTCAACCAGTAATGTGTCAACATTGTAATCATGCACCTTGTGAAACAGTTTGCCCTGTTGCAGCAACTTCTCACGGTCGTCAAGGTCAAAATCAAATGGCTTATAATAGATGTGTTGGAACACGTTATTGTGCAAACAACTGTCCTTATAAAGTTCGTAGATTTAACTGGTTTGAATATCCAGAAAATGATCAGTTTGACTATAACATGAATGATGATTTAGGTAAAATGGTGTTAAATCCAGATGTTACTGTTCGTTCACGTGGAGTTATGGAAAAATGTTCTATGTGTATTCAAATGACACAGGCTACTATTTTAAAAGCTAAAAAAGAAGGTAGACCAGTGAATACGGATGAGTTTGAAACAGCTTGTTCTAATGCGTGTAGTACAGGGGCTATGATTTTTGGTGATATCAATCATAAAGAAGATACAGTTTCAAAATTAGTTGAAGATAAAAGAGCTTATCATTTACTAGAACACGTTGGTACAAAACCAAATGTGGTTTATCATGTAAAAGTTAAGAATACTCAAGAAGCATAAAATTAATATTAATAGATAATAATTAAATAAGAATTATGTCGTCTCATTACGAAGCACCTATAAGAAGACCTTTAATTGTTGGAGAAAAAAGCTACCACGATATTACTGTTGAAGTAGCAGCTCCTGTTGAAGGTAAAGCAAATAAATTATGGTGGACAGCATTTACAATTGCACTATTAGCATTCCTTTGGGGTGTTGGGTCAATTATATACACTATAGGAACAGGAATTGGAGTTTGGGGATTAAATAAAACCGTAGGTTGGGCTTGGGATATTACCAACTTTGTATGGTGGGTAGGTATTGGTCATGC
>Ga0209345_10004815_pt1 | contig 12832 bp, 9 predicted proteins | sample Cruoilmetagenom7_FD_187294 | JGI IMG/M metagenome (GOLD analysis project Ga0209345, IMG submission 187294) | Oil polluted marine microbial communities from Coal Oil Point, Santa Barbara, California, USA - Sample 7 (SPAdes) (version 2) | ecosystem: Environmental > Aquatic > Marine > Oil seeps ...
CATCGGCATGGGGCTTAACCTAGACGTTGATCACGTCGCCTTCTCGGCGCTTTCCAAATTCGACGGGCGTCGCATGCGGCCGCTGGCCCCGAATGAGTTGGCGCAGATCGCGGGCCGGGCGGGGCGCGGGTTTAAGTCCGGCACCTTCGGCACCACCGGCGATGCGCCTGCGCTGGACGATCACGTGGCCCGCGCGATCATGGATCACAACTTTACCCCGCAGAACAAGGTAAACTGGCGCAACCACGCTCTGCAGTTCGGCAGCATCGATCGGCTGATCCAGACGCTGGAATTGCCCCCCGAGGACGAGCGGTTGGTACGGGCGCGTGAATCCGATGATCTGCGGGCCTTGAAAGCGCTGGCGCAGGTGGATGAAGTTTTTGCCCGCGCCACCGACGGCGCTTCGGTGCGGCTACTTTGGGATGTCTGCCGTATTCCCGACTTTCGCGGCATCAGCCACGCGGAACATGCGGGGCTTTTGGAGACCATTTTTAACGACCTGCACCAGCGCGGATATATCCCCGACGATTGGCTTGGGCGACAAATCAAGAGAATTGATCGAACCGATGGCGACATTGATGCGTTGTCCAAACGACTCGCGTTTATTCGCACATGGACCTACGTTGCGCAGCGCAAAGGCTGGACAAAGGACGAAAGCCATTGGCGCGACACGACGCGTGTCGTAGAAGACCGCTTGTCGGACGCTCTGCATGAGCGTTTGACGCAAAGATTTGTAGATCGGCGCACATCCGTATTGCTGCGCCGGCTTGGACAGAAGGAAGCCATGGTGGCCGATGTAAACGAGACCGGTGAAGTCACCGTTGAAGGTGAATTTGTAGGCAAGCTGGACGGGTTCCGCTTTCGGGTGGACAAGGGCGCGGGCGCGGCCGAGGACAAGACGGTGAAAACCGCCGCATTGCAGGCCTTGGCTCCGCAGTTCCATCTGCGTGCCGACCGGTTCTACAACGCACCCGATACCGAGATTGATTTCACCGAACAGGGCGGCCTGATGTGGGGCAGCGCTGCGGTTGGTAAACTGACCGCTGGCAGCGACGCGCTGAAGCCGCAGGTCGAGGTTTTCGTCGATGATATCGCCGGTCCCGAAGTGGCGGAGAAGGTGAAGCGCCGTTTGCAGCACTTCATCGACCGCAAGGTTGCCGCATTGTTCGAGCCGCTGCTGGGGCTGAGCAAGGATGAGACGCTGACCGGCTTGGCCCGTGGCTTTGCCTTCCAACTGGTTGAGAATTTCGGCATTCTGCCGCGCGCCCAAGTGGCCGAGGACGTGAAAGCGCTGGATCAAGACGCCCGCGGTGCTTTGCGTAAACATGGCATCCGCTTTGGCCAGTTCACTATCTTTATGCCGCTGATGCTCAAGCCTGCGCCGACACGTCTGCGCTTGGTGCTATGGTCGCTCAGCAAGGGCCTGAACGAGTTCCCGGAATCGCCCCCTCCCGGTCTGGTGACCATTCCGGTCGAAACCGGCGCGCCCGAAGGGGCCGACACCATGTCGGGCTACCGCAATGCAGGCAAACGCGCGATCCGCATCGACATGCTGGAGCGTTTGGCCGACATGCTGCGCGCCGAAGATTCCCGTGGTGGGTTCGAAGCCAAGCCTGACATGCTGTCGATCACCGGCATGACCCTTGAGCAATTTGCCGACCTGATGGAGGGCTTGGGGTACAAGGCGGAAAAAGACGAGCGGACCAAGGTGAAACCCGTTGATGTCGTGATGCCGAAAGATGGCAGCCATGATGCAATGGACCCCTCTGCCGATACCAACGTGCCCGAAAAGCTCGACAGCGATCTGCCCGGCGATGACGCGGCAGACAAGCCAATCATGGATGTCGCCGCCGAGGAGCCCGCAGGCGGTATCATCGAAACCCCATCGGATGAGACCAACCCCGACGACCGCCCGGCGGACGTGGCCCAGATGCCCGACGATGGCATTGCGCCTATGGCCGATGTGGCGGCGGAAGACCCCGAGGTCGATACCAACATCCCTGAAGTACCGGCCGAAGAAATTCCGCAGGGCACCGCACCTGACGCCGATGTCGCCGGGCCGGAGTTGGAGACCTATTATATCTTCACTTGGGCGCGCAGCCCGCGCGGCAATGCCGGTGGCAACCGCCGCGGGGGGGACCGTCCTCAGGGGCAGGGCAAGCCGCGTGGCAAGCCCGCCAAGGGCAAGGGGCGCAAGCCCGGTGGTGACAAGGGCGGCAAATCGCAAAACTTCTCTGCGCGTCCGCCGCGCAAGGAAAAGCAGATTGACCCTGATAACCCCTTTGCCGCAGCACTTATGGGGCTGAAGGACGACAAGTAAGTGGAGGCGGGCGCGAAACTGCGGCTGGACAAATGGCTGTGGCACGCCCGCTTTTTCAAAACCCGCTCGCTCGCTGCCGCTCAGGTGGCGGGCGGCGCGGTCCGGATCAATGGCACCCCCACCCAGAAACGCGCCAGCAATGTTGGCCCCGGTGATGTGCTGACCTTCAGCCAGGGTGATCACGTTCGTGTCATCCGGATCGAGGCAATAGGCCAGCGGCGGGGTCCGGCCCCTGAGGCGCAGTCGCTTTATACCGATCTGTCCCCACCGCAGCCAAAACCAAAGGACAGACAGCCCGAAAATCCCGGTTTTGAGGGAAAGGGCCGCCCGACCAAGCGCGACCGCAGGCAGCTTGATCTTTCTAAGGCACGCCACCTTGAATGATCCCGCGCCCCGGTTTAGCTAGTCCCTCACATACCCAGCCAGAGTTTCCCGCATGACCTATATCGTGAATGACGCCTGCATCGCCTGCAAATACACCGACTGCGTCGAAGTATGTCCGGTGGATTGCTTCTATGAAGGCGAGAACATGCTGGTGATCCACCCCGATGAATGCATCGACTGCGGCGTCTGCGAGCCTGAGTGCCCCGCCGATGCGATCCGCCCGGACACCGAGCCGGACATGGAAAAGTGGGTTGAGTTTAACCGCAAGTATTCCGAGCTTTGGCCCGTCATCATCACCAAGAAAGACCCGCTGCCCGAGGCAGAGGAGATGGACGGCAAAGAGGGCAAGATGGAGCTCTTCTCGGAAAAGCCGGGCGAGGGCGGCTGAGGCCCAACCGATTCGCGCTTTGTTGCCGCTTTGTGACCTCAAGATTTCGGGTTAAACCGCTGGAATGACCGGGAAACCGCCAAGTAGGACTTGGTGTAGCTTTCGGACGGCGTGATTCTGTGCTATGATGTCTTCAAGCTGTAACACACGAGCCTGATAATGTTTCGACCCTGCTGCCAAGGTTGACCTCACATTTCTAAATTAAACGCACCCGATCGCAGGCCGCTCAGGCTGCGCTTCGCATGCGTTTTACGTGCTGTTCAGGTGTCTGAGTTAATGGCGGGGCTTCCCCCGCGCGCCAAGGAGCGACCTATATGACCAAATCGAAAAAGCTTGATTTCCGCCCCAATGAATTCGTCGTCTACCCTGCGCATGGCGTGGGGCAGATCGTCTCGATTGAGGAGCAGGAAGTTGCCGGCATTGCGCTGGAGCTGTTCGTGATTTCCTTTGAGAAAGACAAGATGACCCTTCGGGTGCCGACCCATAAGGCTACCGAAATTGGCATGCGCGCGCTGTCCACGCCCGACGTGATCAACCACGCGATGAAGACCCTCAAGGGCAAGGCCAAGGTCAAGCGCGCCATGTGGTCCCGCCGCGCGCAGGAGTATGAGCAAAAGATCAACTCCGGCGATCTGATCGCCATTGCCGAGGTGGTGCGCGACCTGCACCGCACCGACGACCAGCGCGAGCAGAGCTATTCCGAGCGTCAGCTTTACGAAGCCGCCCTTGAGCGTCTGACCCGCGAAGTGGCCGCCGTTTCGGGGGGCGACGAACTCGCCGCCGCGAAGCAGGTGGGCGATGTGCTGGAAAGCCGCGTCGCCGCTTAAGAGCGCCGCAGGTTGAGATCATGCCGCGTCCCCTAGGGGCGCGGTTTTTTCGTTAGGGGATGGCCTGCCAGCCGTAGGCCATCATCTGACAGCCTGTTAGCAGGGCAATCTCTGTCACCTGTTGAGTCGCGCCCAGCACATCGCCGGTCTGCCCGCCGATCTTGCGTTTGGCGATCTGCCGCACCACTAGCGCCCCGAGCAGCCCCAAAAGCGCCAAGCGCCATGCTGAATAGTCCGGCGCCACCACGATCACCACCACCCCGATCAGCACTGCCACCGCCGTCGCCAATTCGCCGGGGCGGCCGGTGCGGTTTGACAGCCCGTCGCGGCGCACCGTCGGCAGGCTGTCCATCACCCAGACCATCGCGGCGCGTGACCCGCAAGAGGCGATGACCAGCGCCCAGATCAGCGCCTCATCCGTGATCAGTTCGCTGATCAGATACCACCGGAGCAAAAGCGACAGCACCAGCGCCACCACGCCGTAGGTGCCGATCACGCTGTCTTTCATGATGCGCAGCCGTTTCTCTGCCGTCCAAGCGCCCCAGAACCCATCGGCGCAATCAGCGAGGCCGTCTTCATGCATCGCCCCGCTCAGCATCACCAACGCAAGCAGCACGAAAGCCGCTGTCAGCGGCGGGGTTGCCCCCATCCGCGTTAACGCCAGCCCCACGGCCCCCGCGATCAGCGCCAGCACAATGCCTACCAGCGGATAGGCCCAGGCGCTGCGGGCCGGGGGGCGCTGCGGCTCGGTCGGGAAGTGGAAATGCGGCAGGGGCAGGCGGGTCAGCAGGGCAAAGGCCACCGCGATGTCGCGAGCGCGAAAGGCGTGCCTTAGGGTGGTGATGTCGGGAATGGCCATTATTTCGCCCCTTCGGCACTTTCAGCGCCGACAGGCTAAGGCTAGAAACGATTGAATATCAATCCGCAAAGGGCCGCATATGAACACGTCTTTCGCCAGTCTTTCCGAATTTCGCAGCCTTCTGCGCGCGATGCCCGCCTGCGACAGCGCCGCGATGGAAGAGGCGCGCGCCCATGATAGCATCCTCACGAAACCTCCCGGGGCGCTAGGCCGGTTAGAGGAACTGGCGATCTGGTACCGAGGCTGGCGCAGCGGTGCCCGGGCCGAGATTGCAGCGCCTCAGATCATCGTTTTTGCGGGCAACCACGGGGTTGCCGCGCGGGGTGTTTCGGCCTTTCCGGCAGAGGTGACCGCGCAGATGGTGGCGAACTTTCAGCACGGGGGGGCGGCGATCAACCAAATCGCGCGGGTGAATGGGGCGAGCCTTGATGTGGTCCCGCTGTCATTGGACAAGCCGACCAAGGATTTCACCGTTGAGCCCGCGATGGACGAGGATGAATTCCTCGAAGCGCTGCGCGCAGGTTGGGAGGCGGTGAACTCCGAGGCCGATCTTTTGGTCGTGGGCGAAATGGGCATCGCCAACACCACCTCTGCCGCTGCCCTTGCCAGCGCGATCTTGGGCGGCGGGGCCGAATTCTGGACCGGGCGGGGCACCGGGGTGGATGATGCGGGCCTGTCGCAGAAAACCGACGTCGTGGCCGAGGGCGTTGCCCTGCACGCGGACAAGGGTGACGGGTTGGAGAGCCTGCGCCGCCTTGGTGGCCGCGAACTGGCCGCGATGGCCGGGGCCATGGCGCGGGCGCGGCAGCTGCGCATTCCGGTGATCCTTGATGGTTTCATCTGCTGTGCCGCCGCGCTTGGCCTTGCACGCACCACACCGGGCGCGCTGGATCACTGCGTCGCGGGCCACCTCAGCGCCGAAAGCGGCCACCGGCGTCTGCTGGGCGCGATGGACAAGGAGCCGCTGCTGGAGTTGAACCTGCGGCTCGGCGAAGGCTCTGGCGCAGGCTTGGCGATCGGCATCCTCAAGACCGCCCTTGCCTGTCACGCGAGCATGGCCACCTTTGCCGAAGCGGGCGTGAGCGACGCATAGCGCGGTGCCGGGCAGCCCCCCGGAAAGGGGGCTAGCTGCCCGGTTCAGGCGCTTTCCTTGCCCTTGCTTTCACCCAGATTGAGAAAGGCCGTTTCCAAGTCTTTCTGCAATTCTTTCGCCCGGGCGACATAGGCGGCGTTCTGCGAAGGGGGCACATCTGGGCGCCAGAGGGCCGCCAATTCGCGGACCGAATCCCGGTCATGGGCATAGAATAGCTTTTGCGCCTCGTTCGCTTCGAAATCCGAAAGCCCCATGTTTTCCAACACATATCGCCCGGCCCTGAGGGAGCTGTCGAACATCTCGCGCACGATGTCATTCGACCCGGCCTGATAGTGGCGATAGACCTCTTCGCGGTCGCGCGCGCGGCTGACGATATGCACATGCGGGTTCTCCTTGCGCGCGTAGGAGATCAGAGAGACCGCCGATTTCGGGTCATCAAGCGCCACCACCAGCACGCTGGCCTCTTGCAAACCCGCCTTGCGCAGGATGTCGGGCCGCGTCGGATCACCCAAAAAACCTTTGAAGCCAAAGCGCCGCATGACGGCGATGGTCTCGGGGTTGTGGTCCAACACGACGGTTTGAAAGCCGCTGGCCTGTACCATCCGGTTCACCATCTGCCCAAAACGCCCCACGCCCGCGATGATCACCGGACCGCTGCTGTCGATCTCATCGGCGATGACGGGGGCGCTGTCGTCAAGGCGTCGGCTGATCAGGTCGTGCAGGATAAACAGCAGCGGCGTGATCAGCATGGTCAGCGCCACCACCAGCAAGAGCGTCTCGCCAATCGGGTCGGGCATGACACCGGTGGCGAGGGAGAAGCTGACCAGCACAAAGCCAAACTCCCCGGCCTGCGCGAGTGCCAGCGTAAACAGCCAGCCATCGCGTCCTTTCAGACGGAACAGGCGGCCCAGCACCATGAGGATCAGCGCTTTGACGATGATGACCAAAAGCGCCATGCAGATCAGGATTAGCGGTTTTTCGAACAGCAGGACAAAGTTGATGCCCGCGCCGACGGTGATGAAAAACAGCCCCAAGAGCAGCCCTTTGAAGGGCTCAAGGTCGGTCTCTAGCTCGTGGCGGAATTCGCTGCTGGCCAAGACCACACCGGCGAGGAAGGCACCAAGCGCGGGTGAGAGCCCGACCACCGTCATCAGCGAGGAAATCCCCACCACGATCAGCAGCGCCAGCGCCGTGTACATCTCGCGCAGTTTGGCAAGGTGGATATAGCGGAACACGGGCCGGGTCAGGTAGATGCCGACGAGGATGATCGCCGCTACGGCCCCAATGGTTACCAGCGTCACGCCCCAGCCGGGCAGGCTTTGAACAAAGGTCTGGGCGGCATGGGCGGCGTCATTGCCGTGGCTGGCCTCCGCGCTCAGATGCGCGTTCTCGACCTCTTGGGGATCAAGTGAAATCGCCCCGTTGGGCAGGATCCCCCCGGCAAGCCCCGTGGCCAGCAGCGGCAGGAAGGCGAGGATGGGGATCACCGCGATATCTTGGGTCAACAGCACCGAGAAGACGGATCTGCCCCCCTGTGTTCGCATCAATCCCTTTTCCGAAAGGGTCTGCAACACGATCGCCGTGGAAGAAAGCGCGAGTGTCAGACCAATCGCCAGCGCCACGCGCCACGGCTGGTCATAGGCCATGGCGATGGCCATCAGCGCCGCTGTCGACAGCAGCACCTGCAGACCGCCCAAGCCCAAAAGCCGATGCCGCATGTCCCAGAGCGCACGGGGCTCCAGTTCCAACCCGATGAGGAACAGCATCATCACCACGCCGAATTCTGCGAAATGCTGCACGTCCTTCGTCTCGGACCCGACGAGGCCCAGCACCGGGCCGATCAGAATGCCCGCCGCGAGGTAGCCCAGCACCGACCCAAGCCCCAATCGCGCGGCAATCGGCACGGCGATCACGGCGGCAGCCAGATAGACGGAGGCTTGGAACAGGAAACCTTCCATTGCGGTCCTCTCTCAATGTCAGGTGGGCAGCGGCCCGTCCTGTTTCAGTTGGTCCATGACAATCTGGCTATGCACCCGGCTAACGGCCTGATGGGGCAGAAGAACGTCGTGAATGAGCCTGTTCAGGCTCGGCAGATCGTCACAATAGACTCTCAAGAGATAGTCCGCATCCCCCGTCATCGTCCAAACGCTCACAATCTCGGGACGGGTGGCCATAAGCCGCGCAAAGCTGGCCGAATGCTCTGGCCCGTGGGTGCCCAGATGCACCTGCACGAAGCCCTGCACATTAAGCCCCATCCGCACCGGATCGAGCCGCGCATGATAGCCGCGAATATAGCCCTCTGCCTCCAACCGCTGCCGCCTGCGCCCGGCTTGGCTGGAGGATAGGTTGAGCTCTTGGCCCAGTTCCTGCGCCGTGAGGTGGGCGTTTTTTTGCAGTGCCGTCAGCAGCCGCCGATCTGTTTCATCCAACATGATGCGCATTTCCCGCATGGTTTACGGGTACTATGCGCCGCCTGCGCGAAAATTGCCAGAACCATGCCGCGAAACGCGCAAACAACGCAGAACCAGCATCGTATCATGGGCCAAATCCCAAAAGCAGAGGAGACTGACATGGGCCCTTTCCCACATGACGCCCCGAAATCGCAGATCACGGCAGAGAACCCCGCCGGCACCGATGGTTTCGAGTTTGTCGAATTTGCCAGCCCCGACCCGCAGGCGCTGCGCGATGTCTTTACCAAAAAGGGCTATGCCCATGTCGCCAATCACAAGACGAAAAAGATCGAACTTTGGCAGCAGGGTGACATCACCTATGTGCTGAACCACGACCCCGAAAGCTTTGCCGCGCGTTTCGTCGAAGAGCATGGCCCCTGCGCACCCTCGATGGGCTGGCGTGTGGTCGATGCACAAAAGGCGTTGGAACATGCGGTCGCCAAGGGGGCCGAGGAATACAAAGGCGATGGCAAGGTGCTGGACGTGCCTGCGATCATGGGGATCGGCGGCTCGCTGATCTATTTCGTTGATCAGTATTACGACACCTCGCCCTACAATTGGGAATACGACTGGATCGCGACCTCCAAACCCGAGGGCGTTGGGTTCTACTACCTCGATCACCTCACGCATAACGTCCACAAGGGCAATATGGATGTCTGGTTCAAGTTCTACGGCGACCTGTTTAACTTCCGCGAAATTCGCTTCTTTGACATCGAAGGTAAGTTCACCGGCCTGACCAGCCGGGCGCTGACCTCGCCCTGTGGCCGCATTCGCATCCCGATCAACGAAGACCGCGGCGAGACCGGGCAGATCGTGGCCTATCTGAAGAAGTACAACGGCGAAGGCATCCAGCATATCGCCGTGGGCGCGCGCGATATCTATGACGCCACGGATGCGATTGCCGACAACGGTCTCAAATTCATGCCCGGCCCGCCCGAGACCTACTACAAGATGAGCAAGGACCGCGTGACCGGCCACGAAGAGCCGCTGGACCGGATGCAGAAACACGGCATCCTGATCGACGGCGAAGGTGTCGTCGACGGGGGCGAGACGCGCATCCTGTTGCAGATTTTCTCGAAAACGGTCATCGGCCCGATCTTTTTTGAGTTTATCGAACGCAAGGGCGATGACGGGTTCGGCGAAGGCAACTTCAAAGCGCTGTTTGAATCGATCGAGCAAGAGCAGATCGACAACGGCGAGCTTGAGACCTCGTAAACAAAGCACATCCGGGGAGGGGGGAAGGGGCGCTTCGGCGCCCCGTTTTGCGCGCGGTTGCGGGCAGTCAAACCGGCGTTAGTTCGGCATCTTCAGCACGACATTGCGGCCCCGGCGGACATAGCGCAACTCGCTGTCCCCAATCGCAGAGACGCGGCCCCCATCGATACGGTCACCCACCTCAACCTTTTGATAGCGCCCATTGCTGAGCCGGACCAAGGCGCGGCGGTTCGATGGTTTGCCGTAGACCCCGATCAGATTGACGTCCCGCAGGTTGATCGCATTCTTCACCGTGGCCTGTTTCGCGACCGAGGTTTTGGACGGAAAGCGCGGCTGCACCGCTTTGGGGGCGACGCTGGCGACCTGTGCGGGGGCCACATCGCGGGCGGCGCGTTTCACGATCCGGTCAAAATTGCGGGGCCGCGTATCGGGGCGGCGTGACTGGGTGGTGGCCTGTTTCGTGGCGTTCTGGATCGCCGGAGGCGTGGCAAGTGCGGCGGCAACGGCGCCGCTGGTGTCAATCGGATCAACGGTCACTTCGGGCGGGGCGGCAGCAACAAGCGCTTCTTCTGCCTCTTCCTGCACTGACTTTGGCCGCAACTGAGGGCGCAGGCCCGCCAGTTCGGAGCGTGTCAGCCCATCAAGCTGCGCGCGTTCGGTGGTTTCTTCCAGATCATCGGGCCGGTCGCGGGGCCGGGCCTCTGCCAAGGCGTTATCGACCTCCGGGGCCACCGGTTCGGCCTCTGGCCGGGTCAGTGTGGCGGGCGGCTCGGCGGAGGGGCGACCAAGGTAGACCAGATGCCCATCGGGGCTGAGCGCCCCTTGCGCTGAGGGTTTGACCAGACCGCGGGAGTCCAGCGCAAATTGCGTGCCTGCCGCTACGGGTGAGCTGACCGCGCCGGGGGCCGTATCGGTGCCAAAGGCATCGACCGAGGGTAGGGCCACGGCGTCTGTCGTGCTGCTGATCGGGTCGATGCTGGTGAGATAAAGATCGTCGATATCAATTGCCGCAGCCGGGGCCGGGGGCACGTCCGGTGCGCGCGCCCAGATGCCGGTGGTGGCATATTTGGCGTCAATCTCGGCCTCGGTCATCTCGGTCAGGGGGCGCGGCTCGGGGTCGCGCAGGGCGTCGAGCACGGCACCGTCTTCATCGGTCAGACCGGCGTCTAACGCGGCGGTTTCAATCGCGTCCGGCTCAGCTGGTTCAGGGGGCAGCACGGCGATTTCTTCGTCGATGCTGGGCGTTTCCGCCGGGGCCAAGGCTTCGGCGGTGCTGCGCGGGCTGCGATCGCCAAAGAGCCGGGAGAAGGCGCTGCCCTCGTCAAGGAAGATCGAGGCCCAAGCGGCGACACCTGCAAGGAAAACCAAGAGCGCCGCTGTCAGGATCAAGCCAAGGAAACGCGGCTTGCCGCCGACTTCGTTGCGGCGGCGGGCGCCGAAAACGGTCATTCGATCGGCTTCTGAGGCGGGGGTGGCGGTGGCCGCGGCAGCCGGAGCTGACCGGCGGTCTTTCGATGCCTTCGGCTTGCGACGGCTGAGGAAAGCCCCACCGGAGGAGGGCGCTTCGGGCGTCAGGGAACTGCTGTCGGGCTGGGGGGCTGCGGCCACTGCCGCGGCGGCGGTGGCTGCCGGTTCGACGGGCATCTGCGGCGCCAGCGGGGCCGCGGCGGGCGAAGGCGCGCCGACGGGCAGCGACGGTGTGCTGGGCGCGGGTGCGGGCGATGGTTCCGGCTTCGCGGCGGGCGGAGGCGGCGGTGTCGCGCGGCTCGCACCACCAAGGCTGGGGGCGCTCTCACTCCCGCCACGGCGGCTTGCGAAACCGGCAGCAGGGGCGCTGCGCGACGGCGGGGCAGAGAAATCGACCCTGCGCGAAGGCTCAGACCGCGGGGCGGCGGACGGCTCGGCCTGAGCCGCTGCCGCTGCGGCCAGTGGCGCGGCGGAGGCCGCAACGCTGCCGCTCGCGGGGGGCGTCGATTGCGGCGCAGCCTCAGTCGGTTCTGTGGCGGGCGCAGGGATATCCAGCGCGGGCAGGTCCTCTTCCACTGGCGGTGGCGTTTCTTTTGGCGTGGGGGCCAGTTCAGCCTCTGCCGCGGGGGCTGACGCTTCTGTTTCCTCTGCCGCAGGGATCACTGCCGCGTCCAGTGCGGGCAGGTCTTCCTCAAGGGGCGGGGGCGTCTCTTTGGGGGTCGGCTCCAACGCCGCCGGGGGTGTTTCCGGCGATTCCTCGGGGGTGGCCAACTCGGGCAGGTCTTCCTTTGCCGGCGGCGGTGTCTCTTCGGGCGTAGCTGCGAGATCAGGTTCCGCCACGGGCGTATCGGCCACGGGCGTATCGGCCACCGGTGTGTCTGCCACTGATGTGTCGGCCACGGGCGTCGTCTCATCCGTGTCCACGATCGGCCCCGCAGGCGCGCTCATCACGCCGGAGATCACGATGGGCTCCGCTTCGGGAGTCACGGTTTCGCCGGGGTCCAAAAGCGCCGATGCGGCTTGGGTCATGCCGAAATGCGGCACGCCTACAAACGCCTCGGCGGCAGGGGCGGCGGCAAAGCTGACAGGGTGGAAACGGTGCTCCACCGCAAAGGCTTCGGCCTCTTCCAAGGTTTCGCGGGCCACGGCGGCCACATGGCTTTGCGCGCCATCGGCGTGGACGTCGAACACCAGATCAGCCACCGGATAGGGCGTTGCCCCCTCAAGCGCCTCAGCCGCTGCGGCATGGCGGGCGGCGGGGTCCATTCCGGCGGTGTCGATGGCCAGATATTTGATCTGCGCGTCGGGGATCAGCAGCAGGCTGCGCAGCCCGCCGGGCTCTAATGCCGTCGCGGTTTTGCGCAAGACCGCCAGTTCCGCCGCCAGATCGGCGCTATCGAGCGCCACTTCACCAACAAGCTGCCAGCCGCCCGATGTGCGGTGGAGCAAACGAATGCCGTCGAACGACAGGGAGAGGGTAAAATTCGGCTTCATCGGGGTCGACTTTAGCATGGGGTAGGGCGCACTTACAGACGCGCCGCAGTCTTCGCGAAGGATAGAGCAGGAGTTCGCCCAAGGGAAGGGTGCGCGCCGCGCAGGTGCTTGTCAGCGGGGGCCCGCAATGGGCAAATGGCGGCGCATTGATGCACGGAAAGGAACGAACATGCGACTGATAAATTTGGTGGCGCTGGCGTGGATGGCGGGTGCGGGGCTGGTCTCGGCCCAGCAGGGACCGGAAGAGGGGATTATCGTCACCGGCCAAGGCAGCATCGCCGCCGCGCCCGACATGGCGACGATCACGCTGGGCGTGACCGAAGAGGCCGAGACTG
>Ga0209345_10004816_pt1 | contig 12831 bp, 15 predicted proteins | sample Cruoilmetagenom7_FD_187294 | JGI IMG/M metagenome (GOLD analysis project Ga0209345, IMG submission 187294) | Oil polluted marine microbial communities from Coal Oil Point, Santa Barbara, California, USA - Sample 7 (SPAdes) (version 2) | ecosystem: Environmental > Aquatic > Marine > Oil seeps ...
TGGCTCATCATTCTGGAGGATAAGAACATAACCGATTCTTCGTGCTAAAGCACTCCCGTCTGGAAGACGGGGGGTTTAAACCAAAATGTGGATACTAAATGTTGAAAACGGCCGAATCTTCTCGGCTTATTCTTTGACGGGATCATTGGCCAATGAGTGCGAGCGACAATACAGAGCAAGAGATTGAATACAATACCAGCGATGAGGCGGAAACGTCGACTGTCGAGTTCAACATAGTGGTGACGTCAAGTGACTGGACGCTGGAGTTGCTTGCTAGCAAATTTCAAAGCGGCGACATTATCATTCCTGACTATCAACGGAAATTTGTTTGGGATGTTCGTAGGGCATCAACTCTTATTGAGTCATTTGCAATTGGCCTCCCTGTGCCTCAAGTTTTTTTCTACGAAAATGAAGAAGGGCAACTTGAAGTAATCGACGGTCAGCAGCGCATTACGTCGATAGCTTACTTTTTCGAAGGGTATTTTGGAAAAGCCGATGCGAAAGGGAATCGCAAGATTTTCAGCTTGAAGGGGTTAGAACAAAGAAAGGACTTAGAAGGTAAGTCTTTTGACCAACTTGATGACCGCACAAAACGTAAAATAAAGAATGCAAGCCTGAGGGGGGTGACAGTTAAGCAGCTAACGCCTGAAGAAGAACAACCAGAAAGCGTTTACCATATTTTTGAGCGATTGAATACAGGGGGGCAACCCTTGAACGCACAGGAAATTAGGAACGCTGTTTATCGTGGGCCTATTCTAGAAAACCTAGAACGGCTAAATTTAGATAAAAATTGGCGTGCAATCTACGGAAAGCCTGCTCCAGATCCCAAGCAACGCGATATTGAGCTAATTCTCCGGCTTTTTGCACTTTTCGAAAACATCGAATCCTACACTCCTCCGATGAAAGATTTTCTGTCCCGAGAAATGGCTAAAAATCGAAAATTCAAATCGCAAAGAGCCCAGGACTTTAGTGTTTCTTTCCTGTGTGCAACTGAGATAGTGGTGAAAAAAATACAGAAACCATTTCGGCCTAGGGGATTACTGAATGCCGCCACCCTCGAAGCAGTTATGGTGGCGATAATGGAACAAGATGCTGAGATCAAATTCAAAGAATCTAAGTATAAAGAGCTTTTGAAAGACACTAGTTTTTTGGAAAAAGTCACTTCAAATACATCTAGCATGGAGAATGTTAAGTCGCGTAAAGAAATTGCAGTCGGAATGCTTTTTGGGAATGAGTGAACTTATTGAGGCAAATTTCCATCACCTTCGTAACTTGGCCAGTGACTTTGAGGGTAGATTGAGTGGCACATCTGCTGTCGAGCAAAGGCTCAGAAACGAATTGGCAGGTATGTTTGCCGTTACCGTAGCTGCAACCTATGAGGGCATCATCAAAGACACTTTAATATCTTACGCGTCTGCAATCCACCCAAAATATGGCAACCATATTGAGCAAGATTTTGAGAAACTGAACGCAAGGGTATCGTTGCATCACCTTAAAGCATACTCTCTTCAATTTGGTCTTCCCGAATTGCCGCCTCCGGGGAAAACAAAGAAATGGACTACCTTTCACAAACTGCTCGACGAAAGAAAAAAAGTGGTTGAACGTCGGTTTCGGAAAGATCTATTTGTAAGCTATACAAATTTATTTGCATGGCGAAACGCCTATGCTCACGAGCGTACAACTACTGCGACATTCACGGATGTTTACGAGTCCCACAGAGTTGCTCAATACGTAGTTAGAGCTTTTGTAAAATCATTTGAGGTTTAAAAGCAAACTCCCATCAGCGGAAATTCGATGACGCCAAATTCTATTGGAACGTTTCACTAAACATGTGCAATTATCCGAGCGTACGCGATGAACTCTCACTTACCCCACCTAACCGCTCCCGCGTCTCGGCCGCCAACTCGCGCAGCGCTCCCGCGATCACGGTCACATCCGCCCCCAGCCCCAGAAACGTGACGCCGATGCCTTGGTAATAGCTATAGTTCCCGCCGCCATAAGTGATGATCCCTGCCGCTTTGCCTGCCGCGCGTATCCGCTCAACCGCATGTTTGATCGCCGCCACCACTTCGGGGGCGTCGGCATTCCCAGTGTATCCCATATCCGCCGATAGATCGGCTGGCCCAATGAACACCACGTCCACCCCCTCGGTGTTCGCAATCGCGTCGATGTTCTCAATGGCATGCGCGCTTTCGACCTGCACGATCAGGCAGATTTCATCGTTGGCCGTGGTGGCGTAATCCGGTATCGCGTTGTATCCCGAGGCACGGATCATCCCAGCCGCCAGTCCGCGCACCCCGTCCGGCGGGTACCGCACCGCTCGCGCCATCGCAGTGGCGTCCTCGGCGGTTTCGACCATCGGCACCATCAGTGTTTGCACGCCGATGTCCAACATCTGTTTCAACACCCAATCCTGCCCCACAGGCACCCGCACCACGGCCGTGGCTGCCCCACCATTCATGGCCTGCAATTGCGCCAATATGGTCGGCACGTCATTTGGAGCGTGTTCGCCATCAATCAGGCACCAGTCATAACCCGCCGAGGCGCCAATTTCGGCGATCATCGGATGGGCCGTGCCCAACCACAGGCCGATCTGCATGTCACCTTCTTTAAGGGCTTTTTTCAGTTTGTTCGTGGGGGCTGGCATGGTTGGTCTCCTTTTGAGCGGCAGCTTTACGGGTCTTTACCCGATGGTCAATAAAATTGCTGGACTTCCCATCGCTGCTGGCTACCTTATCCGACATATAAACATTTGGGAGAGAGACTTATGAAACATCTATTGGGCCGTGTGGCCGTTGCTGCCATTGCCGTTGCCTTTGCAGGCGAAGCTATGGCGACCGAGTGGAACGTATCGGTTTGGGGCAAGCGCCGTGCGTTTACCGAGCATGTCGAGAAACTGGCCGAACTGGTTTCGGCTAAAACCAATGGTGCGTTCACCATGAACATTTCCTACGGTGGCCTGTCCAAAAACAAAGAAAACCTGGACGGGATTTCGATCGGCGCCTTTGAAATGGCGCAGTTCTGTGCGGGCTATCACCGCGACAAGAACCCGACCATCACGGTGCTGGAGCTGCCGTTCCTTGGCGTCGCGAATCTGGCCGAAGAAGTCGCCGTTTCCAACGCAGTTTACGCCCACCCTGCGGTTCAGGCTGATCTGGCGCGCTGGAATGCCAAGCTGCTGATGACCTCGCCCATGCCGCAATATAACATCGTTGGCACCGGCGATCCGCGCGCCACTTTGGCTAGCATGGATGGCATGCGGGTGCGTGCAACTGGTGGCCTTGGCAAAGCGTTTTCGGCTGTTGGCGCGGTACCGACATCGGTGACCTCCTCCGAGGCTTATAACGCGATGGAATCTGGCGTTGTCGACACCGTCGCCTTTGCCCCCCACGCGCATTTGGCGTTTCGCACCATCGACATTGCCGAATGGTGGACCGAGAACCTGAACCCCGGCACCGTGAACTGCCCTATTGTGGTGAACATTGATGCGTATGAGGCGCTGTCGGACAGTGAACGCGCCGCACTTGACGGCTCGGTTGACGAGGCCATCGCGCATTACGTTGCCAACTACGGTGAACTGCTAACCAAATGGGACGGTATTCTGGCGGAAAAGAAAGTGGAGCGTGTGACAATTTCGGACGAGGATCTGGCGGCGTTTCGCAAGGTTGCGGCTGATCCGATCCGCGACGCTTGGATTGCTGACATGACAGCGCAGGGGCTTCCGGCTCAAGAGCTGTATGATCTGGTGGTTGAGACATTGGCCAAAGAACGCATGTAAGCTGCGCTCGCTACTGTAAACGATTTAGGCCTGCCGCAGATCCCCTGCGGCAGGCATATTAACTGACGTATCCAATGCCTGACCAATATCCTATTTATTGGAAACCAATTGCGAAATCAAAGCTCCGCTCAAGACCGTATCAAACGCTTTGCCAATGAACGTGGCATTTCTTGTTTGCTTCACTTTACCTTAGTCAGAAATCTACCCCAAATTATAAGCCATGGCCTACTTGCACGTGACGGTATCTACGAAACAGACATCACAGCACATGCGGGTACAGAAAATCGATTGGATAAAAATGACAGCGTCGTGTCCCTGTCGGTTTCCGCAACGAGCCATAAAATATTTCATTCAAAAGTAAAATTCGCCTCTGAATCTGAATGGGTAATTCTAGCGCTGGACCCCAGTATTCTCTGGACCCATGATTGTCGGTTTTGTTTTCAAAATGCGGCGACCAAATGGGTGAGAGATCATAAAAAATTGGTGAATGCGCCCTGGGCTTTCGAATTCATGTTCTCAGACAAACTCAGCCCGGCAACATTTAATGGGGAAGGTTATCGGCAACAAACAGATATTCCCACCAATTTTACCACTGACCCTGACGCCGAAGTCCAAGTCTACGATGAAATCGATTCAGAGCTGATAATTGAGGCGTGGGTTTGTCACATGGATATAGCAACCAAAGTGCAGAGCGATTTAAACCAACTTTCAGGTTATGAACGAGATGTAATCATTGCAGATTTCAACACTTACACAAATGGTTACTCAAAATGGATCACACCTTGAGCGCTGGCAGTTCTAAAAGTCATATCGACACCAATTTATAGTAATTTAACAAACCAACCTTGCCACCTCCCCCCTTTATCTGGCTATATCCCTGCAACGAATAATCAGGGGGGATGCACATGGCCGGTGGCGCGAGTGTGCTCGAAGATGGCTCAAACCTGAGCCGTCTCGACAGGCAGTTACATAAACTTGAGGGCTATATGGCGCTGATCAGCGGGTTGGCGATCTTTTCCTTGATGATACTGGCCGTGGTCTCGGTCGGCGGGCGCAACCTGATGAACGCGCCCCTGCCCGGTTACGTGGACTGGATCGAACAGGTGATGCCGTTGATTGCCTTTATGGGCGTTGCCTATACGCAGCGCGATGGTGCGCATATCCGGATGGATATTCTGGTTGGCCAGTTGCGGGGCCGTGCCCTGTGGGGGGCCGAATTCATCACCACGTTGGCGATGCTGACGCTGATCGCTCTGCTGATCTGGGGGTCATATTCACATTTTCTGCGGGCTTTTGATTTTAACGCGCCCTACTGGAGCCGCGATTCCTCCATCGACATCTCGATCCCGCTTTGGCCTGCCAAACTGCTGGTGCCGGTCGCGTTCTCGGTGCTGGCGCTGCGGTTGATACTGCAATTGTGGGGCTATGGACGAGCATTCGTCTTGGGATTGGTCGAGCCGATTGCCGTACCACTGGTTTTGAGCGCTGCCGCCCAAGCCGCCCAAGAGGCCGAGCATGTAACAGGTCTTGAGAATGAGGACGCACGCTAATGGAACCGATTGATATTGGACTAATCGTTTCGGGCGGCATGTTGGTGCTGGTGGTTTTGGGCATGCGGGTGGCCTTTGCGGCGGGTATGGCTGGGATGGTCGGACTGATCTGGATATTCTGGGCCAAATTTGGCTATGCACCGGATAAATTCACCAAAGCACTGACCGTTTCGGTCAAGGTGGCGGGCCAAGTGCCGCACTCCAAGGTCTCGAATCAAGCGCTATCTTTGATCCCGACCTTCATTCTGATAGGATATCTCGCCTATTACGCGGGACTGACACGCGCCTTGTTTGAGGCGGCCAAGCGCTGGGTCGGCTGGCTGCCAGGCGGCATGGCTGTGGCGACTGTATTTGCCACCGCAGGCTTTGCGGCGGTGTCGGGGGCGTCTGTGGCGACCTCGGCGGTGTTTGCCCGCATCGCGATCCCCGAAATGCTAAAGGTTGGGTATGACAAACGCTTTGCCGCCGGCGTGGTGGCGGCGGGTGGCACGTTGGCCTCGCTGATCCCGCCCTCGGCGATCCTTGTGATCTATGCGATCATTGTCGAGCAGGACGTTGGCAAATTGCTGTTGGCGGGGTTCATTCCCGGAGCGGTTTCTGCGCTGATCTATGGCGCGCTGATTGTCGGCCTTGCACTGGTGATCCCCAATTTCGGCCCGCCAGTTGGCGGCTACACGTGGGGCGAGCGATTCAAATCGCTGCCCGCCGCCGCTCCGATCGCATTTGTGGTCTTCATCATCATCTTTTTCATCTACAACCCGTTTGGTGGCGACGCATGGGGCACCCCGACCGAAGGCGGTGCCTTGGGCGCTTTCGTGGTCTTTGTGATGGCGCTCTATAAGGGTATGCGCTGGGGGCAATTGAAAGACGCCCTATTAGAGAGCGCCAAGCTGGCGGTGATGATTTTCACCATCATCTGGGGCGTGCTGATCTATGTGCGCTTCCTTGGGTTTGCCCAATTGCCCGACGCCTTTGCCACCTGGATCGCGGGGCTGGAACAATCGCCGATGTTAACACTGGTTTTGATCCTGCTGGCCTATGCGGTGCTGGGGATGTTCATGGACGCCATCGGTATGCTGCTGCTGACACTCCCGGTGGTTTACCCCGCTGTGATGGCGCTGAATGGTGGTGAGTTTGTCTCGGCGGCCGACAGTGCCTTTGGCATGTCGGGGCCGATGTGTGCGATCTGGTTCGGGATTTTGGTGGTTAAAATGGCCGAGTTCTGTTTGATCACGCCGCCCATCGGGTTGAACTGTTTTGTCGTGGCAGGGGTGCGCGATGATCTGACCGTACAGGACGTGTTTGTTGGCGTTACCCCGTTTTTCATTGCCGATGCGGTAACGATCGCCACACTTGTTGCGTTCCCGTCCATTGTTCTCTGGCTGCCCAGCCTCGCGTCCTGATAACTGTTTAAGGCTATAAATACCCCTGCACTTGCGGGGGTGTTTTTGTTTTATACCCAGTGCCAAAAAAAATTGCCTGCGCGTAAGTCAATTTTAACCACCAGCCGCCTAAACCAGTCCCATAGAACGACCAAGAAAGGGATGCTTCGTGGAATGGTTTTGCGGATACGAATTTAGGGCGGCACATTTTGCGGTGTCACAATGGCAGCGGTGATTACATTGCAAGAACGCCTCGATTTTGGCGCTGCCCCTGCCTTGAAAGCTGAAATCGTCGGTCAGATTGGGAACGACTTGCAAATTGACGCATCCGGCGTGACGCATATGGGCACGCTGTGTCTGCAAATCCTTATCGCCGCCTCACAGGATTGGACACGAAACGGGCTGAAGCTCGATCTGACATCCCCCAGTGACATCTGTGTAACCCAGCTTTCGCTGCACGGTTTTACGCCAGACGCAATAACCGGAGTGACATCATAATGAGCCTGCAAATACTTGCCGTAGATGACAGTCGTACAATTCGCGATATGTTGAACCTGACCTTGAAACAGGCTGGTTTCACCACCCATCTCGCCGATGATGGTGTGCATGGGATCGAGGTCTTGGACGCCATGTCATCTGGGCCGGATGCGATTATCACAGATATTAACATGCCCCGTATGGACGGCTTTGGCTTTATCCAAGCGGTGCGTAAAATTGAAAAATACCGCACCGTTCCGATCCTTGTTTTGACCACCGAAAGTGCTGCCGATTTGAAACAGCGCGCCCGCAATGCGGGAGCAACGGGATGGATTGTAAAACCTTTCCAACCAAAGAAACTGATCCGCGCCTTGCAAATGGTCACAGGATAGGAACGCGACATGAGCGATGAAGATCCCATGATCGAGATTAAGGCATCGTTCTTTGTGGAGTGCGAAGAACTACTCGAATCCCTGCAAGACGGGCTTCAAATCATGGACGCGGGCGGTACGGGCGATGAAACCATCAATGTGGTTTTTCGGGCGGTTCATTCAATAAAAGGCGGCGCCGGTGCGTTTGGCTTGGACCAATTGGTGCGCTTTGCCCATCAATTTGAATCCGTTCTTGACGGGGTGCGATCTGGTGCCATCACTGCGAACCGGAACGCTATTTCTGTATTTTTTCAATCCGGTGATATTCTGGCTGACTTGGTGCGCTCTGCCCGCGATGCGACCGTCGCGGATGTAGAGCGGACACAATCAGTTTTGAAAGAGTTGGAAACCATTTTGGGGCACGACAGCAACGAGGTTGTCGAGGACGAGATTGATGATTTCCAACCGATGTTTCTGGCTCTGGATTTGGATCTCGATAGCAGTGTTGATGAAAGGCTGGATACGCCAGAGCAATCAATACCTGACGCACCGGCATTCGAGGATGGGTATACCATCAACTTCGTTCCTGACAGCGCACTCTATATTTCGGGGAATGAACCGCTGCATTTGCTGCGTTTGTTGCGCGAAATGGGGCCGCTAAATGTGATTTGCGATACATCTGCCATCCCAGCGCTGACAGATATGGACGTGGAAAAATCTTATCTCTCCTGGACAGTCCAACTTACCTCTGACGAGGACCAAGGCGCTGTTCGAGAAGTTTTTGATTTTGTCGCCGATTTATGCACATTAACGATCAGCGATCCAAGAAACAGGGAGGCGACAGCCACACCGCTGCCCCCCCTGCCCCAACTGGATGACACCACTCCACAGGACGAGCCATCCATGTCACCAAAGGCCACTTTGGAAACCTCATCCAATTCTCCACACCCACAAAAAATGGCGCCCAATACAACGACCATAGCGACAGCAGATGCTAAGTCAGGCACCCGTGGGGCCTTACAATCAGACCAGCCCCGCCCAACTGTGCGGGTTGATCTGGAGCGAATTGACCGCTTGGTGAATCTGGTCGGAGAGCTGGTCATCAATCAGGCGATGATATCACAAAGCATTCAAGAGGCAGATATTTCGGCGAACTCCGCTGTCTCCAACGGGTTGGATGATTTCAGTCAATTGACCCGCGACCTTCAAGACAGTGTCATGATGATCCGCGCCCAGCCGGTGAAAACTCTGTTCCAACGCATGGGCCGGATCATTCGCGAATCCTCGGCAATGATCGGCAAATCCGTACGGTTAAAAACCGAAGGCGATGCCACCGAGGTTGATAAAACCGTGATTGAGCACCTGGCTGACCCGTTGACCCACATGATCCGAAACGCCGTTGATCACGGTGTTGAATCACCTTCTGATCGACTGTCGGCCGGCAAACCTGAAGAAGGGATCGTGACCCTGAGCGCCAGTCACCGATCCGGGCGCGTCATTATCGAGGTAGCCGATGATGGTGCAGGGATTGACCGCCCCCGGGTGTTACAAATTGCTGTCGAGAAGGGACTTGTCGCAAAGAATGCGCAGCTCACCGACAGCGAGATCGACAATCTACTGTTCATGCCCGGCTTTTCCACTGCCCGTGAGGTTTCCGATCTGTCTGGGCGTGGTGTCGGAATGGATGTGGTAAAGAGCGCAATTATTGCCCTCGGCGGGCGCGTGACAATTCAATCTGATCCCGGCAACGGCACAACTTTTACAATCAGCCTGCCGCTCACTCTGGCGGTGCTGGACGGAATGGTCATTGATGTTGCCCAGCAAACCCTCGTAGTGCCCTTGAATACAATCACTGAGACACTCACACTGGCTCAGGACGATATTCGTGCGCTTGGTCCCCTTTCCAATGTCATCAAAGTGCGCAACACATTTGTTCCATTGTTAGACCTCGGAGCGGAGCTTGGCTACCGCTCGCCGATGGACAGCTACATAGGGGCCATCGTGTTGTTGATTGCACGCGATGACGGCACCCATGCGGCTTTGGCTGTAGACGCCATTCAGGATCAACGGCAGGTCGTTATTAAAGGTTTGCAAGATACATTTGGCCGTGTGCCCGGCGTTGCCGCCGCCACAATTTTAGGGGATGGGAAAATAGCCTTGATCTTGGATCCAGTTGATGTCGTTACGAATGCTGTCGGGCACACACGTACTGCGCAACCCAACCTTCAACTCGCCGGATAATGATCATGATTGATATTGAAGAAAAAGCAATGGCAGCAGAAATTGAGCTTCTGACATTTCAAGTTGGCAAGCAGGAATATGCCCTCGACATCATGTCAGTGCGCGAAATCCGTGGCTGGAGCAAGGCCACTCCATTGCCCCACGCCCCAACCTTCATTCTGGGGGTCATAAACCTTCGGGGTACAGTTCTGACGATTGTTGATTTGGCCGATCGTCTTGGTATGGGACAAACCAAAACAAGTGAACGAAATGTCATCATTGTCGTTCACACAGGGAAAGAAACAGTCGGCCTATTGGTCGATGCGGTATCCGACATTCTGGTGATAAAAAAATCTGACTTGCAAATGCCACCTGAAATGTCGGCAGACAGCAATCAAACCTTTATAAGTGCATTGATAATCGCTGAAGAGCGCATGATCAGAATTCTTGCCCATGCGGCGGCGTTGCCATCGGAAAGCATGGAGATTGTATAGGCATGGCCCATTCAACTCCCAAAGGTCGGACCATGAGCGATACCGATTTCCGGACAATTTCGGACATTGCCTACAATGAGGCAGGGCTTGTATTTCCGCCAGAGAAAGTCTCTTTGGTTCAATCGCGTATCGACCGACGCTTACGCAAGCTGAAAATCAATAAGTTTTCGGAATACACTGCATTTGTCAAATCTGATCAAGGTCTGGCTGAACGAAAGGTAATGATTTCATCCCTGACGACAAATGTTTCAAGATTTTTTCGTGAATCCCATCACTTCGACATTCTAAGAGAACAGGTTCTACCAAATCTGGTATCGCGGGCACGCGCCGGTGGCCGGGTTCGTCTTTGGTCGGCGGGATGTTCCACAGGTCAGGAACCATATTCCATAGCAATGACTCTTTTGGACGTTGCGCCAGACTCACCAACCCTAGACATCAAGATATTGGCGACCGACATTGACCCAAACGTCATTATTACAGCCAAACATGGATGCTATGAAAAAATGTCCCTTGGTGACATAAGCGAGCCTTTTCAGAAAAAGTATACTGAAGTAGTACAAAATGACCGCAAAACTGGTTTTCGAATGACAGAGGCGGTTCGCAATATAGTCTCGTTTCATGAACTAAACCTACTATCACTGTGGCCAATTTCGGGTCGGTTCGATGTCATTTTTTGCCGAAATGTTGTCATATACTTTGACGAAGGAACCCAGTTATCGCTTTGGTCCAGGTTTGAATCCGTAACCGCACCAGATGGGTGGTTATTCGTTGGCCATTCTGAACGCCTATCAAAACGATTTGAAACAACATTTGTCACAGTCGGCCCAACTGCCTACCAGCGCCCGTCTCATTCTGACACGCAAAACTGAGAATTGGATCCCCAATGGCACTCCGAGACCAAATTCGTGTAATCGTCGTTGATGATATGTCAACAAGCCGCGGCCTCATCACACAGGCCTTGGATTCATTTGGCATCCGAAATGTTGCGACGGCTACAGACGGGCCAACCGCCTTCCAGTCGATAATGCAATTCCCTGTGCACCTCGTAATATCAGATTATAACATGCCTGGTATGGATGGGCTTCAATTGCTACATGCTTTGCGCCGAACACCGCAAACCAAAAGGGCAGGCTTTATTCTAATTACTGGACGTGCTGATCAAGATATAATCGACAATGGGCGAAAACTTGGAATGAACAACTTCCTGAAAAAACCTTTTACCCCCCCAGAACTCCAATCCTGTATTGAAGCCGTTGTGGGGCGTTTATGAAAATTGAAAACATCAGCCCGAATAATTCTACAAATAACAACACGACTTTAACGCTCGAATTGCTGTCGCATCGCATTGGCGATGAAATTTGTGATTTAGTGAATATATGCCGAAATGTCGAAAATGCACTGGGTGTCCTGATCTGCACACCGAAAGAGACTATCGATCAACCGATCATAGCTATTCAAGGCCTGGATAAATTACGGCAAACTTTGGAAGACTTGGCTCGCCTATCTAGATTGATTGCCCGGCGGCAAGCATTCTCAAATGACGCAATTCCAAAACAGGACATTTTGAGAACGATTGTTCTCGCCGAGCTGGCAGATCGCTTGACCAGATCAGAAGCCGCAAGGTTTGGGGAAAAGCAGGATTTTCAAGACGAGATTTGGAAATGAAATCAGCCTACAAGGCGCAAGTTAAACTTGCGCAGGTTGTTCATGATTGACAACCAGAATTTGGCTCCCACGGCAATTTCCTCATTTTGAATAGGCTCCACTCGTAGAATTAAGCAGCCATTTTCAGTTTCATGGCGGTGGGCATTCCGCCAATGGCGATCGTTGGACCGGTCGTTGTTGTATGTCCAGAGCCATTCGATTGTGCCGCTCGATATATGCGTTCTGTTGTGGCTTTCTGGGCTGGATGCATTTGGTGGATCTGGGGGCGGATGTCATCACCGGTCATCGCAAAGGGTGGCGTAATCCCGCGGGGGTTTCCTGACGGTGCGCTTTTGGACTGTGGCAAGCGCTCGATCGAACTGGATTTGAAAAAACCAGGCGACATTGAAACGTTCAAGAAGCTGGTCGCCACGGCGGACGGTCTGATCGAAGGGTTTCGGCCTGGTGTAATGGAGAGACTTGGTATTGGTTCCGAGGTTTGCCAAGCCGTGAACCCGAAGTTGGTATTTGGACATATGACGGGTTGGGGTCAGTGCAGTGTCTGGAGCCAAAATTCTATGCGCTCTTCCTTGATCACTTGAATTTGTCTGCTGATACCGATTTCCAAAAGCAGTTTGACAAAGCGCTCTGGCCTACCCTGACCGGTCGCCTTGCTGCCATTTTCGCGGCAAAAACACGTGACCATTGGGCCGAAACATTTGCTGGCACCAATGCCTGCGCCGCGCCGGTTCTGAACCCCGAGGAAACCCTAGCGCATCCGATGAACGAAGCACGAAAGACATGGCAAGAAGTTGACGGTGTGCTCCAAGCCGCACCCGCGCCGCGGTTTTCAACAGCCGGACCCTGGGAGCCAAAACTCGCGCCCAATCCCGGGCAACACAGCCAGGAAATCCT
>Ga0209345_10004817_pt1 | contig 12829 bp, 11 predicted proteins | sample Cruoilmetagenom7_FD_187294 | JGI IMG/M metagenome (GOLD analysis project Ga0209345, IMG submission 187294) | Oil polluted marine microbial communities from Coal Oil Point, Santa Barbara, California, USA - Sample 7 (SPAdes) (version 2) | ecosystem: Environmental > Aquatic > Marine > Oil seeps ...
AAAAGAAGGCATTAACACTGAAAATGGCACTGACTCAGGTGCATCATATTCTTCATCACCTGCCAGGTTAGCAAACAGTTCTATATCTGTTTCGCGAGTTTGCTCAATCATAAAAGAATGAAAAGGTTTTTTAAGCTTTTCTATCGCCTCGTCTGCACTAATTTGCTCTGCAATATAGGGTTTATACGCATTTTCATAAGCCTGAGTAAAAACCGGCGACATAATGAAGAAACTTAAAAACAGAGACAAACCAATCAATATTTGATTTGAAGGCGTTTGAGCTGTACCTAGTGCCTGGCGCAATATTGAAAGTACTATAATAATTCGGGTAAACGATGTCATGGTTAACAACAGTGCCGGTAAAACCGACAGCACTGTCATAAACATTAGCACCTGTATTGAAAGAGAATATGACTTACCACCAGATGCCGTATCTTCTATGACCACTGCTGGTAAGCCAGGCTCAGCCATTGCACCTGTAGATATAAAAAACAGCAATATTAACAACACAATATTTTTTAAAACATTAGCTGGTGTTGTCATATAGTGATTTTTCATTTCTGCTGATCCAAAACTTCTTCAAGCTTAGACTCAAACGACTCTACAGCCTTTGATTTTAAAGCTGCTGACTCTTCAGTTTGATCATTCAACACATGTAATGTTTGAATATGCCCTGGTGCAACACCAACTAATAAACGGATATTATCCACTTCAATTAAAATAGCTTTTTCTCTGGTGCCTAATGACAAACCACCCAATACTTTCATATCAACCTGATTATTACCTGGTAGGCGGGCATACTTTTTTAACACCCAGGCAAGCCCCAAAATCAACGCAATTACAACAACTAACCCCATAACCATATTCAGCGCGCCCATCATTGAAAAGGCTTCTACTGATGTAGGTTTAACAATAGGAGTCGTTTCGGCAACAACAGCAATTGGCAGATAACTTAGAAACAAAACAGAATGATTTAATAATTTACTCATAATTTATTGCAGCATAAATCGTATGGCGGGTGCACTTCGCTTGATCCGCTCTACAATTATTTCAATTTTTTTACACGCTCTGCCGGGCTTATAATATCAGTTAAGCGAATACCAAACTTTTCATTCACAACAACGACCTCACCACGGGCAATTAAGGTACCATTAACCAATACATCCATAGGTTCCCCGGCAAGGCGCTCTAACTCAACAACAGACCCCTGATTTAATTGCAGTAAATTACGAATGCTAATTTTGGTGCGACCAATTTCCATTGATAAATTAACCGGTATATCCAGCACTACATCCAGATTTACATCTGAACCAGGCAAGCTATCATCGGACAACTCATCAAAACTAGCTGCAGTTCCAGCAGTTGCTTCAGACTCTGCCTGCTCATTCAGAGCATCTGCCCATGGATCTTCTGTATTTTCTTCATCACTCATGATTTTTTACTCTCGATTAATCGTCCATATCAGTAATAAAATTTAACTCTGGACGAGAAACACGTTCATTAATTTTTATCGCCGCATTCCCCCTGGACACACCTAACTGCCCACGAAAAAGAGGTATTTCTTCTGCTTCTAACACGATCTGATCAGGCATATCAAAAGGTATAACATCACCCACTTTTAACCCATTCACTTCAGATAAATTAATTTCTATTTCTGCCATCTGACTTTTAACTTCGACCTTCGATTCAAAAATTTCGTCACGTAATGACAAACGCCAGCGATCATCAATTTCAGAAACATCTGATTGCACACCCGCATCTAATAAATCGCGTATAGGCTCCACCATTGAATAAGGAAAAGTCACATGCAAATCACCTCCACCACCTTCAAGATCTACGCGAAATGTGCTTACTACAACCACTTCAGTTGGGCTAACAATATTCGCAAGGTGGGGGTTTACTTCTGAAGACTGGTATTCAAACTTTAAAGGCTTAATTGGCTTCCAGGCATCTTCCAGGTCGTTAAAAATTTGTTCTAACAACATGCTAATAACACGCTGCTCAGTAGGGGTGAATTCACGACCTTCAATCTTGTTATAAAAACGCCCTTCTCCACCAAAAAAATTATCGACAACAATAAATACCAACTTGGGATCAATCACAAAAAGCGCAGTTCCTTTAAGTGGATCAACCTTAATCATATTTAAACTGGTTGGCACATATAAACTATGCACATACTCGGCAAACTTCATCATCTGTACGCCGCCCACAGCAATTTCTGCCTGGCGACGTAACATATTAAACATGCTCACACGAAAATTACGCGCAAACCGTTCATTAAGCATTTCAAGTGTAGGCAAACGCCCACGTACAATACGTTCCTGAGAATTAAAATCAAACGACCGCGCAGAGCCATCATGCAGCTCTTCATCTTCTGTGTCGACATCACCATCATCCACCCCATGCAAAAGGGCATCGATTTCGTCTTGACTTAGTACATCTGCTGTAGCCATATTAATTCTTCATTTCTTAAAAAAGTTTAACGTAGTGTTACACCTAAGTTTGGTAATGACTCAGATTGCCCTAGAAATGTGCCAGATCAAGGCGAAAAATGTGCGTTTATGGGGTAATCTGAGTCATTACCCTATTGCATTACGAAACTGGTGAAGTAAAGCGCCTCAATTGAATCAGGCTCGCCCACATCCTTCAGTACATTTCGCATCACTTCAATCGCTTCCTGGCTTAACGCTCGTTTACCTTCTCGGGTATTAATCTCATGATATTGTTTACCACCTAATAGTAATAACAATTCATTTCTTACTGCAGGCATATGTGATTTAAGAGCAACCTCTACGGATGAATCGTAAGTCATAATCTGGATATCAACCTGCAAAAAAGCCACTTGTTCCTGATTTTCAAAATTAACGACAAAAGCAGGATGCAGTGGAACATAGATAGGAGTACCTCGTGACTTTTTAGATTTACCACCTTCTACTGCCTCAGCCTCTTCTAACATTTCTGTATCAGCAGACTCTGCAGGCTCATCACCACCACTCATAAACATGAACACACCTACACCAATGCCTATCAATAACAGCACGCCATTCACCAGCAGAATGATTTTCATCATGCCGCCTTTCTTTTGTTCTCCTGCGTCTTCTGTATTTTCTTCTTCGTCAGCCATTAAGCTTCCCCTGTCGTTATGGTCAGAAATGCAAAGACCGTGCCGCAATTAACTGAATTACGGTCAATACGGTCATAAAGCACCTTTATAATTATTTAGAATGATTATCACTTGCCTCTAAGCATAGTATTATTTCATTTAATTTCAAATAGATAGATAGCTTTCATCACAAAAGCACCTATTTAGTTTAAATAAGCCAAATTTTGATTATTAGCAACCAGATGAACCACTAATAGAGCATATGAATACTCAATTAGTCATACATTTGGCCGATATATTAAGAACCATGCTTATAGTTGCCAAAAAATTGTCATCTGTACCAAAATATCACATTTATTTTTTAAAATAGATTATGTTGATGATTAAACCTAGCCCAATAAAAGTACAGGAGAGTTTGCTGCTCACATCAATTCACCTCTAAACTTCAACATATTTGGCAATCCAGGAACCTCAACTACAAACGTAAAGTCAACTACGTTACCTATTTGATATAGGTGCAAAATACAGTATAACTATAGATAGGTTATACTTTTTTTAGATTATTCATACGAGGCTGTAAAAATTCGGTTTAAGGACTTATGATAAATATCCCACCCATAAAACAAAGTTCTACCGTTAAAGCTGATGTCATACCGGATGTTACCAGAACATGGAAAGTAGGACAGGTGCTAAATGCCACAACACAACAAGGTGGTCAGGCCTTATCTAATGTTTTAATTCGAGTTGGGCAACACACTATTGAAGCCAAAACCCCAATTGCACTGCAAAACGGACAGGAAGTTAAATTATTAGTGAAATCATTAAGTGAAAATCAGCTTAATAACCAAATAATCAAACTCCCCTTACTCAGTATAATAGAAGCATCCCCCGTATTGCCGGAAGTCAATAAACTGGCAGCCATTAAGCTGCGCCAGTTTATTGCGGTACAACAATCGTTTAGTCAACTCCAACAGCTTGCTAATGGATTATTAAATCAGCAACCAGGTGCAGAGAAATTACCTTCAGCTTTAAAAAACTTACTTAATACTCTGCAGCAAACCATACAGATAAACACAAAAAATCTTAGCCCAGCACAGTTAAAACAGAAAATATTCAATAGTGGTATTTTTTTAGAATCCAAAGTACTCAATCTGGAGTCTCAACAAAATTCAGGTAATAAAACTGAAAATAGCTTAATGCGCGATTTTAAATATCAACTATTGACAATTAAATCAGAATTAGCCGCACTTGCTCCAGTAAAAAATCAAACTGGACCAATGCAACTAACCCCACAACAGCTGGATCAGTTACATACTATTATCAAGCAAACCGGCAGTAATTTAGGTAACACAGGCATTTCTGAGCTAACAGACAAACTAATCGCCTTACTTCCAAAGACATCACTCATACAAATTAGCCACTTACTCGCTGGTTTAAAACCCGAAGCAGGCATGCCAAATGATGCTCAAGCATTGGCCAGAGCACTAATAAATACAATACAACAGCAAAGTGGTGGCAATCAAAAAATATCCCAACTACAGGAACAGTTGCATTTTCGCCTCATGTTACTAGATTTGAACCAACAAATTGAACAATCCATCAGCAAAATCACCAGCCTGCAACTACAGCCAATGAGTAGAGAAAGTGATAACTTAGTTCTACTATTATTCAACCTGGTTTTTAAAGACAGTAACGATCGCTTTGACATTGATTTTCGTATTCAACAGGAAAATGATAAAGCAGATCCAGATGAGGAAGGCTGGTTAGTTACGTTAAGCTTTAACTTCAACACATTGGGTAAAGTACAGTCTAAAATTCATTTAGTAGGTAATCATGTATCAAGCGTATTCCACACCGAACGAGCAGATACCGCTGAAAAAATCACACAACTACTCCCCCTTCTAGAATCAGGACTTAAAAAAACTGGCTTAAACATTATTAATTTAAGCGTAGAAAACAACTTACTTGAAGATAAGCCCTTTATTAGCAACCAGGTTAACTTACTGGATGAAAAAGCATGAAACAACCCACTCCTATTGCAGTAGCACTGGAGTTTGATGGTGAAAACACACCTCTTGTTAATGCCCGTGGTATAGGGCCTATTGCAGATCAAATTAAAAAAATAGCAAAAGAGCATGGTGTGCCGATACAACAGGACAACGAACTGGTTGGAATTCTTTCTGATTTAGAACTAGGAGATGAAATACCAGAAAACTTATATCGAGCAATAGCAGAAGTCATTGCGTTTGCTTATATTTTAACGGGTAAGTTTCCTAAAAACTGGAAGTAACAGGTTAACTTCTATAAATCATGACAGACACAAGCACCTTACTACCTCAATTACATAAATGGTCTAGTGAAGATATTTTTTTTATTGGTAACGAGTATTTTAATGACCTAATTAGCGGCATAAAAAATGCTAAGGAATTTATTGATTTTGAGTGTTATATATTTTATCCGGACAATCTGGGAAAAATAATTATCGCGTTATTAATTGAAGCATCAAAAAATGGCGTCTACGTTAGACTCATCATCGATGGTTACGGCTCTTTAAACTGGAATACTTTACAGTTATCTGAATTAACGGATTCAGGAATTGAAGTGAAAATTTTTCACCCACTTCCCTGGCACCTGTCTTTATATAAGAAAACAATTGTCAAAGAAGGGTTTATTAATAAATTCCTCTACCTTTCTTCTCGCATTAATAAACGCGACCATCGAAAATTATATATAGTAGACAAAACAACTGCCTGGAGTGGCAGCATGAATATAACCTCATCTCATTTAAATCAGAATAATGGCGATGCTTTATGGCTTGATTGTGGAGTAAAAATAACCGGAGAATCAATACTAGAGCTGTCAGATAACTTCGATGAAATTTGGAAACACAAAATTCACTACAATACTGAAAACGAGCATCTACCCTTCAGAACCAATAACAACATAATTAAGCGCCAACATAAAAACAACGAACTTATTCACCTTTTAAAGTCTTGCAAGAATCGTATATGGATAATAAATGCCTATTTGGCGCCATCACATCGCATTGTTAATGCTTTAAAACATGCCCGTTCAAATGGAGTGGATGTTAAGTTAATCATTTCACGCCATTCAGACGTAGTATTTTTCCCACTGATAAGTACAACTTATTACGCAGAACTTCTAAAAGCCGGGATTGAAATATATGAACATAATGAGTACATCATTCACGCCAAAACAATTTTACTTGATGATATGGCATTTGTTGGCAGTTCCAACCTCAACCACCGAAGTTTTTTGCATGACCTGGAATTAGATATCATCCTCAAACATACTACATCATTGCAAAAACTCAAGAATAAATTTTTGAAATTGACAAATAATTCTGAAAAAATAACTCAGGAAAAACTGATAAATTTACCCTGGCACTATCGTATTCTAGGTAAAATAATATGGCGTATACGGTATTGGCTATAACAAAACTAATGGGTAATAACTTATGCTAAAAATACTAACGTATAATATACACAAAGGTTTCACCCCGGGAAATCAGCGGTTTATTTTGCACCAGATAAAAACTGCATTGCAGTCTGTTAACGCCGATATTGTTTTTTTACAGGAAATTCAGGGGGAACATAAAACCAACTCCAGCTCAGTTCATAACTGGCCTGACATTTCTCAGTTTGAATTTTTAGCAGATGAAATATGGCCACATCACGCATATGGAAAAAATGCGATATATGCAGAGGGTCATCACGGCAACGCTATCTTAAGCAAACTACCTTTTATTCAACATGAGAATATAGATGTTTCTTATATGAAATCTGCAAGTAGAAGCTTACTTCATGGCGTTATCCAATATCCAGACATGCCTCTGCCTTTACATGTTATATGCGTCCACCTGGGTTTATTTTCCTTAGAGCGTCAGCGTCAGTTAATCAAACTGGTTAAACATATAGAAAACGCCATCCCACATCAAGAGCCTCTAATTATTGCGGGTGATTTTAATGACTGGCTTGGTCGAGCAGAAAAATATTTATGTAGTAGCCTGGGGCTAAGCGAAACATTTAAATCGTCTCACGGAAAACATGCTCGTACTTTTCCTGCCTGGATGCCATTACTACCTATGGACAGGATCTATACACGGGGGCTAAACCTTTCTCATTGCCAGAGACTACATGATATACACTGGTCTAGATTATCTGACCATTTGCCACTTATTGCTGAGTTTGAATTGACTACAAAAGAATAAAGAAGTTAAATTTTGTTAACGACACGGAACGTGCACTTTATTCTACAATAAAGCATCAAACTCTTTAGCTGGCACCGGTTTTGAAATTAAATATCCCTGAATCACCTCACAACCATGTTCTGTTAGAAACCTGTATTGTTCTTCAGTTTCCACACCTTCTGCAATAACTTTCAAATCCATACTATGTGCCATCGCTATTACCGCCCTGGCAATAGCCCCATCATCAGATCTGCCCATTATATCTTTTACAAACGAGCGATCTATTTTCAACACGTCAAGTGGAAACTGGTGCAAATAGCTTAGAGATGAATACCCCGTGCCAAAGTCATCCATCGATAGTTTAACGCCCAACTCTTTCAAATGATGCATTTTACTGATGCTGTTTTCTGCATCCTGCATAGCAATAGTTTCTGTAATTTCTAAATCTATATTTTCTGGTTTTATTTCATATTGTAAAATTAGTTCTTTAATTTGATCAACCAAGTTTGCCTGCATAAACTGCCTGGCCGACAAATTAATTCCGACACTTATATCATGCCCCTGCTGGTTCCATAATCGTGTTTGTTTTATAGCTTGCTCTAAAACATAATGCCCTAACGGTTGTATTAAACCCGTTTCCTCTGCCAAAGGTATAAAACGAATCGGTGGTACTAAACCATGCTCTTTATGTCGCCAACGCACCAATGCCTCGGAAGCTATAATTTTTCGCGTTTTTGCATCTACCTGTGGCTGATAAAACAATTCTAACTCATCATTATCCAGCGCACTTCGTAAATCAGCTTCCATGCGCAACCTGTCATCTACACGACGATTCATATCATTGGTGTAGAAATGCTCCTGGTCACCACCCTGACTCTTTGCCTTGCGCATAGCAGCATTAGCGCATTGCATCAGCTCACCGGCATCTATCTCATCATTTGGATAAATTGAAATACCCAGGCTTAGTGAAACAACAACCTCCTGCCCCCCAAGATCAAAACTATTTAGTTTTAAAGACTGAGTCAAATTTCTGAGTGTCTGTGTAATCTCTTCTATTGATAATGCACTTTCCAACAATAGCGCAAACTCATTTCCACTTATCCGCGCAACAGTGTCTCCTTCATTAACAAAACTGCTCAAAAAACCTGCAAAGGCAACCAGGAGCTCATTGCCAATATCCTGGCCCAGACTGTCATTAATAAGCTGAAAACGATCTATATCCATTACAACAACAGCTACCTGATGGTTCGCATGTTCAGCAACTTTGATGGCATGAGTTAGACGTTCTTTGAAAAGTGTCTGGTTCGGAAGGTCTGTAAGCAAGTCATGATATGCCTGATGCAAAATCATATCTTCAGCACGCTTTAATGCTGTTATATCCTGAATGGTACCCAGTATGTGATCAGGTTTTTGATCTTCACCCATAATCACATCACACTGCTGGTATACATATCTTTCTTTTTTATCAACTAGCAGTCGATGCTCTAAAACAAAACGCACACCATGAGTTCTGGCTTCCTCAAAAGCATAAATTACCCGGTCACGATCATCTTCAGGCACATAATCCATAAACTCTTTAAACGTGATCGCCTTATTGCTCTCAATACCTACCATCTCCAGCACACCAGGTGGAAATGAAATAGTTTCAGTTTTCAGATCCCAGTCCCAATAACCAAGCATGGCAACTTTTAAAGCATGATCGACACGGTAACGGTTTTTGCGCAATTCAAAATCCATTTTACGTGATTTCAGTGCAAACCGAACGCGCTGTACAAACAAACTCCAATTAATAGGTTTTGAAATAAAGTCAGTAGCACCCGCATCAAACGATTTATCTACAGATGTCACATCATCCAGGCCCGTAAGCATAATAATGGGCACTGTACGTTCAGGGTCGATAACTCGCATTTCCTGACATGCTTCAAAGCCATTCATAACAGGCATTAAAACATCCAGTAAAACAAGATCAGGTCGATGTTGCCGAAACAGTTCGGTGCCTTCAGCACCATTTTGCGCCTCGATAGTATCAAAGCCCTGCTTCTGCAACGCTTTCATTAACATTGTGCGAACCACAATATCATCGTCAACCACTAGCAATAATGGTGTATTTCGTTCTGCAACAATAAGGCTGGTTAGATTTATCACTAGCTACCTTCTACTATACGTTTTACCTGAATCACATCTACTCTATGAACACCAAAGACACTACTTGAAATATTAAGTTGAATATAATTTTAGCTTAATATTGCAATTTTTACGATTATACCCCTGTTAATCTAAAAAACCTTATAATTAGTACTTACTTAAGCCAAAACCCCAATGTAAACATACACATAACCACTAATAAGTCCTTATGATTGTTACGTATAATTCACATAAACCTAACTAACTTCGTTTTTGATTTTTCGATTATACCTACATTGTTTTTCAACTTAATAACTGATAAATACTCTCTTATCTGAAATATAATATTGACTTTAACATTGCTGATATTTTTTAAACACCGATAAAAAGTTAGACATAATCAATACACTTACAAAAAAGATAATAAGTCTAAGCGCAGGCTAATAAAACTTAAATTCGTTCACTTCCATTTAATTTAATTACTTTTATCTTCGATAAATAGGGTAAAGATATGCGTATATATCTAAAAGTTGACACAGAGATGTTTAAAACACCTGTCTTTTGATCGATAACTGGAGCTAAGATAGTTATGAGTATTTTATGTAAACCAATGCTGGTTTCACATGAGGTTGAATTAGGTGCAACTAACCATCCCCATGGCTAAAATATATTTTTGGAATATTTTGAATTTACTATTATTTACACTGTGTTCTAAATCGTGCAGCACGACCAGAACATAAATCTGACTCAAAAGCTTCTGCTTTAGCGGGTTTTTTATCTACATTAACTTTTTCAGCTGCTGCTTTTTCAGCGGCCATAGCTTCTCTTTTTGCTAACGCCTTTTGCTGGGCAGCAAGTTTACGTTTCTCCTCTTCAAGAGCTTGTCGCTCCTCTTCCAGACGACTACGTTCCTGTGCAGCTTTTATTTGAGTTTGCTTTTTCTTGCTAGATTGAGCTTTCTTTTTCTTAGCCTCAAGCTCTTTACGAGCTTTTGCATCTATCTTTTTTTGCTGCTTTTCCTTTGCAGCAAGATCTGCTTCCTGCTTAGCTAACTTATCAGCTTTTGCCTGATTTATTTTTGCTTCAACACCATATAAGTGGTGTTCGGAATCAACATTTCCTCTAACTGAAGCTTCTTTAAAATAGACGCGAGCTTTTTTTAAATTCTTCTTTACACCAATGCCAAATTCATTCATTTCACCCAATATATACAACGCCTCTGGATTACCTTGCTTAGCATCAGTTCTCAGTGTTTTGTACCAGGCTTTATGTGATTGCTTAAAACCTGAACGTTTTATATCAAGAAAGGTTAAACGTTGTTTGGCTGGTTTATAATTTTTCGCACCTGATTTTTTGTACCAACTTCTGGCTTCATCAAGATTTTGAGTCGTACCACGACCATTTTCATACATTGTGGCAAGTTTATACTGAGCCTGCGGATTTCCATTCTTCGCCAGTTTTTGCTGAAATTCAAAGACGCCAGTATCATAGTTGGCGGCCTGGCCAGTAGTAATAAAAATAAATATTCCTACAAAACCAGATAGAATTTTTTTCCGATACACTTGCTTATAGTTGCCATATGAATATGTCGTTACTTCTAAGGTTAAAAAATTACATCCATAGCGACTGTGATTACATCGTATGAATCAATTGTGTTTGGTACTACATTGGCTTCGATTGTACCAAAACCATCACCCTTGTCTTCTTCAAGATTAACCACTTGATACTCAAACTTTAACGCTACGCTATCATCTACATCGTAACGCAAACCCAAAGTAACTGTATCCTGAGTAATTGGTGCACGAGCCACAGCACCAACACCAAGCCCAGCAGGTACAGTGCCTGTGTAATCATCGCCACTAGATGTACCGAAGGTAAGATGTGGTAGATATTTACCCATCTGGTAACCCAAGGTTAAATACGCGCCTTTCTGATTAGGAAATATAGCCTGTGTTTCCCCTTCAGTGTCAGTCGCCATCGCTTCTGTGTAAAGAATAAAGTTATTCCAGTCGACAGATGCTCCCAAAGTATACATAACACCACGGTCATCTAAATCAACTACATCACTTACCTGCCCTGAAGCATCAGTACCTTCCAACTGTATATTCGGGGTAATACCTCCAAGTCGTAAGGAGTAATGAGGTGTATCTAACTGGAGGTTAAAGCCCACACCATCTGTTGCTCTAAATACAAGCCCATTATCTTCAACCTGAGCAGAACCAACAAATAATTGAGTCGTTAATTTAGCATTTCTGCCAATACGATTTACATTTAACCATTCAACACCTAGAAAATTTTTCAACGGGTTGTTTTCGTAAACTTCAACAGGTGGACGAATCCATGGAAAAAGGAAACCTACATTTGCATAGTCAGATAACAGGAATGTTGTGAGGTTTAATTTACCCGCTCTGATACTATTTTCGTCAGAAAATTTGTAACTTACATAAGCCCATTCCGCTTCAACATTGAAGTTACTTGAAGTTGATGTGGCTAACATTTAGCAGCACCGCTTACGCGATCACTTACATCGGTACGTATATTAATACCGTAAACTGAGTCATTTTCAAAACTGAGCTGTTCCGTTACCTTGTCCAGGTAGCGACCATCTTCACTTATTGCCTAAGCACCAATAGTTAGAAAGCTGTTCATTTCAATATTTTCAATTGCCTGTACTGGTATTGAAATACAAAACAGAGCGTAAGGTAAAAACTTATGTAAATTCATTGTTTTCCCTAAATGATGGAAATTGTGTGGTTATACGTTTATGGAGGTAAATTATTTAAATTGCTCACTCCATTAAACACTTGAGCATAAGGTATCACGCATTAGACAACGCTTATATACCTTGAATGGGGAGATATAGTGCCGCTGGTCTTAAGCTTGATCTGCTCATACTATCCCGACTTATGCTCAAATCTGGCCCGACACTTGACCAGGGCGAGACGCAGTAAAACAGATGAAAATGGCAGCTTACGTTATATTTACCTATCGAAAACAAACTATCCTGTTATCTCTCAACACAGATGTTTTCATAATTTTTTACCTGTTTCACCTACAATATAAATATAAAAAATCACATGCCTCTTGCTAAATCTTTCTTTATATCTTCAATATCTTCTAATCCGACAGCAACTCGAATTAAACCATCTGCTATACCAGACTCTTCACGCTGTTCTGGAGTTAAGCGACCATGAGTTGTTGTAGCTGGATGTGTAATCGTTGTTTTAGTATCACCTAAATTAGCAGTGATGGAACATATTTGAGTGGCATCAATTAATTTCCAGCCGTCTTCTTTGCCACCTTTTAGTTCAAAGGATAACAACCCGCCAAAGCCCTTCTGCTGCGATTTAGCCAACTCATGCTGGGGGTGTGATTCAAGCCCCGGATAATAT
>Ga0209345_10004818_pt1 | contig 12829 bp, 13 predicted proteins | sample Cruoilmetagenom7_FD_187294 | JGI IMG/M metagenome (GOLD analysis project Ga0209345, IMG submission 187294) | Oil polluted marine microbial communities from Coal Oil Point, Santa Barbara, California, USA - Sample 7 (SPAdes) (version 2) | ecosystem: Environmental > Aquatic > Marine > Oil seeps ...
AAATGGTATTGATTTCCCACAAAAAGTGTAGAATAATACGATAATTTTCCATTTGAGCTAATAGATTTTAAATTTTGCTAAAAAAAAGAAATTTGAATCCTATTTTGCGATTTAGTTTTTTTTTTTTTATATTGTATGTAAATTTAGTATGAAAATTATGCAAAATACGCAACATTTTAAAATATGAGGACTATTAAAAATAGGACAATTTGTTTTTTCGATTTTTATTTCAACTTTTTGACTGCATTTAGCAGTCAAAATTTACTTTATATTTCTATCAGACTTTTAGAGAAATATAGTTGACTGTGAATTTAATAATATTATTATCCCGCATTAAAAATGCTATAACAGCATACTTTATATGTAAATATTTTTAAATAGCATATAACTAATCATTTTAATATAATCTTTCTTTTAAAAATGGTTAGGAGATTAAAGAATTGGTGATTATTTGAGCAAAACTTATGCAGAAATAAACGAAAAAATTAATACTGGTAGTGCAGTAGTAGTTACAGCGGAAGAAATGATAAAAATAGTCGAAGAAAGAGGTGTTAAAGTAGCTGCTGAAGAGATTGATGTAGTTACCACAGGAACTTTTGGACCGATGTGTTCCAGTGGCGCTTTTTTAAATTTTGGGCATTCTGATCCCCCGATAAAATTCGAACACCTATGGTTAAACGATGTTCACGCTTATCATGGAAATGCAGCCGTCGATTGCTACATTGGGTGCACCAGAATGGCAGATATTCGCCCGTTCGAATACGGCGGAGGTCATGTCATCGAAGATCTTGTTTCTGGAAAACCGATAAGGCTTAGGGGAAACTCAAACACTACTGATTGTTATCCTTTAGCTGAAGTAGATACGGAAGTTACCCTCGATACCATCAATCAAGCTATATTATGCAATCCAAGAAACGCTTACCAGCGATATGTATGTGCGGTAAATAGTTCTGAAAAAACATTATACACTTACATGGGTAAGCTATTGCCAAAATTTGGCAACGCCCATTATGCAGGAGCAGGATGTTTAAGTCCTCTAAGTAACGATCCTGACTATGAAACAATTGGACTTGGTACGAGAATTTTTCTTGGGGGTGGTATAGGATATGTAGTTGGCGAAGGGACTCAACATAACCCCTCAAACAGATTTGGAACGTTATTTCTTAAAGGAGATTTAAAGCAGATGAGTTCTGAATACTTAAGAGGTGTCACTTATGAAAAGTACGGTACTAGTATGTTTGTTGGCGTTGGAATTCCAATTCCAATTTTAAACGAAGGTTTGGCTAAGAAGACCGCAATTAAAAACGAGGATATTTTAACAGACATAATTGACTATAGTGTACCTAGAAGGGACAGGCCGAAATTAAAACAGGTTAGTTATAAAGAATTAGAAAGTGGGTATATAGAAATAAATGGAAAGAAAGTCAAATGTTCGTCGTTATCATCTCTATTTTACGCGCGTAAGATTGCTGAAACACTTAAAAACTGGATTAACGAAGGCAAATTTTTCTTAAACCCCCCCGCAGAGACGCTCTCTACAAAAACAATTTTGAAACCAATGAAACAAACTTCCGAGTTAAAGTTTGTAAAAGATTTTAAAAAGCAGGCGATCAAATGTTTTGATGATTGTGATTTAAAGAAGATTGCTGAGAAAATTATAGAAGAGAACATGAATCACATCGTTATTATAGATCGTGAAAACTATCTAAAAGGTATTGTGACTAGTTTTGATGTGACCAAAGCAATTGCTCAAAACAAAAGAGAATTAAATGATATTATAACAAAAAAAGTAATTACTACTACGGACAACGAACCAATTGGACTTGCTGCCAGACGAATGAGAAATAACAATATTTCAGCATTACCGGTTATTGATGAAAGTAAAAGAGTAATTGGAATAATTACTTCGGAGGAGTTGATGTAATACGACAATAATTAATTGCACCTTACCGTTCGGAGCCATAAAAGACATTGACGACTATTCGAAAATTATAAACGAGATTTTAAAATACGATATTACATTTAACATTCTAAAGTTTTCTACAGGAACGAATGGCGTGAACTTCTTGTTAGATGTTCCTAAAAATAAAATGAAAATCATTACTGACGCTTTACAAAGAAACGAGGTAGTTGTAAATAACAGGGGGAGGGTCATCGTTGACGATGATAAGTGCATTGATTGTGGTGCTTGCATATCTCTTTGTCCAACCGAAGCTCTGCATTTTAACTTGGATAAACGCTTAGAATTATCGTTTGAAAAATGTATAGGGTGCTTATTATGTATCGATTCTTGTCCAAGGCAAGCTATTGAAAAAATGTGAATTTTCTTTATAATAAGTATAACTAGTTTGAATGAAATTATTGTTGCGTTATAATTTCAAATATCCTATCAATTCGAGGAGTTTTTCTTCGTAAGGTAATACAGCGATCTTCTTCGCAGCCTCGCAAAATAGAGATTAATTCATTGAGATGAATTGTTGGTATTTCTAGTCTTTCGCCAAACCATTTTTCGATATTATCTCTATATTCTGGTTTACTTAAAGTATATAGACACGTTGGACATGGCATTAAGATGAAGTCCGCTTCGACGTTCTCAGCGCTTTTTAACTTATCATAAGTGACTTTAAGAGCTTCGCGAGGATTTATTAATACTTGACTAGCCCCCCATCCACAACAACTCTCCCTTTCTTGGTAATCAACGGGAACCCCCCCAAAAAGCTCAACGAGCTCCTCTAATTTAGTTTTACTCCCTAAGTAAGATTCTACATTTTTCTTATCTCTCGATAAATTTAAGTAATGACAACCATAATGGACTGCCACTTTTAAGCCTCTTAAGTCGAACTTTAGAGCGTTGATAAGATCTTCTCGAATTAAGTATAAAAAATCTAAATCGTGAACTAATTTAAGTTTTGGATTTTCTAAAATGTCGTACATACCAGGATATTTTTCCCCATTCGCTTTTTTCTTGACTGAATTCAGGATTTTCTGGGTTTTATCTCTCACTTCTATATTTTTTAAAAAGTCTCGCCCTCTAAGAAGGGAATTATAGCATCCGTTGCAACTAACTAATACGATATCTGCCTGCCGATTCATTTCGCTAAGGTTCCTCTCGTTAATTGCGGAAAATTGGGCTCTTGTTATTAGATTCCTCTGGAAAAACGTTCCACTGCAACAAGATTGATCGTTACATATAGACACATCTAACTGTAGTTCTTCTAAGAGTTCTTGAAACCCCCATCTTACGCCTGGAAAATACTTTTCTAAACAAGCTTTAAATAGGCATAACTTCTTACCTTTAAAAAATTCTAAAGGATCTTTAGGGTATTTCTTTTTAATTTCTTGTAAATCTAAAGCTAAATTATTAAAATTCATTTTATCCTATTCAATTAATCATGGTTTTAATTTCTATTTCGTTTTTTCTTATCTTTTTTGCTTTGGTCGCTTTTACTTGCTTTAAACACATATTTTATTCGTGCAAAGTTACAAATTTCGTAGATTTCATCAACTCGCTCCTGTGGTAATTTACCTCCCAATGGATCTTCTACTACAGTCCCTTGGGTTAAAAATCTCTCCGACATCTCGACATATTTTCTCAAATCGCTATATTTTGGTCCATAACCTTTTTTAAAAGATTCGTTCCTAAGGTTGATTATAAGTAAGGGAATGTTTATATTTTCTTTAGGACAAACTCGTTTACACCTTTCGCATAAATAGCAATACCAAATATCAGAATCTTTCAAAACGCTTCTATCGCCGCGGAGAACTTTCTTAATAATTTTTCTACTGTTAAATGTAGATACTTTTGCAGCAGGACAATCCCCTACGCACTTTCCACACGAAATACATTGAATAATATTTTTATTTTCGTCCACATCATCAACAAGTTCTTCGTAAAATTCCCAATTCCAATCTAAATCTGTGTAATCGTCCATATTTTTAGTTATCTCAAAATTTATCCGGAATATTTCACTACCTAAAAGGTAATCATCATTGATAGTAAAAAAATTATTGTAATTAGAAATATAAGGAAATAAAAAAAAAAAAGATTTATTTTTTAGTGAATATAGCGTGCATCCAGCTTGGAAGGATAAATCCTCCATAAAATTCGAGTGCACTAATTATTAATAATATTCGAGTTATAACTACCATAATTGCTAATAAGGGGTCAGTAGGAACTTCAAAAATAATACCAAGTAATGAATCTAAAACAGCAGCAATCGTAAAAGTAATAAAAGCCGCGCGAAGCAGTTTTCCTTTTAATCTCACATCCCGATCTTCCGACTTCACTGATTTTTGAGCAAATATAATTCCAGTTACAAGCATAATTAGAATTACGAGTATTAAAAATATGGTAATAAATATTCCGAATTCCACGGTAAAAGGTCTTAACTCATTGATTATTCCTATTTGATCAATATCCGTAATTAATAGATAAAAGAAGATGATTTCAAAAATTATACTTACAAAAACCGTTAAAATTACAATTAATTTTTGCTTTTTTTTATTAATCATATCTGTGTAGGCAATTAGCCAAACCAAAAGGGCGACCGGCATCGTAACATTACCGATAATAAAATACCACTCAATTGCAAGAGATTCTTGAAATAATATGTTCATAATAAAACTAATTGAATCAGGAAACCACGGTGTTGCAATTCCGATCCAAGAAAGACCTACAAGAATGTAAAGCCTTGATTTATATTTAAAATATTTAGATAGTATTGAAAAACCAATTATTAACGAGATTATAACAAAGATCAAACTGAAACTCCCTTGTAAGTAATCTACAAGTTCTAAAGCCAAAATTATCTCCTAAATTTGTTTTTTATGAAAAGTTAGTGATCAAAATTTGATTTTAATATTTATAAAGGTTTTTCGAACTTATCTTTATGATTTATATAAAGATAACATAGAATTATTTTTAATGTAATTAAAATACATTATAATCTAAAATTGACGGTTGGCTGTTAAATTGGTTAATTAACAACTTTAAATGAAATAAATATTGATCTAAAGAAATCTCTTGCTTCTGATACCTTTCTATTAATAACTTTATAATGTAGTATGGAGTAAATTTAATAAATCGAATATCGGAAAAAAGATAAACTACGCCTTTTGCTTCGAATATGAACCTTTTTTCCAATAATTCTTCAAATAATTCTTCTTTATTACTTAAAATATTGATGCTTTCATTTACAGTTAGTTCCTTATTTCTAAGAGCTTTAATTAAGTTAAACACATCCCTATCAATCAGAAAATTAATAACTTCCTTATTTTCAATTTCTTGACTACAATTATAATTAGAAAATAATTTAACAAATTCTTTTTTGAATTTTTTCAATAGTTTTTCCTCTGTTCCCTCGTCTGGTAATTTTTTAGGAGGTACTCTAAAATAAGATAAGTCTTTAATTAAAAAATAACATTCTTTGCTTCCAGAAATGGTTTTTTTCAAAATTAATTTTTCTCGGATGAAGGATATTAGCAATAAATCAATATTGACGGTCGAAAAACCGTAATCTTGCCGGAGAGTTTCGGCTAATTCTGTTTTAGAAATTACGCCATTTCTTAGAATTTGTAATATTGTATATTTTATTTTTTCTTGAAAAAAATTAACTAAATCTTCTCCTTCAATTTTGCTGTAATTCTTTATCGTATTAAATGCTTCAGAGATGGTTCTCGTAATTTTATTCGTGTTTATTAGCTCTAATAAGTTTTTTGTAATAATTGCTAATATGTCTGAAGAAATTATCTCCCCAACTTTACTTTTGGACACGAAAAATAAACACAAAAAATAGATTTCTCCTTCATAATCTTGTTTAACAGATATAATATTGCGATCTTTTTCCTCAAGTTCAATTAGCGCGTCCTCCTTATTTAGATCGTGTTGAGCCCAAATTTTCAGGAAGATGTCCTTCGAAGGATACACCCCTTCAGGAGGGTATTGTATTATAGGTATAGGTCCCATGCTCTTATTCCAATGTACAATAATTAATCGTTCCATTTTAGTGAGTTGTTAAATTATAATAATATTTCAAATTGATTTATAATGCAGAAAATTGTTAATTAATATAATAAAATAGACAAATTCAATATAAATTCTATTGTCAAAAATAGTATGAAAATTTGAAAAAAACAAAATAACTTAGAAAAGACCAATATATTTTTTCTCAATAACTTCCATGGTTTCTAGCAATAACTCGTTCATTCTTTTATTATCCGAAGAATTTGCATTCTCAATAAAGTTCTTTATAATCTGATGAGCAAGTTCTTTGTCTTTTTGATTATATTTATGTTGTCTAAACTTAAATAAATAGTAAAATTCTTCTTTTAACCAATTTAATTTTTGAATAAAAATATCTTCTAAATGATCATTATAATCCCCGTATAAAAACATCTAGAATCCCTTCTTTTCTATTAAATTCATAATTGTTTTAATTATAATAATAGTAGAGTATATCCTTAAATAATTATGCAATGAATTTTCTATTTGATTTCTTGTATAAAACTTAAAATGTTTAATTAACAAAAAATTTTTTGTTAAATATCTACAGTTAAATAATCCCATTTAGATATCGATCTTTCTAAAGTGGTATCTTGCTATCGTTTTAGAAAGTTCCCAAATAGATTGGATTTTATTCGAATTGATCGCCTGATTAAGTAGTTTGTATAATTTTGATAGGGATGGTTGATTATCCGCAAAATTCTAGCTTTTCTTATTTCCTAGTCTTTCATCGTTATTAATACCAAACATTCAAATTTCAAAATTTAAAAATAGAAATAATATCGTAATAAGATACTTAGCTTCTTTAATCTCGAAAAAAAAAAAATTATTGTTCTAAGTAAAGAAATCTTTCCAGATAGTAAACCCAGACTTGCGAGAAAGTATTACCTACGATAAGATCGCTAGCATGGGCTGCAAATGGAAAAGTCAAGAGCATACATTCTACTCCGTTGGCGTTTAATGCGCTTTTTATCGTTTCAGCGTTTATTAAAGGGACCAACTCATCTCTTAAACCTTGGAAAATTATAGTGGGTGGATCGTTCGCATCGGCTAAATTACTAGGAGTAAATTTTTCGAACGCTAAAGGGTTTGATAGTGGATCATCAGGAATTAATCTTGATAGAGGTTCGTGAGTAAAATAAGTATCGGCGAAATTTGGAGGATAAATTGGAATGATTCCCTTAATATTTAAAGCATTACTAAAGTTTCCAGCAAAATAAGGGTCGTTATATCCTAACCCTATGACACCTGTCAAATGAGCGCCAGCAGAGCTACCCATGATAAAAACGGAGTCTAAATTCGCGTTATAAGTGGTTGCATATGTTGTTTCTAACAGTTTGGTAAAGATTCCTATTTGGTAAACCATATCATGTAGAGTTAAATTCCCTTTAACATGATCTGGAGTAGGAAGAAAAGAAGAACCTCCCGCGTCTAATAGTCCGTATTGAATATCAAACACTACATACCCTTGAGCTGCAAGATACTTATTAAGAACTAATACATGTCCTAAGCTTTTATCGCCAAATTGCCAACTCCCTCCGTGAATTTTAATAATTACGCTATTATTTCCAGGTAATTGTGTCGTTGTAGATTTTGGATAATACACATCGAAATAGAGCTGGAACCCATTGTTGTCGTAATATTTTATATCAGTTTCTATGTTGCAATCTCTATGTGAAAACCCTAAGAAGTAATTATAAAGGTTAAATTGAGTAGGTAAAAAATTAGAATCAACAGTTGATGGTATTTGTGCTCTCCAATCTTCGCCGTAAGCAACATTGAATTCATTTTCCCCAGTTTGAATTGAAATTGGCGTAGCAATTAATGGTAAGGCATTAAGAAAGGTTAAAATTAGTCCAAAAACTAATATGCATTTTTTCACTAGACTTCTTCGTTTAATTGCCGGAATTAATTTTATCAAAAGTATCGTTGTGCTAAGATATAAAAACATTAGAAAACCAGTAATCTCAGTTATAAAATATGATAAAGAACTCGATATCGAATCTTCAAGAGGAATCAGTAATACGATTGTAAAGTAAATTCCAATGATAAAGGTTGAAAAACTCAGAATTACAAGTATCAATTTTAGAAATTTCAGTAAGGTCGGTTTATTCAAATTTCCATACACCCCTATTATCAATGTTTAAAAATGTAGCAAGAGTAAGCTGTAAACTAATCATTTCAATTCCAAAAAATCCAAGGATAATCATAAAAAAGGCTAAATATAAAAGAAATCCATCTAAAATGAATGCTGCAATCATTACGCCACATAAAATCAATAATATTCCGATTATGAATAAAGTTATATTGTAATAAGTTAATCTATTAAGCTTTTTCCCTATTACGGTAGATTTATTAAGATATGTATCGTCTATAAGAAGAATTAGGATATTTAGCAGCCAGGACGCTATTAATATTACTCCAAATAAATCAAATATGAAAGAATTAACTGGAAAAGAGAAATACAGAATTCCAAAAGCACAGCTAAGAATATGCAAAAAGATACCTAATTGACTAAGGCTCTTCGTTAATTTTTTAGGAATATTGCTTTTTTCTAACATTTGTTTCAAGATTTTTTTTTAATTTCAATTAAAACTAATTTTGCTTTAATCACTAATAAAACTTTATAATGATAAGATAAAAAAAAAGAAATAATTCTTTATATGCTAATTAAATTTATTCTGAGTTAGTAACTTCATCGTTTTTCTGCGATTTCTTCTTTTCATAATGTTTGCTTGTAAAATAATATAACGTAAACATGATGACTAAAACTACTAATACAATCATTAATACATTATTGAAATTCACAGATAAAGCGTCAACCTGTTCAGTTGGTAAATCAATAAGGCTTACAGGAAAGGTTATACCAACCGTAAAAAAGGCACCAAGCCAAGAATAAAAAAATGCTCTAGGCAATGAACCAATAAATGTTCCTAAAGAATATTTCTTAACATCTAAATCAACAAGACCCGCTGCGTAGGAAATTGGATCAAAGGCTACAAATGGCAATAATCTTGCGATGATTATCGCAGATATCCCATATTTATGGATAAAATCATCGGCTAAAGATATAGCACTTTTTCCTACAAACTTCTCAGCGAGTGGACGACCACCCTTTCTACTTATGTAATAACACAATAGAGCCGCGGCCATTGAACCAATAACGCCCATAATTCCACCCCCAACTAGTCCCCAAATCATTCCGGCTGCAAGAAGAACTATTTCGGAGGGGATCGGAACTAAAAGTCCTTGAATCCCCATTATTAATATAAACAACAGAATTCCAAAAATACCTAAACGGTAAATTGGATTAATGAACCACTCTACTACTAAATTTAGTAAAAAGCCTTCGCCACCACCTAAATAAATATACCAAAGCAACCCTAATGAAATAATTACTAATGTTGCAAATAAGATAATGTATAAAATGGTTTTAAAACTATACTGTGAAAAATTAAATAGATTTTTTATGTATTTCTTTAATTTAGAAGAAAAGGAATTGTTATTTTTATTACGAATTTCTTTATTTTCCATGCTAATCAAATCATTTAATAACTTTTGAGTAATATATGTAATTAAAATTTCTATAAAAATTTGTTTTTAATAATAATTCAAAGTAGATTCATAATAATTATGAAAAAACCACTTATATTTGCTCACAGAGGAGGAATGGGCAATTGCATAGAAAATACAATTCCTTGCTTTAAAAGCGCAGTAAAAATAGGAGTAAGTATAGAAACGGATCTCCAACTTACAAAAGACAATAAGTTAATCTGTTATCACGACCACCATATAAAAATAGATTCTGAATGGTATGATATAAAAAAACTAACATTAGTTGACTTAAAAAATATCAAATTTGAGGATAACCGAGAAATTCCAACGACCATCGAAGTATTTAACGCTTTGGCGAATAATGCTAAAGATTTAAGGTATAGCTGCGATATTCGAGATATAAAAACGGGATTAAAACTAATAGACATAGCTACAGAGTTCGATATTCTTGATAAAATTGAAATTACTGAAAGAAACCGTAATGTCTTGCTTAAGTTAAGAGAATATAATAAAAAAATAAAGCTAGTCCATACTTTAACTGATAATATTTCTAGTATTAATGACAATATTGGTGATGTCAAAATATTAAAAGATTTAAAAATTGAAGCTATTAACATTCAAAGTTGGAGAGCTAATATCAAGAATTTAAAACAAATAATTGATTTTGGCTTTAAATGTTATGTGTGGGGGGTTAACAGCAAATCTCGCATGAAAAAAGTTTTAAACCTAACTTATAATGGTGAGGTTGTAAGTGCAATTTACACAGATTACCCCGATATCCTCGTTAAATTGCATAAAGAAATTTCTACTTAAAGAATTTTGCTAAGAAAAAGAGAGATTATAAAACAAAAAAGATAAAAATAATTTCTAACAACCAAATTCATAATAATTAATTTTATTTTAAATAAAGAATTCTGAAAAAATTATGTCTAAAAAAACAAATTGGTCTATTGTTAGTAAGTTAACATTATTTGTACTTGTATCATGGATAATTCTTGCGATAATATTTGGTATTTATGATTTAGATATTTCAATCGCAGTTTTCGATGGAACCTCTGCTTGGGGGAATTTTGGTGCAGATTACGGAGAATTACCAGGTTATGCGTTAATTGGAATAGCATTAGCAACTTTTTTTGGTGGTTATATTAAAAATTTGAAATTACAAAAAATACCTGCTTTGATAATTATTGCTATTGGAATGCTTTTTATTATACTCGACAGTGATTTTTACATAGGTTTCAGTTTGGTTGTCCCAGTGGTAATTTATACAATTATAACTTGGAATAAAGATTGGAAAAATTACAGAGCCTTAGCGGGTATAATTTCACTTTTAGCTATTATTAACCCTTTGCTATTTGTCCAAATCTTTAAGATTTTATGGGGAAGAGTTCGGTTTAGGGATCTTGCTTCTGGTTTCGTAGATTATACGCCTTGGTTTTTACCACAAGGGATCACTGGAAACAAAAGTTTTCCTAGTGGTCATACCGCAATGTCATTCATGCTCTTACCACTATTAATACCACTAAGTAAAACGTATCTATCAAATCATAGTAAAAAATTTTTAGCATTAATGTTAATAATCGTAGTAATTGGTTGGGCTATATTTGTTGCAGCTTCAAGAGTTATTGTAGGTGCTCATTATGCATCAGATGTTCTATTTTCAGGAGGAGCAGCGTGTATCATAACAATACTACTTTATAAATGGCGTTATATGAAAAGAGAATAAAGTCACACAGTCGGCTCATAATAATATTTAGTGTTAAAGTATAAAATCAGTTTTCAACTCTTTTGAATAATCTTATGTCTATATTTTTTAAATATTACAGCATTTTCAATAGAATGACAATTTGAACATAAACAAGTGCAACCCTCTTCTGTTAATAGCTTTTTCACCTTTTTGATGTCTGTAATATCTCTCAAATTCGTAGAAAAATCAGTTTTTTTCCTACTTGGATCAAGATGGTGAAAATGAAGAGCAGGGAGTTTTTCTCTACCTATTTGTTCACATTTTGTACATCTTCCATTGTATAGCTCTTCAATAATCTTCTTCTTCCTTATCCAACGCTTAATTTTTCCTCTTATTTGCCAAGTATACTCCTCAATGTTTTCTGTAAATATTGCTTTTTTATTTTGATTAAAGAATGTTGCAGTTCTCATAGCATGACAATTGGCACATAAAAGAATACATTCTTGTTGATCCAAACTTTTTATAATTTTTTCCAAGGGACTGAACCTTAATTTATTCCATTCTGCTCCTTTTACTTTTAAGTGTTTTTTTATGTGGTGAAATTGAAGTGCTGGAAGATTATTAATACCAACATCACAATTAAAACATTTTATTTGTATTTCAGGCTTTTTTTTTTGATGTAATGTATTTAGAAATTCTGAAACATTCATACATTCTTTTGCTTTCATAGTAATAAATTCAGCTACTCTTATCTTTTTTCTCCAAAGATTTATTATGATTGATATGTTTCGACATTCGTTACAATCCCAGCGTAAATTTCCATTTTTTCTTATACTAAATTTATTATAATTAAGCAGTTTTCTACATTTTATACATTGTCTAATCTGATTGATAGAATCATCGACTAATCCATTATATTCTTTTGGGGGTAATGGAATCCCTAAATATTCTCTGATTTCTTTAACTTGAACATTAGCTGTAAAACCTGCAACTTTACGAATTTTAGCTTGTAATGGAGGATTATCACTTCTTAATAAATAAATCGCAATAATAGATCTTTCAATGAATTTTTGTGTGTGTGATTTAAATATTTCTGTTTGGGTCATCTTATTTTCTAAATAGGTTAAAACCTTTCTTTTTATAAATAAATATAAAATCTCATCAATTTCATTAAGTTCTTTATTTATTTTTTTTATTTCTTTTACTTCTGAATCGATAATCTGCTTATTTTTTTTTATATACCCATCAATTTCAGACCAGATAATTTTTTTCATATAATCTCCTTTATTTTAGAAATTAAACTTGATCATTATTCTAATATGAATTTCTGTATTTTAATTCGATTAGTTCTATTTGAAATTCTATGTGAGGAAGCAAATATTAAAAATAGGAGATCTTTAATTTACTAATATTTTATAATTAATGTAAATTTAGAGTTTTCAATGGATTGTTTTTAATCATGAAAGAGATTTTTAAAGATATTTATCATGTTGGTGATTCGGGTTGCTCTGTATTTTTAGTGGACACCCATAGCGAAGACGGGCTTGTTTTGATTGATTGTGGAATGAATCTTGAAATGATTAAAA
>Ga0209345_10004820_pt1 | contig 12824 bp, 12 predicted proteins | sample Cruoilmetagenom7_FD_187294 | JGI IMG/M metagenome (GOLD analysis project Ga0209345, IMG submission 187294) | Oil polluted marine microbial communities from Coal Oil Point, Santa Barbara, California, USA - Sample 7 (SPAdes) (version 2) | ecosystem: Environmental > Aquatic > Marine > Oil seeps ...
GTTCCTGTGCATCAAAATGCCGTTTGCCGATGGCGAAAATGCCGAGCACAAAGAACAGGATGAACAGCGTCATATGAAACGCCATTACTGCGCTTTGAGTTCCTGCTGCGATGAAGATAGAAATGAGCGCACCGACCACAAAGAGACTGCCAACGCCAAAAGCGGCGGCCGTCACTGTGCCTGGGGCCGCTTCTCTGGAAGCCGCCATGATAGATCTCCTAAACCGTGTTGCCTTCGCTTTCCTTAGATTGCGCCGGGCTATACGTCTTTGCCGTAGATCAATTCGCCAGTCGAAAATCCAAAGAAATCAGCCATATAACCCGTGGGGATATGTGACTGGACGAGCATGCGCCGGCTCTCGAGTCGCTGCAAGCAACTTTCACTGTGTTTTGTTGTGGAATATTGACGCGCGGCAGATTGTCAGCGTCGCCGGTTTCCGGAGATTGGGATTTGCCAGATGCGAGGTTTGTATCTGCGAGTGCAGATTTAGGTGGCGGCCTGCTCACCTTGCTTCAGCGCCTCAATACGTTCTTCCAGGGAGCGTGTCATCGCCAGGGAAGGTTCCATCCGATCTTCCTCAGATGGGGCTGGTGTCGCTGCAACAGTCTTGGGTGCTGTGTGTGCTGTTGGGGGCGTTGCCTCGTCAGCCGGTGCTCTTTGTTCGTCAGGCGCACTCATGGATGTCGGATCGTCAAAAAGAGAAGTTTCCTGCGCAAGCGTGCGAATGGCACTTTCCAGTAATGTTACGCGCTCTTTGGCTTCAGTTATCTCTGCGTCTTTTGCGCCGAGCGCTGCTTTTGCAGCGTCTCTGTCTGCGTGGCCTGCCATGAGAGCTTCGCTAGCATTTTGGAGCTCGCGCTTCAGGTTTGCTTCTGTTCCTTCGCCCGTTGCATGGGCGTCGGCAATCGCCGCTTCCAGCTCAGCGGTTTTCGCGGCAGCCTCGCTGATCTCACGATCTTTGGTAATTAACGTATTCTGGGCTGCTCGCAGATCCGCCTTGAGGTCAGCCACGTCGTCAATAGCTGCAAAGTTCTCATCTTCTGTGATCCGACGCGTTGTTACTGTCACCGCGCGCCTCCAAAGGAAGCTCGCGAAAACCGTCCCGATAAGACAGGCAACCAAAAAGCCCAATATGGCAAATAGTAAACTCTCAGACATTGGATCGCCCGCACTCTATCATTTGAAATAACGCGCACAAATGTGCCGAAAAGGAACGACACGCCCATGAAGACCCGATAATACGCAAAAAACCTGCCAGATTAAACGGTACGTGGGGGAGCACAGACTGCCACCATCAACACCTAGAAAGGAAGCCAGTCACGTTCGCGGGTATAGTTCAGGTATCCGATATTGGCACCCAACCGCAGGCCAACACCAGCGCGCATGGGAACCAGGATAATGTCGCCCCGTTGTTGATAGTTTGCCCCGATTCCGCCGACAAAGAAGGCGCTGCCTGAGACGCCCGGAAAACGCTGATAAATGGCATCTGTGTTGGGAAGATTGTAGACGAGGGTGAAGGTTTTGGCCGCATCGCCGCCAAAATCCCACCCAGCTGAGGGGCCCTGCCAAAAGACACGGGCTGTTGGCCCTGCTTTTGTCACCAATGTGCCATCCCCGTAGCGGGCGCCGATGACAATGGCGCCGCTGCCTTCTTCACCCTGGATATAGGCATTAGGCTCCCCGTTTTCGGCGAAAATGCGGTGAACGACTTCAGCCAGTCCCTCCGCTGTGCCGCCAAAGAACTCCGAGGCAGCCGCGAAAACTTCTTCTTCTGAGAATTTTGGATCAGTCTCGCGCGTCGGTGCTTCCTGTCCTTCGGCGCGGGCGGTGCCTGAGCTAAATGCCAGCAATCCTACGCATGCGAAGGCCGCCACTGTCGTCTTGTTCCATCGGTGAAGAAGAGGTGTCATCATCACAGTCTCCGTTTAAGCCTTGGGTGCGTCGGACATTCCGATATTCTGTTGCCACATTTGAGTGCTGCAATCAGAAGCGCATACCTTGTCAGTTCTGTATAACCTATCTGACAGTCCCACAAAAACGCATGACACCACTCGAGTGTGGCGAAAAATCGGCAAATCAAAGGCACTGATCTCAGGATCGTGCAGGTCAGGTCTCAGGAGATCAATTCAAGCGTGAGTGAAGGGTCCACAGGAACAATCAAACGCCGTCGGCGATGGGGAAGACGTGCCTTTCTTCTTGTGCTGGTATCTGTTGCTTCACTTGGCATGTATCTCTGGTCTGAGAGGGTCGTGTTCGCGGAAGAACAAATTCGTCTGGCCCTACAGCAGGTGGGGCTGGACGCGTTTGATCTGGAAGTGAGCGATGTGGGCCTGAGCGCAGCTCGGCTACGGTCATTCCAAATTGGTGATCCAGCACAGCCGATGCTCGTCGTTCAGGACATACGCGTTCGGTATTCGATACTGGGTCTCTGGGGGCGGCAGATCAGCACTGTTGAGATCGGTAATTTTTCCCTAAACCTTAGTGCCGATGACCGAGGGCTTAACCTAGATCCGCTTGCTCCTCTGCTTGGTGGGGGCGGGAGCGAAGGTAGCGGAATTACAACTGGACCAGTTTCCATCGCAGACATGGATGTAACCCTCAATCTCCCGCAGGGTGTTATTCATCTGACTGCGGGCGGTGTTATTGAGCAGGTTGGGACTGCATACCGGATCGCGCTTGCAGATGAGTGTGTGAAAGTCGATTTGACGTCGTTGAATTTGGAGGGTGTTGTTCTCGATCCGCTCTCGACAGAGGTTTGTTCCACCAGCGTGGATGGAGACTTTTTCTGGCCGCCAAAATCTGCCCTTGCTCTGCGTACAGGTGCTCTGCCCCTTGTTCTTCGGAGCGAGCTTGGCGATGTTCTATTGGATGCTGCAATATCCGGGATCCAATCTGAAATAAGTGTTGGCGCCCTGCTTGGTGTGCGGCTTCGCACCAACGGAGCGCAGTTCACTCTTCCTGGGCAATTTGTCTCGCTTAGCGACGGGGATATGGAGGTTGAATTCAGCGATCTCGTCTCGTTGGTTGGCACGTGGCGTTTAGCGGGGGGTCGTGTGACTGACCTAAGTCGGCCCGGTCGCTTCGCGCCGCTGCGGGTTGCCGGAGATGGGACAGTCTCTGCTGATAATGTGACATTTGATCTGCTGGCGTCCGACGCAGCGAGCTTTACGCTTTTGGCATCTGTGAAGGGCGCGCATCAGGTGGCTACTGGGCAGGGGCAAGCGAGGATCGTTGCTGGTCCGATCATATTTTCCCAAACGGGGCTTCAGCCTCAAAAATTGCTGCCAACCTTTAAAGGCCTTTTCGCCAATGTGGTGGGGAGTGCAAACGCCACGGCGGCGCTGCGCTGGGGATCAGGTTATGTCAGAGGCACTGCAAATGTCCGCCTGGACGATATGGGCCTGAGCACAGAGGCTGCCCGTATTGACGGTGTAAGTGGGGATCTGGTTTTTGTGAGCTTGTTTCCACCGGTGACAGCGCCTGGGCTTCAACTGGCTGTGGGGTCGGTTGATGCAGGCGTCGTCTTAACCGACGGCACAGTCGCCTTTGGCCTTGATGCACAGGGCAGGGTGACGGTTGAAAATGCGTCCTGGCCTTTCGCTGGCGGCATCATCACGTTGACGTCGGGTGCAATTAAGCCAGCGGCAGCCGAACAGGCGTTTGAGCTTATAGTCGATAAGGTCGACCTTTCCGCTTTTATCCGTCTGCTTGCACTGGATGGGGCTAGTGGGACCGGCGTCATCAGTGGTCGGATCCCGATCGTAATTCGAGATGGGAGCCCGATTATCATAGGCGGCGTCCTGACGGCCAGCGAACCAGGGCAGCTTTCTTATAAAGGAGGTGGGACAGATGCGATTGGCGGGGGTCAGGGTGCCATCGTGTTTCAAGCTCTTGAGGATTTTCAGTATACCGGCCTGACGCTTTCTTTCGATGGCGACGCTCAAGACAGACTCAGTGTGAAGCTGAATTTGCAGGGGGCAAACCCTGATCTTTATGACGGCTATCCGTTTGCGATCAATATCAATACAGAAGCCTCATTTGCGGAGCTGCTTCGGTCTGCTACGGTAGGCGCCAACGCGATTGATCTTATTCAGGGCAGGGGAGCTACCGGTCAATGAACGAGCTTACTAAGAACCAACATTCAGACTTGGTTCATCTTGGACCTGCTTCTATGGGGCCCATGTTGGAAAAACGCATCACGTTGCCGCTCTGTCTAATCGTCGTAAGTGGATTGCTCGCGGCTTGTCAGCCCACGGTGAAAATCGAGGCACCAGATAAGCCGATTGAAATCAATCTGAATGTGAAAATTGAGCAGGAAATTCGGGTCAAAGTCGACCGGGAATTGGATGACCTGCTTGCTGAAAATCCAGACCTGTTCTAGGGAGGGCGCTATGAGAAAATCTGTTTCAAAACTTCGCATTCTGGTGGCTCTCGTTGGATTGGTCTTTTCAATATCATTGTTTGCGCCGGCAGCATTTGCTGATGCACTGGATGATGCAAAAGCTGCGGGTGTTGTGGGCGAGAAACGTGATGGCTATCTGGGCGTTGTATCAGCGGGAGCTGATGCAAGTGTTCAGCGGCTTGTTCAAGATATCAATTTGAAACGCCGTGACCGATATCGTGAGATTGCTCAAGCGACCCCCGGCTCGACATTGTCAGACGTTGAAACGCTGGCGGGAGTTAAAATTATTTCTCAGACGCCTGCAGGCCAATATGTGCAAAGTGCCTCAGGAGCCTGGGTGCGAAAATAGTCCGGTTTCCGCACTTAGCTGGCGGATCACTAATTTAGACTGGTTCTTATTGGCATTCTCGCAGTCACCCTGCGTCATTTGTGCACGTCTTGCTCCCTTGCCGTTCCGTTCCAAAGTGCCTAATTTTACAGATGTCGAATGTATGAAGCAGGTCCGACAATAGACCTGCATAGGTCGGCGGGGTGGTCAGATATGAAGATGGAATCCAACTCCAGGATGGGTGCGCTCACCAGCGGTGCTTCCATCAGTGCAGTCTATCCGTGTTCAGATTGTGATGTTAAATCGCGGGCTATCTGTGCCGTACTTGATAATTCTGAACTCAGTGAACTGGCCAAAGTGAACCGACACCGTTCGCTCGGTGCGGGTGATTGTCTCTTTTTCGAAGGAGACCCGAATGAGGCCTATTACGTCGTCATGGATGGGTCTCTGAAGTTGTACAAACTGCTGGCGGATGGTCGGCGTCAGGTGACAGGCATTCTTTTCAAAGGTGATTTTCTGGGGCTTACTTTCGCGGATGAGCATTCGGTCACAGCTGAGGCTTTGGAATCTGTGAAACTCTGCCAGATGCCGCGCAGTGTGTTTGATGTACTCGTGGGCGACTCTCAACCGCTCGGGCGCAAACTGCTTCGGGTTGCCAGCAGAGGGATCGCCTCAGCGCAGGAGCAAATGTTGTTGTTGGGCCGCAAGACGGCGCAGGAACGTCTCGCATCCTTTCTGCTTTGGTTGAGCGCCCGGGCGGATGAGCGCGGAGATAATTCCACATTGTTGAGTGTGCCGATGAGCCGAACGGACATGGGCGACTATCTGGGGCTTACTGTTGAAACCGTAAGTCGGACTGTCACCAAACTGAAGACCAGCGGTGTGATCCATTTGGCAGACAAAGGGATGATTGAGATCGTGGACCTTGATCGCCTGGAAGAAATCGCTGCTGGGTAAGAACGAAAGTCGTCCTCGGTCCGACCCCTCTCTAATCGATGCCGCCCTTGGCGACAAAATAAGGGTTGTCGAGGCCGCGCTGCATCTTGCCATACATCAGGGGTGAGCCATCGATCTCATCAACACGACCGCCGGCTCCTGAGAGCACAGCGTGGCCGGCAGCGGTATCCCACTCCATCGTGCGACCATGGCGAGGATAAATATCTGCTTCCCCCGCAGCGATAAGACAGAACTTCAGAGACGACCCTGCGGTGAGAAAATCCTTGATGTTGTACATCTCAAGATATTCATCCGTTTTGTGATCACGGTGAGAGCGGCTGGCGACGGCGATCATCCCTCTCGGGTCCGCCTTGCGCACGATCAGAGGAGTGGGCTTTGAGTTGTCGGCGAACCTGCCATCATGGTTGGGAGCAACATCGCACTCATAGGCCTCATTGGGACCTGACGCGTAGAAGATTCGGTTTTTGGCCGGTGCATAAACGACGCCCATAGTGGGAACGCCTGCTTCGATCAGGGCGATATTGACTGTGAATTCGCCGTTCTTATTGATGAATTCCCGTGTGCCATCGAGGGGATCTACAAGGAAGAATGCAGGTCCAACTTCGGGTGTGGTTCCTGAGGCTGTTGCTTCTTCTGAGACAATGGGAATGCCCGGCGCGGCTGCGATCAATGCAGGCAGGATGATATCTTCGGCATCCTGATCGGCGACCGTCACAGGCGTCTTGTCATTCTTTTCCGTCACCACAATCTCTGTTTCGTAGTGATCCATGATGGCGGCACCGGCACGTATAGCGATTCGGCACAGAGCGTTCATCAGCTCATTTCGGTCGCCTTGAAAGTCTGTCACGCCCTGTTTCCTTCGCCTAAATGATTGCCTTGAAAGCCGGGAGAACAGCATTTTCAAGGCGTAGGGGTCAATTGATCTTTTCTGGCCTGGTTCCAGATGGATCAGGGTTGGCTGTCAGCCGCTAGAAATGGTATTAGCGGCCATTGGCGGATGGTTGATTGGGGGCACTATGGGACAGGCAAACGAGATTGAAGCATTGGACTTGGCGGCACTCCTGTGCAGTCGGGTTTGCCATGATGTGATTAGTCCGGTTGGGGCCATCACCAACGGCCTGGAAGTCCTCGAAGACGAGGATGATGCTGAGATGCAGCGGTATGCGATGGAGCTTATCCAAAAGAGCGCCACGCAAGCATCGTCCAAACTACAGTTTGCGCGACTGGCCTTTGGAGCCGCAGGGTCGGCTGGGGCCTCTCTGGACCTCAATGACGCTCGGGATGTCGCGATGGGGTTTGTTGCCCACGAAAAGGCCGAGATGGTCTGGGACGGTCCGGCAGCGGTCATGCCTAAAGACCTGGTCAAATTGCTGCTCAACATGATTTTGATTGCTGTGGCGGCAATCCCGCGGGGCGGCAATATCTCGGTGGATGTGGTCGGAGAACCAGAGCGTCCGACATTCACGCTGATCTCAAAAGGGATTAACGCGCGGGTACCGACAGAAACTGAGCGCTTTTTGAACGGGCGGTCTGAAGATGACGTGCTCGATGCCCGTGCAATTCAGCCCTATTTCACAGGACTGGTCGCCCGAGAATGCAGTATGGACATTTCAGCAAGCATGGATGGGGAAGATTTCTGCCTCTGCGCGCTGCCTGCTGGCTAGATTCAACCGCTCAGGGCGATTCCATCTGAGTTGCGCTGAATCCAAAGAAACCCTCACTGCTAGGCGATTTATCGTCAAATCTTCGCGCTCTTTTTTGCACGTCTTACGAAGGTGCAAACCAAAAGAACTACATTTTCAGAGCTTTTTAACAGTTCGCAGGCACGATCTCCGGAACGTCGACAATCCGTTTTAAGGAATGTGACTAGGTCACTGCTCATAAGGGCAGGCTGATATGAGGGGCGCGAAATGGATGATCTGCTGAGTGAATTTTTGACAGAGACAAACGAAAGTCTTGATGTCGTTGATGTTGAACTGGTCAAGTTTGAGCAAGAACCAAACAACGCTGAGATCCTTGGCAATATTTTCAGGTTGGTTCACACGGTCAAAGGGACCTGTGGTTTTCTGGGACTGCCGCGCCTGGAAGCTCTGGCACATGCCGCCGAAACCCTCATGGGCAAATACCGCGATGGTATGGGTGTCACGAATGACGGCGTGACCATTATTCTTCATTCGATTGACCGAATTAAAGAAATTCTCGCTGAGCTTGAAGCCACAGAAGCTGAGCCTTCTGGTATCGACTCAGATTTGATTGATCAGCTCGTTGTACTGTCAGAAGGCGGTACAACCGCCGAGGCTGCTGTCGAGGATGCGCCACTTGAAGTAGCGCAACCTGCAAAGGAAGTTCGTCCGGGCGAAGTCTCGGAAGAAGAGCTTGAGCGTGCGTTCCAGGAGGCAGAAGGCCCTGAGGACATGGTTGTTGCGGAGACCCCTCAAGTTGAAGCGGCCACACCAGCTGCTCCAGAGCCAGCCCCTGTTGCGGAAGCTCCAAAAGTAGAAGCCAAACCAGCTGATGCCGCTCCTAAGAAAGAGGGCTCCGTTGCCGCTCAGTCCATTCGGGTGAATGTCGACACTCTTGAAAATCTCATGACGATGGTGTCCGAGCTTGTGCTCACCCGGAACCAGCTCATGGAAATGGTTCGTCGCTTGGATGACAGCGAGTTCAAAGTTCCGCTACAACGCCTTTCCAATGTTACCGGCGAACTCCAGGGCGCTGTCATGGAAACGCGGATGCAACCGATCGGGAACGCTTGGCAGAAACTGCCTCGTATCATCCGCGACTTGTCGAAAGACCTAAATAAGAAGATCGACCTTGAAATGGTCGGTGCTGATACGGAACTTGACCGACAGGTTTTGGACCTGATCAAGGATCCGCTGACGCACATGGTCCGTAACTCTGCCGATCACGGCTTGGAAACAGCTGAAGAACGGTTGGCTTCGGGTAAGTCCGAAAAAGGTCGGGTTACGCTTCGCGCTTATCACGAGGGTGGTCATATCATCATCGAAATTGAAGATGATGGTCGTGGCCTCAACCTTGAGCGCATTAAACAAAAAGTTGCTTCCAACGGGCTTGCAACAGAAGCAGAACTTGAGAAGCTGACCGAGCAGCAGATTTGCCGCTTTATTTTCCACCCAGGCCTTTCGACTGCGGCTGAAGTGACCAGCGTGTCAGGTCGTGGCGTTGGCATGGACGTTGTCCGTACCAATATTGAGCTGATTGGCGGTACGATTGATCTGCGGACCGCTGTCGGTAAAGGGTCAACCTTTACGATTAAAATTCCTCTGACGCTCGCGATCGTCTCTGCCCTTATCGTTGAATCAGCTGGCGAGCGTTTCGCTATTCCACAGCTTGCTGTCGTTGAGCTGGTCCGCGCGAAAGCTGACAGCGAGCACCGCATTGAGCATATCAATAAGACGCCGGTTCTGAGGTTGCGTAATCACCTCCTGCCGTTGGTCTTTATGGACGATCTGTTGCAACTTGAGCGCGTGGTGCCGGAGGCTGTTGAGCAGGATCCCGACGTAATTGTGGACGGAGACGCAGAAGAAATCGAAGCCGCGAACTCTAATCCAACACCTGTGCGCCGGACGTCGGAAAATGAAGAGGCCTTTATTGTTGTCACGCATGTTGGTGATCAACAATTTGGCATTGTTGTCGATAGTGTTTTTGATACCGAAGAAATTGTAGTTAAACCAGCAGCATCGATCCTCAGGGATATCACGATGTTCTCGGGCAATACGATTTTGGGTGATGGTAGCGTCATCATGATTGTTGATCCGAACGGTATCGCGCAGTCAATTGCAAGCGAACTTTCTGATGCCGGTGACCAAGAAAATGCGGACGCTGATACATCAAACGGTTCTGACGGAGAAATGTCGCTCCTGGTTTTCCGGGCAGGCTCGGAGGAGCCCAAAGCAGTGCCGCTCTCTCTTGTTACGCGCCTTGAAGAATTTGATGTCGCTGATCTTGAGCATTCAAACAATCAGAGTCTGATACAATACCGTGGCAAGCTGATGCCGATCATCAATGTTGCTGAAACAGCGGCGCTGAAAACCGATGGCCGTCAGCCGGTCTTGGTGTTTACGGAGGACGATCGCTCTATCGGTCTTGCGGTGGATGAAATCGTCGACATTGTGACTGACCAGCTGAATGTTGAACTGACTTCCGAGATGCCTGGCATGATGGGATCAGCCATCGTTCGCGGCAAAGCAACCGAAGTGCTGGATGTTGGTCACTATCTGACACAGGTGTTTGAGGATTGGTTCCGTAAGGAAGGTCCAGCCGGTGTCCCTGAGGCCTATGGCAAGAAAGTCTTGCTGGTTGATGACAGCTCATTCTTCCGTGCCATCGTGCGTCCCATGTTGAGCATGGCTGGGTATGATGTCACCGAAATGACAAGCGGCGCAGATGCATTGGCTTTGCGTGAAAAGGGCAAGGAATTTGATGTCATTATCTCCGACATTGAGATGCCAGGCATGGATGGATTTGAGTTTGCGGCAGCTGTGAAAGGCGATAGCACCTGGGCTGATACACCCCTGGTCGCTCTCTCTGCGCATGGGACAGCTGAAGACCTGAGCCGTGGCCGCGAGGCAGGGTTCGATGACTATGTAGCCAAATTTGATCGGGATGGCCTGGTGCAGGTTGTGAACGAGATCGTTACGTGTAAAGGAGAAGCGGCATGAGTAGCTCCGGAGAGACTTTAGGAATGGAAGAGAGTTCTCCTAAGAAGGACGATGCATTTGTTCGGGATGGAGCGACGTCGGAATATATTACCGTGATGATTGGCGAACAGCTTTTTGGCATATCGGTACCAATGGTTCAGGACGTTTTTATGCCTGAGTCAGTAACGCCAGTTCCTATGGCGATGCCTGAGGTCGCCGGTGTGCTCAATATGCGCGGCCGTATCGTGACAGCTATCGATATGCGTCGTCGTTTGGACCTTCCGCCCCGCGGGGATGGAAAAAACGGTCTGGCGGTCGGAGTTGAGTATCGCGGAGAGTCCTACGGGCTCGTCATTGATAGCGTAGGGGAGGTGCTTCGGGTAAGCGACACCACTCTTGAACGCAATCCGTCAAATCTTGATCCTCGGTGGCGGTCCATTTCTATGGGTGTGCAGCAGCTCAAAGACAAATTGATGGTGCTCATTGATGTGGAAAAAGTCCTCGATTTCCAGGGGCGGTCAATAGCGGCATAGTGCCGGGTGCTATTCTAGGGACAATGTTATGAAAACATGTTTGGTAGTGGATGACAGCTCTGTGATCCGCAAGGTTGCACGACGCATCCTTGAAGAAATGGATTTTTCCATCGCCGAAGCTGCGGACGGCAAGCAAGCGCTTGAGCAGTGTGTTGGGTCTATGCCGGATGCCATCTTGCTTGATTGGAATATGCCGGTGATGGATGGCATGGAGTTTCTGACTGCGCTGCGGAAATCAGACGGTGGGGCAGATCCGGTTGTCGTTTTCTGCACAACGGAAAACGACATGTCTCACATCAAAGACGCGATCTCGGCTGGGGCAAATGAGTACATCATGAAGCCGTTCGACAGAGAGATTATTGAATCAAAGTTCGCACAAGCCGGACTAGTATAAGTAGGTCACACAAAGTGTCAGCGTTAGAAAAAAGACCTCAGTCCGCGAGTAGCAGCGGCACCAAAATAACGGTCATGATTGTCGACGATTCCGTTGTCATTCGAGGGCTAATTGGTCGTTGGCTCGATGCATTGCCGGATATGGATGTCGTCGCGCGGTGTCGAAACGGACAAGACGCGGTTGAGCAAGCTGCTCGCATTAAGCCCGACGTTGTCGTTTTGGATATTGAGATGCCGGTGATGGATGGATTGACGGCACTGCCAAAAATCTTGGACGCTTCGCCTGGATCCCGCGTTCTTATGGCGTCTACATTGACCCACCGAAATGCGACAGTCTCGATTAAGGCGCTGACGCTCGGGGCAACAGACTATGTTCCAAAGCCTGAATCAACGCGTAAGGGCCATGCGTCAGAAGATTTTCAGCGCGAACTCGTCGATAAGATCAGGGCTGTCGGGCAAGCGCGGAAGCGTCCAGCACCGCGTCGCGTATTTGCCGCTGAGAAGACTGGGGTAGCAAATGGGACCATTGCTCAGGCCTCAGCTGCGCCCGCTCTTCAATATAAGCCAGCTTCCAACGTACAGCCGCGAATTCTGGCGGTGGGCAGCTCCACGGGCGGGCCCAAGGCGCTTTTCGATTTCTTCGAAACCTTGTCACCGTCATTGGACCGGGTTCCGGTAGTTATCACACAGCATATGCCCCCAACCTTCACAGCGATTTTGGCGGAACATTTAAGCGGTTGCTCAAACCGTATCTGTGTTGAGGGCAAAGACGGTATGGCGCTTGAGCCTGGCCAGGTCTATGTGGCTCCAGGTGGAAAGCACATGCTTCTCAAAAAGGATGGCGCCAGTGTTCGCATACATTTGGACGATGGTGCGCCTATTAATTTCTGCAAGCCAGCTGTCGATCCGATGTTGGACAGTCTTATTCCAATCTACGGTGCTGCGATGCTTGTCTGCATTTTGACCGGTATGGGGCATGATGGTCGTGATGGCGCGACGCGTGTGCAAGAGAAGGGCGGCACTATTATCGCCCAGGACGAAGAAACGAGTGTCGTTTGGGGGATGCCTGGCGCAGTGGCGCGGGCGGGCATTTGCCACAAGGTTTTACCACTGAAAGAACTGCCTAAGGCAGCATCACAGCTAATCCAAGGGAGGCGGGCATGACGCCAGAGGAATTCTCCTATCTAGCTGATTTCTTGAAAAAGGAATCGGGGCTCGTTGTTAGTGAAAATAAGGGTTATCTTATCGAGAGCCGTCTGCTTCCTATTGCTCGGGAACAAGGTTTGGAAGACGTTTCTAGTCTGGTCAAGAAGATGCGGTCGGGCGCAGCAAAAACGCTGCTTGATGAAGTCACCGAAGCAATGACGACCAACGAGTCTTTCTTCTTTCGGGACAAGACCCCCTTCACAATTTTTGAAGATACAGTCCTCCCTGCGCTGCAGGAGGCCCGAGGTGCCTCTCGTAAACTGCGCATCTGGTGCGCTGCTGCATCTACAGGCCAGGAACCTTATTCGCTCTCCATGATCTTAAAGGAATGGGCAGAGAAAAAG
>Ga0209345_10004821_pt1 | contig 12823 bp, 12 predicted proteins | sample Cruoilmetagenom7_FD_187294 | JGI IMG/M metagenome (GOLD analysis project Ga0209345, IMG submission 187294) | Oil polluted marine microbial communities from Coal Oil Point, Santa Barbara, California, USA - Sample 7 (SPAdes) (version 2) | ecosystem: Environmental > Aquatic > Marine > Oil seeps ...
GGTAGCGTGATACGAACCAGAACTTTCACCGACGGTGCGCCAGCGTTATCCGCCAAAGGAGAAGGAGATGCCATGGGGCATTCTGACGGCATTTTCGCATCATCTGGCGTATCGTCTGGAGTTTGGTCACCATCAACAACCATTTCACCAGTTTCCACATCCAACCAAGCATTGAGCATGCCTTGAGCCGAACAAATAACGACTTGCATCTTACCGTCCACACTACGTTCCAACATAGCTCCTGCGGGTATGCTCACATTGAACAGGACGGCACACAAAATCAGCCATTTAAATAGTAGCCGCAAGGCAATCTTTATAGGTGGGCGCATAAACATGGCGCCCGCTAAATCAGATATATTACGTCTGGTCAAGTGGGCAAATTGTCCTTCTTAAGGGCGAGCTTGCTTTTATGTGACCAAGTGCTGACCTGCGACATTTTTACGAGATACATATTGTATTGAACCGTTTATAGCCACGCCCATGACACCGCTTTTACTGACCGCCGTAATTCTGTTCACCGTCGCCATGGTATTTTACACATGGGGCGTATGGGCGGAGAAACGTGCGCAGCTGCTTAAACCTTGGCATGTTTACATGTTTGCGTGCGGGGTCGGCATTGATACGCTTGCCACCGTACTCACCTATATGGTTGTCGGTGGACTAGTCTGGACACCCCACTCTATTATGGGCTTTATCAGCCTAGGTTTGATGGCCGTACATTTCGTCTGGGCAATAGTTGTGATTAGACGCGGTGATGAGCATGCCCTGACCAATTTCCACAAGCTTTCCTTAATCGTCTGGAGTATCTGGATGATTTCCTATCTCTCCGGCTTTGTGCTAGGCATGGGAAAAATCGGCTAAGCTCAGTTTCAACGTAAATTCATCATAGCCAAATCCGCTTCGTATGTTTATGTCTGGTTTCGAGTAAATCACATGGGGACGGGAATTAGCTTTGGACGCAGCGAATTTAGATAAATTATCATTATATGTGACGGTTGGTGCCGTAGTATTTGCTATTGTTGTGGCATTCGTGTTCATGCGTGCCAGTGCCGGGCGGCGCGAGGGCGTCAACCGTTGGCGTAAACGTGCAGCGGACCTTGATCAAAAGTTGGCCCGCATGGAGACTTTATTTGCAGCTTACCCTGGCCTGGTTTTAGTTTGGTCAGAGCATATGCCTAACCCGGATTCTGGCCCAGACTCTGATTGGGGGGAGCCAACCGTTTATGGATCGACTGCGGCTTTGGCCTCACTGGTACGTTTTGCCGAACCCGGTAAACCCAAAGAATTCGCCCGTAATTTGCTGGGCGGTCTGGCCGATCACAATACAATTTCCAGCGAAGGGGAAAGCACGACTTTACGCAAATTAGTTGGCGAGTTGCGCACACACGGCGAGGCGTTTTCCGCCTCCATCGCATTGCCGGGCAATAAATTAATTGAGGCTGACGGCAATGTTGCTAGCGCCCAGGTGGTCTTATGGCTGGAAGATGCCTCTATCCGTGCTGGCGACGAAAAAGCGGCTATATCAAAATTTGAGAAAGAAAAATTAACTGCTCTTTCTGATCCTGTCGCCTTTATCGAAATTATGGGTAAAGCCCCATTTCCTATGTGGCGGCTGAGCGGCGGCGGACGCATTGTCTGGGCTAATGACGCCTATGTAGAAGCCGTGGCAGCAGAAGATTTGGCCGTTGTCATTGAAGACCAAATTCAACTAGACGAAGGATGTACGGAACAAGCTAGACAGGTTCTCGACAAAAATACCAATATAAAAGACGTGCGTTCCCTCGTTTTGAAAGGCACCCATACTTCATCTTTGATTTCTATGTTCCCTGTGTCCGGCGGTGTCGCAGGCATGGCCGTAGATGCTTCGGAGGCAGAAAATTTGCGTGCAGCCTTAAAACGCCATATCCGTGCCCACGACGAAACCTTGAACAACATGGGCGAAGCCGTCGTGATCTTCGGAGCCGATCGGCGGATGAATTTTCACAATCATGCATTTGCCAAAATGTTTGCTCTGGACGAAAACTGGTTTCGCGAACGGCCAACACACGAAGAATGGCTTGATTTCCTGCGTGAGAAACGCCGCTTGCCGGAGCAACCGAATTACCGTGAATGGCAACAAGCAGAAATGGCGCTGTATTCAGATTGGCCAGATGAAATGCCGGACGAACTTTGGAGTATGCCAGACGGGCGCGAGTTAAGGCTCGTCCGTATGCGCGACCCGCAAGGCGGTATCAGCCTGCTGTTCGGGGACATTACCGACCAAATGATTATGCAAAGCCGCTTCAACACTCAGATCAATGTGCAGACAGCCACCTTGGATAAACTCACCGAAGGTGTGGCTGTGTTCGGCCCTGATGGCCGTTTGAAAATGCACAATGCCGCTTTTGAAACCATGTGGAAGGTACCCAATAGCCTTCTCAAAGACGAGCCGCGGTTTCGTGATTTGACGCCATTATTCCTCGGGCTTTATCATGATCGTGAGTTCTGGAAGGATATGCACTCACGCACCACAGATCCTTCACCAGAAGCTCGCCGCCATGTCCAAGGCGAGATTAACCGCTCTGACGATAGCATTTTGACTTATCTCTCCAGACCGCTTCCTGACGGCGCTACATTGGTGGCTTGGGAGGATGTCACCAGCTCAAGGCGCACCGAAGCCGCCCTGCGCGAACGGGCCGAAGCCATGGATACAGCGGAACGCTTAAAAGTCGAATTTGTTGGTCATGTTAGCTATCAACTACGCACTCCGCTGACCACGATTTCTGGCTATAGTGAGCTCTTGCAATCCGGTGCTGCCGGAGAGCTCGAAGACAAGCAAGCTGAATATGTATTTGCCATTCAAAGCGCCGCAGAAGATTTAACGCGAACGATTAGCGATATATTGGATTTCTCAGCAATCGAAGCTGACACAATTGACCTGGAGCTTGGCGATGTGGAAATTTATGAGCTGCTAAAAGACGCTATGGAGTTTGTTGGGGCCAAGGCCGAGGAGAACAATATTGACTTGGTATTTAGCTGTCCCAAAAATATCGGTATGATACGGGCCGATGAAAAACGCATCGAACAAATTGTCGATAACCTGCTGTCCAACGGGCTAAGATTTACCAAACCAGGTGGTCGGGTTGAACTGGGTGCAGTCCCAGAAGAATCCGGTATTGCCTTATGGGTCAAAGACAACGGCGTCGGCATACCGTCTGAAAAACAGCCGCAAGTATTTGAAAGTTTTCAATCTTCACGCGGTGGTGCCGGGCTTGGTCTGGCCTTAGTCGAACGTTTCGTTGCTCGCCACGGTGGTTGGGTCGAATTGGAAAGCGAAGAAGGCAAAGGCACCCATGTAATCTGTCATCTGCCAAGGCAAGCTGTACTGGAGGGCGCCGAGCCTGAATTGGGTTTTTAGCGGATTTAATCCGTTGATAATTTTGCGTAGATCACATGATCTTGCCACTGGCCGTCAACCTTTAAATAGCTACGCGCCACGCCCTCTTGGGTAAACCCTGAAGTCTCCAGTAGTTTGATAGACGCTTCATTGTCAGATTGTACGGCGGCGTTAATCCTATGAAGACCGAGGTCATCAAATGCAAATCGCAAAGTGGCACGTAATGATGCACGGGCGAAACCTTTACGAGAAAATGCCTCTCCGACCCAATAGCCAATATTTGCACATTGCAGTGAGCCGCGTCTTACATACGTTAAATTACATGCTCCCACTAAGCGGTTATCATCAGCACGAAATACATGAAATGGATAGCCGGTATCGGCAGATATCATTGCCTTAAACTGCGCCAAACGGGCCTTATAGCTCTGACGGCTAAGATGATCATCTTTCCACGTAGGTTCCCACGGTTGTAGATGATCGCGGTTGGCACGGCGCAAATCTACCCATTCCTCAAAATCCGCCCATTTGGGTACGCGCAATTGAACGCCGCCACCTGCGCATGGCTCGAAAATTGGTTTTGGTGTATGACCCCGCTTTGACATGTTACTTTCTCTCTACCCCAAGCCGTCCAGTTTTTTTGTGCAATATAAAATATATCACAAGCAAAATAAGCACAAAACTATACCAGGTCAGCATATAATCGAGATGATTATTAGCGACTTCGGGAATGCGCACAGCTAAATCGGTCGCAGATTTAGCATCTATGGTTTGGTCTATGAAATATGTGGTTTGTATCTTTTCTCCTACAAGAGCATCAGCCCAATTCAGAAGTTCAGGCGCACTGTTAAAGGCAAACCAGCGGTTACTTTCGGGTGCACTCTTTGGGGTGAATTTGTTGGCGGATTGCACCATACGCACATAGCCTATGACTGGGACTTGTCCTATCTTTGCTGCTGGTGGCTTCGCTTTATTTGCATCCTCAAAATCATGGGTCGCAACGAATACAACATCATTGCCGTCCTTATATGGCTGGTAGAGACGCCAAAAAAAACGTTTTCCGTCTGACCTCATTAAATGAAACGGCTGACCATTGTTTTGCGTAGGTGCCGTAAAAGTTCCGTTTATTTCTATGCGGCGAAAATCTAACGGTTTGCCCGCTTTCAAAATCGCATTTGCTTGCGCTATATTTGTCAAAGGCGTAGCGTTAGCAGCTTGATGAATTTCGCTGAGAAGATTAGTTTTCCAATGTAGGCGCTTATATTGCCAAGTCCCTAGCGATATTAGGATGGCACAACATATCAGCGTGACTATAGTCAGCCCCGGCATGGGCTGAAACTTAATTTTCATCGTCTTCTAACTGTCCCTGCTCGGCTTTGTTCATCAATTGCATGGCAAACATAAGCCCGCGAAATGGCCGTAACAAAGCCAAACAAACAATAATGATAGCTGGTATCCAAATCAACAAAGTCAGCCAAATTGGTGGCTCTAAAACCATTTGGAATATCAATGCGGGTGGAACAACAAGAAATGAGGCTATCATGATGACAAAAACCGCAGGGCCATCACCTGCGTCTTCTACGTCAAAGCTTTCCCCGCAAGTTGGGCATTCACGGGAGAACTTTAAGAAGCCGTCAAACAATGGTCCTTCGAGACAATATGGGCACCGACCGCGAAAGCCAGCGCCCATAATTTTAGATTTATCAGCCATGAATGGCCTTTCTAATGCCCGGCATTAATGCGGGACGTAATTCAGCCCAAATGCCACATAGACAAATGTGAATAGGAATATCCAGATCACGTCAACGAAATGCCAGTACCAGGCGGCAGCTTCAAAACCGAAATGATTTTCCGGGGTCATGCCGCCGCGCGAAAGGCGGAGCCACATGACGGCCAAGAAGATCGTACCAATAATAACGTGGAAACCGTGAAAGCCGGTAGCCAAGAAGAAGGTTGACCCATAAACATTACTGTCAAGCCAGTTGGTTTCAGTCATACGGTGGGCATAAGCTTCGACAAATTCCACACCTTGGACATACATAAAAATAACGCCGAGAATAACAGTGATCCCTAGCCCCAGATTTGCAGCTTTGCGGTCGTTTTTGATCAAAGCGTGATGAGCCCAAGTCAAGGTCGTGCCGGACAGCAACAATATCAATGTGTTTATCAAAGGCAGGTTCCATGGGTAAATTGTTGTGATTTCATGACCACCTTGGTTGACGCCGTAACCTTCGGCATAACTAGCTGCACTTTCCAGAATATCCGGGTTCCAAGCTGCGCGGATTTTATGAAATAATCCAAATTCAAAAAACATCCAGAACCAGGCTACAAAGAACATCACTTCTTGCATCAAAAACATGATCATGCCGTAACGCAAACCTATTTGAACAACGGGTGTGTGATCTCCAGCATCACCCTCTTTGATGACATCACGCCACCAGCCAATCATCACACCTGCACCTAAAAGAATGCCGAGTACGAGTAAGAACCAGCCGCCATTAGAGACTTTATCTGCACCGAACATATCCATGCCGCGCGAGAAGAAAAACTCCATCGAGCCGTTCGGATGGTCTGCGGAGCGAGGGTACAAGCCGGCAAAGAACACCACCATACCAAGACCCCAAACGGTCGCCGCTACGGCAGACAGGAATGGCCACGGACTGGGCTCCACCAAATGATAATCATGTTCTATTGCGTGGTCGGACATTAGCCCCTCCCCTGTTGGTTAATCTGTGTGTTAGTTGGTTCTGTTGATTTTGGTAGCTCTAATTCAAGCGCTTCCAGCTTATCTAATTGTGCCTGACGCTGTTCAGAGCGCACTGCATCATCAGTCGGATTTTCAACCCGGTGGAATGTATAGGACAAGGTTATTGTCTTAATTTCGTCCAGCCGTTTATCGTTTTCCATTTCCGGGTCAACGAAGAACAGCACGGGCATAGAAACGCTTTCGCCTGGTTCTAGGCGTTGCTCGGTAAAGCAAAAGCATTCCAGCTTGGAAAAATATGGTGCGGCTTTTATCGGCGATACATTATAGCTCGCCGTGCCAACGACTGGGTATTTGGTATCATTAGTCGCCGTATAGTAAGCCAAAGCATTTTGACCAAGCTTGACGGACATAGCCACTTCATCCGGTTGAAACGTCCAGCCAAGATTGCTTGCGACATTGGAATCAAAGCGAACTTTAATTTCGCGCTCCGCCGTAACCGCGCTCATTTCTTCTGCAACTCGTGTCGTGCCGCCGTATCCGGTGACCCGACAAAAGGTGTCGTATAAAGGCTTAGATGCAAAGCCGAGGCAAAGCATAGCCAGAGCCGTAGCACTGAGGCTCAAAACCACTTTACGGTTGGGATTATGTCGGCGGGTCGCACTCATCCTAAGCAAATACTCCAAGTTTATACATCATCAGCAAGAACACAAATATAACGAAGCCGAACAAACAAGCCGCAATCGCGAAGTTACGTTTCTTGCGCGCGGCAAGTTCATCAGCGGTAGGCTCGTGATAGCCATCTATTTCGGAATTATATGGATCGCTCATCTCGTTCCTTAAATTGAAAAATTGGCTAATAAGCTGCTAGAGGCAATAATGCCGAACAACGCGAATAGATAAATAATAGAGTACGCAAATAAATTACGGGCGGCTTTCTCGCCAGATTTAACTTTGTACAAAGACGCTTCGTCGAGCCCCATGACATCATCGCCTGCATTGGAACGCCAAACTTTAAACGCCAGCACAATGAACGTAAAGTTCAAGAGACCAGCGACTGCCATATATAGCGGGGATCCCAAGGAGGTTGTTGCTAGATAGGCACAACTCGCTGCCAAAATAATTGCATAGATGAAAATTTGCAGACGTGTGGACTTAGCCCCCTTAACATTAGGCATCATCGGGATACCGGCCTTACCGTAATCACCTTGCTTATAAAGTGCCAACGCCCAAAAATGCGGCGGCGTCCACAATAATATTACCGCAAACAACACCAAAGACTCGGATGTAATACCTCCGCCAGCCGCCGCCCAACCCACCATAGGTGGGAACGCACCAGCCGCACCACCAATAACAATGTTCTGGGGTGTGCGGCGTTTCAGCCAAATCGTGTAGACCACGAAATAATAGAAGATTGTAAAGGCCAACAACCCCGCCGCCAGATAGTTCGCGGCCATTGATAAACCAAACACCGAAACCATGCTCATGATAACCCCAAAAGCCAGCACGCTGGACGGGGTCATTTTACCCGCTGGCAATGGGCGTTTTTTAGTCCGGCTCATCACAGCATCAATATCGCGGTCATACCACATATTGAGAGCGCCCGCCGCACCTGCGCCTGCTGCTATGCACAAAATTGATGCCGCCGCTAGAACCGGATTCATCGAAGAAGGCGCACAGATAAGACCAACCATAGCGGTAAACACCACCAAGGACATAACCCTCGGCTTCATCAGCGCATAGTAATCCCCCGGCCCCGCTAAGCTGAGCGCCGGAACATTACCAGTATTATGTTGAACGGTTTCCATACTTACTTGATTTTTGGCAGTACTGAATATTGATGGAAAGGTGGTGGTGAAGACAATGTCCACTCCAACGTATTCGCACCCTCGCCCCAATAATTATCAGCCGCTTTGCGTTTGACAATAAAGGCTTCGATCAACCAAATTATGAAGAACACAACACCGACCAAAGTGACCATTGCCCCTATGGACGAAACTTTGTTCCAAAAAGCAAATTCAGCCGGGTAATCAACATAACGGCGCGGCATACCCTGCAGTCCTAAGAAATGCTGCGGGAAAAACACCAAGTTCACACCAATAAAGAAGGACCAGAAATGCGCCGCTGCAAGCCATTTATTATACAGATAACCTGACATTTTACCGAACCAATATGTAAAGCCAGCAAAGATACCAAAGACGGCGCCCATAGACAGAACGTAATGGAAGTGGGCAACCACGAAATAGGTATCGTGAACAGCCGTATCCAAGCCTGCATTAGCTAGGTAAACACCGGTCACACCACCAATAACAAACAAGAAGATGAAAGCCTGCGCCCACATCATCGGGATAGTCATACGGATAGACCCGCCCCACATGGTCGCAAGCCAAGAGAAGATTTTAATCCCCGTCGGCACCGCGATGATGAGTGTCGCAGCCAAAAAATATGCTTTGAGATCCACATCCATGCCAACCGTATACATATGGTGCGCCCAGACAATAAAGCCGACAACACCAATCGCCACCATGGCATAAGCCATACCGAGATAACCAAAAATTGGCTTGCGGCTAAAGGTCGAAACAATATGCGAAACAATACCAAAGGCAGGCAGGATCATAATGTAAACTTCGGGATGGCCAAAGAACCAGAACAAATGCTGGAACATTTCGGGGTCGCCGCCCATGGCAGGATCAAAGAAGCCTGTGCCTGCATTACGGTCGGTAAAGGCCATAATAAGCGCCGCAGTAAGAACCGGCAAAGATAATAGCAACAACCAAGATGTGACCAATACACCCCACGCCATCAATGGCATTTTGTGAATGGTCATGCCCGGTGCGCGCATATTAAATATCGTCGTGATAAAGTTGATAGCGCCAAAAATAGACGCAAAACCAGCGGCCAAAAGGCCAATAATAACGAAATCAAAAGCAGGCCCTGGATGTCCAGATGTAGACAGCGGTGGATACATAACCCAACCACCGGCAAAACCATTTCCGGACGCTGTGCCAGGTACAAACATGGAAATAATCAGACAAATCAACGCAACAGGCAGGAGCCAAAACGACAGATTATTCATACGCGGGAACGCCATATCAGGCGCACCGATCATCAGCGGTACAAACCAGTTACCAAACCCACCAATCAAAGAAGGCATGACCAAGAAGAAAATCATCAACAGACCGTGCATTGAGGCAAACATAGAGAAGTCATGGGGGCTGCTAAAATACTGCATGCCCGGTTCCATCAATTCCATACGCATCATAAACGACAAATAGCCGCCAATCAGGCCACTGATAATGCCGAAAATCAAATACAGAGTACCGATGTCTTTATGGTTTGTGGAAAAAAACCAACGGGTAAAAAACTTAGGCTTATGGTCGTCGTATGCGTCTGACATTCAGACCTCCTATTTCGCGGCGGCGGTTTTCACCGCGCCATTTATATTTTGTGAGTATTGGGTGCTGAACTGACCGTCGTTAGCGATCCAGTCAGCAAATTTTGCCTTGGAAACCACCATAACCTCGATAGGCATGAAGGAATGGTTGACACCACAAATTTCCGAACACTGTCCGTAATATGTGCCCTCTTCGCCCGCATTAACCTTGAACCAAGTTTCGTTAATCCGGCCCGGCACAGCATCAATTTTAACACCAAATTGCGGAACGGCAAAGGCGTGAATATTATTATTAGACGTCACCAGAACTTTAACAACAGTATCAACCGGAACTACCAATGCTGCGTCTGAGGCGAACAAATATGGACGACCATCAAGACGCGGTTCGCCAGCTGGGCGGGCATCTATTTTTGCAATAATTTGCGCATGGCTAAGACCAAGTTTTTCATCGTTAGGAATATCAACAATATTGGAAATATAAGGATCAACATTTTCGTGGTCGGGATAAGCATATTCCCAGTTCCAGGTATTGCCCGTAACTTTAACAACCAAATCTGCTTCAGGGATAACGTCTTGATAATACAACAGCTTCATGCTGGGCACGGCCATAATCATAAGAATGATAACGGGCACCAAAGTCCAGACGACCTCAAGCATAGTGTTGTGACTTGTTTTGGAAGGGTTCGGGTTTTTGCTGGCCCGGAATTTGATTAATATAACAACCATCAAAACGGTGACTAAGAGAGTGATCACCACCATTATCCAGACCAAAAACACATTGAAGTCAGCAATGCTGTCCATCACAGGTGTCACGGCACGTTGTAACCCGATGTCACCATCTGTCGGCCCGTTCTTATTTGAAGCAAATGCCGATACGGCAGACGCAAGTCCCATTAATGTCAATGCACTGGACGTCGCTAGTCGCGAAATACGCATATCCCCTCCTTTTTCAATCTGCATTCACTATGCAAAAAACTGGATCTAAACCAAAAATTCCCTCAGGCAAAACATAGACAGGACAAATTGTCACAGTCCATGTGCTAGATTGTCGCAATGAATATGGTGTTAGGGCTTGCAAGACAAGCCATTATTCACCAAAAGCGGCTAAATATTTTTATGTAAGCAACATTTTTATTATGGATGTCCAAAAACATGAGTAATTTTGTATTTGAAGACAGTGGTCTTGGGCGTCAGGCCGCACAAAAAATCCTCGACGAGACTATACGCGGTGCTGACGATGGGGAATTGTTTGTCGAACGCGGTTCTAGCGAATCGCTTAGCTTTGATGATGGCCGTTTAAAAACCGCCAGTTTTGACACAAGTCGCGGCTTTGGCCTGCGCTGTGTTGCTGGGGAAACCACAGGATTTGCCCAGGGAACCGAGCTGACAGTGGACGCTTTGCAAAGAGCCGCCAGTGCCGTCACCCTTGCCAAATCCGGGCACGAAACACCGACGACAGCCCCCTCTCCAAAACGCACTAACAGACAATTATACTCGGCCATTAATCCTATCGACGACCCGGCGTTTTCACCGAAGGTTGAACTATTGGCCGAAATAGACGCCTATGTACGCGCCAAGGATAGCAGCGTCGTTCAGGTCAGCGCATCACTGGCGGCTTCAACCCGTACAATAGCAATCATGCGTGCGGGCGGGGAACGCTATGATGATGTACGGCCATTGGTACGCATCGCCGTGTCCGTAACCGTTGAAAAAGACGGGCGGCGTGAAAATGGATATGCGGGCGCTGGTGGGCGAGCCGCCTACGCTGAATTTATTGCTGAAGATAACTGGAAATCTCTAGCCGACGAAGCCCTGCGCAGTGCATTGGTAAATTTACGCGCTGTTCCCGCGCCAGGTGGGCCCATGGATGTTGTGCTTGGCCCGGGCTGGCCCGGCGTGCTTTTGCACGAAGCTATAGGACACGGCTTAGAGGGTGATTTTAACCGCAAAGGCACGTCGGCATTTGCAGGGCGCATTGGCGAACGCATTGCCGCGCCGGGTGTCACAGTTGTTGACGACGGCACACTAGAAGGCAGACGCGGTTCCATTACGATTGATGATGAAGGTACACCATCTGCCCGCAATGTCCTGATAGAGGACGGTATATTAAAAGGCTATCTGCAAGACCGTCTGAATGCGCGCCTCACAGGTGTTGCGCCCACGGGTAATGGCAGGCGAGAAAACTTCGCACACGCCCCCATGCCGCGCATGACCAATACATTTATGCTGTCAGGCGACAAACCCAAGGACGAAATTGTCGCGGATTTAAAAGACGGCATTTACGCCACGAATTTCGGCGGTGGTCAGGTGGATATCACATCCGGAAAATTCGTATTTCAATGCACCGAAGCCTATAGAGTACGAGACGGCAAAATCGAAGAACCTGTCAAGGGTGCTACTCTAATCGGCGACGGCCCGACCGTGCTGACCCAGATTAAACATATCGGCAATGACAGTAAGCTTGACCCCGGTATCGGTGTCTGCGGCAAAGCCGGACAGACAGTACCCGTCGGCGTCGGTCAACCGACTTTATATGTCGAGAACTTAACTGTAGGCGGCTCTGCGGTTTAATCGCTAATTTGCCGCACCATTTTTCGTGGATAAATTGGTTTTGCCCTTTCGAATCGAATTTAGCCCTGTTACATAGGTGTCATATTTGTGAAACGGAACCGTCATAAATGCGGTTCCCACTTACGGCTTTAACGAATGAATGACGGGGAAGATTATGCGCAAGCCAACTGGGAACCCAAGCGGAAAATTAGTTAACATTGATATGATGAGCATCGGGCGCCTTGCGCTCGCAGCTTGTTTTTTGATTGCTGTATTTTTCTTCGTCAGCAATCTTTCCATGGGCTTGGGTAAAAACTCAGTTCTCCTAATCGCCGCCGCCCTCATTGGCGGGTATATGGCCATGAATATTGGCGCGAATGATTCTGCTAACAATGTTGGCCCATCCGTTGGTGCTGGCGCTCTGACCTTAGGGTCGGCTATATTAATTGCCGTCATTTTTGAAGGGAGCGGTGCTTTGATTGCCGGCGGGGAAGTGGTCAAAACCATTAAAAAAGGCATTATTGACCCCGCATTGATACAAGATACTGACACATTTATTTGGGTGATGATGGCGGCTTTGCTCTCGGCGGCACTCTGGGTGAATATCGCGACGTTTTCTGGCGCACCTGTTTCAACCACTCACTCCATTGTTGGTGGCGTTATGGGCGCAGGCATAGCCGCAGGCGGATTTGGCATTGCGGATTGGGGGCAAGTACAAAAAATTGTCGCAAGCTGGGTTATCTCTCCTGCCATTGGCGGCATGATTGCAGCGGCATTTTTATATACAATAAAACGCTCTATA
>Ga0209345_10004822_pt1 | contig 12821 bp, 11 predicted proteins | sample Cruoilmetagenom7_FD_187294 | JGI IMG/M metagenome (GOLD analysis project Ga0209345, IMG submission 187294) | Oil polluted marine microbial communities from Coal Oil Point, Santa Barbara, California, USA - Sample 7 (SPAdes) (version 2) | ecosystem: Environmental > Aquatic > Marine > Oil seeps ...
TCGGCCAGCACTTCGGGGTCAATTTTGAGCTTGAGCTGTTTGAGAATACGCCGCGCGGTTTCCACCGTGTTAAAAGCGATATCTTCGAAATATAGCGGCATCACATTGGGCAGCCGAAGCCATGCTGTAAGGCTGTTATGCTGGCCGCGAATGTTGGTAAAAACCTGCTCTAGGTTGGTAAGCTCGGCAAACTCTTCGCCGCCGGTTTCACGGGATTTTTGCGCGTGGTCGAGCATAGAGAGCGCCATGTCGCGGGGGTCTCTGTAGCAGGCATGGGCGATGGCCTCGCCGGATTGGATCATCTCGACCACGCCCGGATCGGGGCGCATATGTGTTTTTAAAGCAATGGGATAGCCGCGGTTCTTCGCCTCATCTTTTAACTCTGCAAGCTGGCGCTCGCTAATGTGGTTCACAAAATTCCGCCGCAGCACGGGGTTGACCACGTCGAGCGGCACGCGATCTTGCGGAAAGCCGCAAAGATCGAGCGCCGAGCGCACCAGCTGGAAGGCCAGCGTCGAGCCGGTTTTGGTCATCCCGTAGCTGAAATAGAGCAGGGGTTGCATTCTAAACGCGCGTTTTCCCTGCGGCGTCAATCGCATCTGCGGTTTCTTCGTCGCACAGGATCATCTCGTTATGGGCCTTGCCTGACGGGATCATCGGGAAGCAGTTTTCGTGCTTTTCAACAACGCAATCAAGGATGACGGGGCCGTCGAAAGCAATCATTTCCTTGATCGCTTCGTCCAGATCCGCCGGATCGGTGACCAGAATCCCTTTGCCGCCAAAGGCTTCGGCTAGTTTTACGAAATCAGGCAGGGCTTCTGACCAGCTTTGCGAATAGCGCTCGCCATGCAAGAGCTGCTGCCATTGGCGCACCATGCCGAGGCGCTCGTTATTCAGGATGAACTGCTTGACTGGCAGGTTAAACTGCACCGCGGTGCCCATTTCCTGCATGTTCATCAGGAAAGACGCATCACCGGCGATGTTAATTACGAGGCTTTCAGGGTGGGCCACTTGCACGCCCACGCTTGCGGGCAGGCCATAGCCCATGGTGCCGAGGCCGCCAGAAGTCATAAAGCGGTGCGGATCTTCAAAGCCAAGATATTGCGCGGCCCACATTTGGTGCTGGCCGACCTCGGTGGTGATGTAGCGATCCATGTTCTTGGTCAGCGCTTCTAGGCGCTCTAGCGCATATTGCGGTTTGATCAGCTTGTCTGACCCCGTGTAATCAAGACATTTAGTGGCCTGCCATTTTTCAATCTGGCTCCACCATTTCTTGATCGCCGCTGATTTGGTTTTGCGCCCGCGAGATTTCCAAACCTTCAGGAAATCTTCCAGAATGTGGCCGATATCGCCGATGATCGGCACGTCTACATGGATGATTTTATTGATCGACGAGGGGTCGATATCCATGTGGACCTTAAAGCTGTCAGGGCTAAACGCATCGGTGCGGCCGGTAATCCGGTCATCAAAGCGTGCGCCAACACAAAGCATATAGTCACAGCCATGCATGGCCAAATTGGCCTCAACGGTGCCGTGCATGCCCAGCATGCCGAGCCAATTATCGCCCGAAGCCGGATAGGCCCCGAGGCCCATCAAGGTAGAGGTGATCGGGGCATTGCTGCCCGCTACCAGCTCTCGCAGCAGCTGGCTAGAAGCCGCGCCGGAGTTGATAACACCGCCACCTGAATAGATGATCGGACGTTCGGCATTTTCAAAGGCCTCAACGGCACGGGTGATCTCGGCGAGGTCGCCTTTTACCTGCGGATTATAGTGGCCCGTGGGGGCCTTGGCGCGGGTTTTATAAGGGGCGGAGGCAAACTGCACGTCCTTCGGGATATCAACCAACACCGGGCCCGGGCGGCCAGAGGTGGCAATATGGAAGGCCTGATGGATGGTTTCCGCCAGTTCCGAGGTGTCTTTCACCAGCCAGTTATGCTTGGAGCAGGGGCGGGTGATGCCCACGGTGTCGGCCTCCTGAAAGGCGTCATTGCCGATCATGAAGGTGGGCACTTGGCCGGAAAGCACGATCATCGGGATGCTGTCCATCAGCGCATCTGTCATGCCGGTTACGGCATTTGTGGCGCCGGGGCCAGACGTAACCAGCACAACACCGGGCTTGCCGGTGGCGCGGGCATAGCCCTCGGCGGCGTGGGTGGCGCCCTGCTCGTGGCGCACCAAAATGTGCTTAATGTCATTTTGCTGGAAAATTTCGTCGTAAATAGGGAGCACAGCACCGCCTGGGTATCCAAAGACGGTGTCCACGCCCTGTTCCTTCAAGGCTTCAACAACTATTTTGGCGCCGGTCATCTCGCGAGACATATACTTTACTCCATTTTGGGCCGCAGCCCGCTGATTCTATCGTTTTATAACTGTGCAAAAAAAAAGCCTCCAATTTGGTTGGAGGCAAGCGCAAAATCGAATAAAAACTGGGTTTTTACACGGTTTGCGCCTTTTCAAGCACCACGACAAGAATGTGAATTGCGTTGGTCATGTGAAATTTCTAAAGATCAAATGATAAAACGTCAATCGGTTTTGAAAAATTATGTTGCGCAAAATGCGGCAAATAGTTTCCAAAGTTACTGATTCACCCCCATATAGTGGAAAATGTAGTAATATGACGATGTAGGGTGGTGCGGTATGTGCCTTGAAGCAACGCATGATTGTATTTATTCGTATTCCATGATGTGTGGCTGTATTTTTACTGTTGGCATCACGAGAATGTCAGGCTAGTTTACGCTCACTATTTTTGATCTGGCGCAAACTACGCGTCACTTACTGGGAGGTTATCTATGGATCGTCGTTCTTTTTTGACTAAAGCAGCACTCGGGGGCACAGCCGCCGCCGCCAGCACATTGGCCGCTCCGGCTTATGCACAGGGCAACCGCACGCTGACTATGGTTACATCATGGGGCCGCGGCCTCGCAGGCGTTTTTGACGCGGCTCAGCACGTTGCTGACAGCATCACCGCCATGACAGACGGTGCTTTGACCGTTGAGATTAAAGCTGCGGGCGAGCTTGTGGGCGCTTTTGAAGTGTTTGACGCTGTGTCCTCGGGCCAAGCTGACATGTATCACGCCGCTGACTATTACTTTGGTGGGCAGCACCCTGGCTATAACTACTTTACATCGGTGCCATTTGGCATGACCGCCCAGGAGCTTGCCAACTGGTATTATCAGGGCGAAGGCCAGATGCTTCACGACAAGCTTGGCGAAGTATTTAACCTCAAGTCTTTCTTGGCCGGTAATACTGGTGCGCAAGGTGGCGGTTGGTTCGCCAAAGAGATCAACTCTCCTGAAGATTTCAACGGCCTTAAGTTCCGCATGCCTGGTCTTGGTGGTCAAGTTTTGGGTAAGCTGGGCGCCTCTGTGCAAAACCTGCCGGGTTCCGAAGTTTACCAAGCGCTGTCCTCTGGTGCGATTGACGGCACTGAGTGGATTGGCCCTTGGGCTGATGAGGTTGCTGGTTTCCAAGAAATCACCAAAATCTATTACACAGCGGGCTTCCACGAGCCAGGTGCTGGCCTTTCATTGGCAACCAACCTTGATGTTTTCAATGAGCTGTCCCCAGCGCATCAGAAAATCATCGAAGTGGCCGCCGCTGAAGCCCACCAGTGGAACCTTGCACAATTCCTTAACAACAACGGTGCAGCCTTGCAGCGCCTCGTTGCCGAAGGTGTTCAGGTTAAGGAATTTGATAACAGCATTTGGGACGCGTTTGGCGCGGCTTCGACTGAAGTGCTTGACAGCTACATGGACGATGCATTGTTTGCTGAAATCCGCGAAAGCTACAATGCATCCATGGCGTCTTCTTCCGCCTGGATCAAAACGTCTGAGAGCGCCTACCGCAATCAGCGTGACCGGGTTAATGGCTAACGCCAACGCCTGAATTATGCCTCCCGCTTTAGTTAGCGGGAGGATTTTTTTATAATTCCATATATTTGAGAGAGATCAGAATGGCTGATGCGCTAAGCTGGGTTGTTTCCCAATTGCTGCAAGGTTTTGTAAATCTTTACACCGCTTTATCCAATCCGATGGCCTGGCTGAACTGGTTGAATGACCCTGAATCCGTTATACGCTTTATTTATTACGGGGCCTCGAAAGAATTTCTCTTTATCGTTATAGATCTGTTTTTGGTCATCACCATAATAGGCCTGCTATACCGCCCCTTTCTGTGGGGCGTTGTGCGCGTTGTTGAAGGGTTCTCCAATTCGGTGGGGCGCTTTTTTGCGTGGGCCGGGCTGATTATGGTGCTGCAACAGGTGATGATCATTTTCCTCCAGCGGATTTTCCGCGTTTCTGAAATTTCGATCGGGCCGTTTGGGACCGTTTTCACTAAAGACCTAAGCTGGTTTAGTGAGGAGCTTAAGCTCTATAACGCCATGATCGTCGCCTTGGTGGCGGCCTATACCTTTGTGCAAGGCGGGCATGTGCGGGTAGACCTTGTATATGCACGCGTCAGCTTCCGCACCAAGCGGTTGATTGACATGTTCGGCTCGCTGTTTTTCATTTTGCCGACGATGTTCTTGATCTGGATGTTCGGCTGGTTCTTTATGTGGCGCAGTTTTGTGACACCCAAATTCCCGGCCTCGGCCACGCTAGAATCAATGCTACGCAAAGCGCCTTTCCTGAAGGAAAACATTGAGATGATCGGATTTTCGCCGAACGGGTTCAATGCGTATTTCATCTTCAAGGTGCTGCTGGTTAGCTTTGCCTTAATGATGATCGTGCAAGGGGTCGGTTTCTTTTATCGCTCGCTGCTCGAATTTATCGAAGGCAAAGACTCCGAGGGCAAACACCTTGACCTTGATAATCTTAACGACGAGACGGCTGAACTTGCCGCCGCCATCCACTAGAGGGGCAGGGACATGCTTTTTGGTTTAGACGGGGTTGAACTCGGCCTTATTATTACATTTTCATGCCTGTTTATCGGCATTATGTCGGGCTTTCCGGTGGCATTTGCCATTGGTGGCGCAGGCACATTGGCCTTTGGTATTTTGGCGGTGCTTGATCAGTCGGGCTATCTTATCCATGCCGCGGTGGATCAACGCTCAGACGTTTATTTGGCGCTGGTGAATGACGGGGTGGCGCGGGATGCGATCTCGATTTTCCGATACCCAGAGCTGCCCACCATTGATGGCCCCTTGTTTGAAGGCGGCTGGGAAAAGGCGCTGGATCGCAAAATATCCTTTGTGGTTAACCGGATGAACGAGCGCGTGTTTGCCGGGCAAAGCCTTGAAACCCTGCTCGCCGTGCTGATGTTTGTGCTTATGGGCATCACGCTTGAGCGCTCCAAAATCGCCGAGGACTTGCTAACGACCATGGCGCGGGTGTTTGGCCCGCTGCCCGGTGGCTTGGCTGTTTCGGTGGTGATTGTGGGCGCTTTCTTGGCGGCCTCAACCGGTATTGTTGGTGCAACCGTGGTTACGATGGGCTTGCTTTCGCTGCCCACTATGTTGCGCAACGGGTATTCACCTGAGCTTGCGACGGGGGTCATTGCGGCTTCGGGCACCTTGGGGCAGATCATTCCGCCCTCCATTGTGATCGTGCTACTTGGTTCGCTTGCGGGCGATCTGTATGCCACGGCACAGGAAAGCCGTGCGACCATGTTTGGCTGCCGCGATGCGCTTACCTATCTGGGTAAGCCCGCAGCGCTTTCAACCGGTGTATTGTTTAAAGCCGCGCTGCTGCCAGGTATTTTCTTGGCGTTCCTTTATGGTCTTTATGCCTTTGTATATGCGCTGTTCCGCCCACAAAACGCCCCGCCCATTCCGGCGCTAGCCGATGGCAACGGTCATGATAAAGGCGGACGCCACAGCTTTACATGGTTCTTGTTTGCGCCTGTTTTGATTGTCGGTGTTGCGATTGGCATGAATGTGGTTGGCTTTTCTGGCAGCCAAAGCACTTATGTATCTACGACGGTTGAGCTGGGCGAGCAGCCCGAGCTGCGCACAAATGTTTCCGAGCAATGCCAAGCGGCGATGATCGAGAAGCACGGGCAAGAAATGTGGGACGACTCCGTCACAATGCGTGCCAGACTGGATGCGCTGAAAGCTGAAACGGGCGGTGAGGTTACTTCTGAACGCACAGCCGAAGAAGTTGTGGCCTTAATGGAATCCAAAGTGACCGACGCCGCGCCGCTTGGCACGGGCTTGGCGGTTATCCTGACGATGGTCGCCCTGACATTTAGCACCGCATTTGGTGTGGCTCCGCGCGAAAATAAGCTGCCGCTTATTATAGGTAGCCTTGGGGTGCTCTCGGCCATTCTGGTTGATTACTACCTGATAAAAGCGGGGGCTTTGCCGGGCGGGGCTTGGGCGAAACTTGCGCTGCCGTTCTTGATGATCGGTTATGGCATGATGCATTCCCTCAAACGTCTGGGCCAAAACGAGTTGCTTCGGGTGGTGTTCCCACCGCTGGTGCTTATCGTTGCGGTGCTTGGCTCCATTTTGGGGGGTATTACCAACCCAACACCGGCAGCGGCGCTTGGGGCGGCAGGGGCTATTATGCTGGCAGCATATCGAAAGCTGAAAGATGAAAATGCCAGCGGCAAATTCATTTTGCAGGCGAGCTTTGCCTTGATCGTCATGCTGCTCGTCGGGGTTAACTTTGACCTCCGCACAGGCATCGAAGTCATCAGCTGGCAAACCTGGATCGCGATTGTCGTGGCGCAGGGCGCTTATCTGATCGCGTTTGGCGGGCTGATATATTCATGCATGACCTTGATGCGAACAGCTGTGCTAACACCGGTGGTGAGGGAAACGGCGAAGGTGACCTCGATGGTGTTTGCGATTCTGATCGGCTCACAAATGCTCAATCTGGTGATCATCTCCTTTGGCGGCGAAGATTACATTCAGGACTTCCTGAGAAGCTTTGACGAAGAATGGATCGTGTTCCTCATCGTTATGATCGTGCTTTTTTTCCTAGGCTTCGTGCTCGATTTCTTGGAGATCATCTATATCGTGATCCCCATCGTTGGGCCGGTGATTTATGGCGGTTCGTATGATCCGAAATGGGTTACGATCCTGATCGCGATCAACCTGCAAACCAGCTTCTTGACGCCGCCCTTTGGCTTTGCGCTGTTTTACCTGCGCGGCGTGGCGCCGCCCTCTGTGACCACAGGGCACATTTATCGGGGCGTGGTGCCGTTTGTGCTTATTCAGGTCGCTGGGCTGGCAATTCTTTGGGCCTTCCCTTCGATTGTTACGATCGTGCCAAACTTGCTAGGGAATTAGAGACAATAAAAAAGGGCCGCGCGATGCGGCCCTTTTTTTATTCGTCAGTCAGCGGTAAATGTATCGCGGCGACTTGCCTTGATATCGGCTGACTATTTAGCGGGTGAGGGGGCATGGCGGCTTCCATATCCAGCGCCTTCCAGCCGCCTTCCCGAAAGGTTTCGAGCGGTTGGAATTTGGATTTGTAATCCATTTTCGGGCTGCCTTGCACCCAATACCCGAGGTAAACATGTGGCAGGCCGCTTTCTTGCGCCAGGCGGATATGATCTAGGATCATATAGGTGCCGATGCTATCTTTCGCGAGGCTTGGCTCAAAAAACGAATAAACCATCGATAGCCCGTCATCCAGCATATCGCTCAAACACACGGCCACGGGGATGCTCTCTCCCTGATGATAGATCGAATACTCAACCAAGCGGGTATGAACCGGCGTTTCCTCGATCATGGCGCTGAACTCAGCCTCATCCATGCCAGCCATGCCGCCATCAGCGTGGCGAGAGTGGAGGTAGCGGTCAAAAAGCTGGTAGTGGCTTTCACGTGCCCACGGGGTTTTGAGCTTCCGCGTGAGGTGACTGTTGCGCTTGATCACCCGCTTTTGTGAGCGGCTAGGCTTGAAATCAGCCACCTTCACGCGGGCCGATTGGCAAGCGGTGCAATCAGAACATGAAGGACGGTAGATCACATTTTGCGAGCGGCGAAAGCCTTGGTGGCTAAGCGATGTATTCAGCGCCACGCCGCCTTCTTCATAGAGCGTGGTAAACAGCTTCCGCTCCTGCATGCCATCAAGGTATGGGCAGGGTTGCGGCGCTGTTACATAAAACTGAGGGTGTTTAAGAAGGGTATGGCGCATATCGTTATCTCTTGGCTTATGTGAGCCTAACAAGAGCGGTGCGCCTTCGGCAAGGTTTAAATTGGACGTGCCTAATAGGTTAACCCCGCAGCCCTATGGCTACGGGGTTGGATTTTAGGCAGGGTTTGGCATGGCGCCAAAATCTGAATCCCGCTTGGGGGCAGGGGTCACGTCTTCGGCTTCGTCAAAGCCACGGGCTTCGCGGTTGTCCATAAACTGGTCAAACTCGGCCTTGTCTTTGGCGGCGCGCAGGTTTTCCATGAACTTACGGAAAGAGGATTGCTCGTCTTCCAAGCGCTTCAGGGTTTCGTCCCGATAGCTATCAAAGGCCGTGTTGCCTGTAGAGTGAAATCTGTGGCGGCCGTGCCGCTTGCTTTTGCATTTGCCCATTCGTCCGGTTCCTAACGCGTAAAAGAGAATCACAAGCCCGAGGGGGCCAGCGAAGATAAATCCGAGGATCATTGTAGCGACCCATCCTATGGTGCCGTGACTGTCGATCCAGTCGCGGGCCTGTTTTAGGATGTCTAGCGCGGTGTTCATTTGTTGTCCTTTCAGATGTTAATGTTAATTACATTTACATACATAAGGCGAAAATGTCGCAGGTCAAGGGATTTGGCAAAAAAAGTTTTAGTCGGTGATAATGCCAAGCCCGCGAAGGTAAATGCCGGTGCCGCTTTCCAACAGGTCTTCGGGCGAATAGGGCGCGCGGCCACCGGGCGTGCCGCGGGCAAAAAGCTCAACCACGCCGTGGGACATGGCCCAGATGTGGTGGCTGACCATCACGGCCGGCGGGCGTTTGTTAGGGGGCAGGTGGGCCATTAAGTCTTCGGCGGCTTGGGTCATCACCCCCATGGCGCGATCTGAGGCGAGTGCCAGCTCTGAGCTGCCGGTGAGGGAAACGCCGGATTCAAACATGGCGATATAATAGCCGGGGTAGCGCTTGGCGAAGGCCAAATAGGCCCGCCCAACCTTGGAAAACGCCGCCAGCGCCGAGGGTTTGCCGCCATCGTAGGCGTGCTCCAACAGATCCCCAAACAGAATGTACCCTTGGCGCGCCACTTCGCAGATAAGCTCCTCACGGCCCTTAAAGTGCCGATAAGGCGCAGCAGCAGACACGCCGGCTTGGCGGGCGGCCTCAGCCAGCGTAAAGCCCTGCGGCCCGCGCTCTGTGATCAGCGCTCGCGTGGCGTCAACCAGCGCTTGGCGCAGGTTTCCGTGGTGGTAGGACGTGCGCTTATTCACCGAGCTGCCTCGTTCCCCATCAAGGATGGGCTGCCGCAAATGGCCGTATCAATCCCCATAAGCGAGGTTTCGTCTTTTTCGGTATAGTCAAAATGGGAGAGCAGCAGCTTGATCGCCGCCAAGCGCGCACGCTTTTTATCGTCAGAGCGGATAACGTGCCACGGGGTCGTCTCACGGTGGCTATGGGCAAACATTTGCGAAATGGCGGTCGAGTATTCGTCCCACTTATGCAGGCCTTTTACATCAACGCCAGAGAGCTTCCAGTGCTTCAGCCGGTCGCCTTCGCGGCCTTGAAAACGGCGAAGCTGCTCGGCGCGGCCAACGGTGAGCCAGATTTTAACAAGCGTAATGCCGTCATTCACCAGCATGTCCTCAAATTTGGGAACTTGCCGGAAAAATTTGGCGCGCTGATCGTCAGAGCACCAGCCAAACACCTTTTCAACCACCGCGCGGTTATACCATGAACGGTCAAAAAACACGATCTCGCCTGCCGAGGGCAGGTGCTCAATATAGCGCTGAAAATACCATTGCGAGGCCTCGGTATCAGACGGTTTAGAAAGCGCCACCACCCGCGCGCCGCGCGGATTCAGGTTTTCGCGCAGGCGCTTGATGGTGCCGCCTTTGCCTGCCGCATCACGGCCCTCAAACACCACCGCAATGCGCTGGCCGGTTTCCTTAGCCCACGCTTGGAGCTTTACCAGCTCAATTTGCAGCGCCTCATACTCAACCAGATAATCTTTGTTTTTCAGGGCGCGCGGGTAGGGGTAGCTGGGGTTTAGCACATCCTTTTTGCCGCCATTCACAATTTGGGCCCGAATTTCGGCAGGGGCGTCTTCTTCGAAATAGCGACTGATGGCGCCGTCAAATGGTTTTTTAATCATGGGGGCCACTCCTGCTACTTATGGCTGCTTTTAAGTGCTTTATGTGCAGCTTATGGGTTTCAACCGAATTTACGATGTGATGATCACTGAAATTCGGGCAAAACGCATCTGCTACCTCACCGGTTTCTTTATCAACGATCGAGTCATTAATGTCAAAATAGGGGATATCAGCTTTTTGGGCCGCGCGGGCTAGTATTTCGTTAAACATATTGCTGATTGTTAGGCGCACATCATAGCTTGGATATACCGCGCGCAGGCGGGCTTTCAGCGGCGCAATTTGTTTGAGATAATGGTCTTTTTCAATAATAATACGCGAGGCGTAGTAACGCGCATGAGATTGCTTTTTGAGAACGGTTTGATTTATGCCCTTGATTGTTGGTTGAAGACCGCCGCACATATCATTGATATTATTAATATATAAATCAATGATCTCAGCGAACAGCACTTCGGGGTCCACCATCTCGTCTTTCACAACCCAACGATAATAAAGCCCCAGCTCGACGTCCACTTGACCTAGGGCAAAAACCACGTGTTGGCACATATCGCGGTGCTGCTCAATTTGCTCACGCACCCGTGTATTTAGATTGAGCGAGCTGCGCATGCGGCCAAAGCCGGTGACAGAGGCCGCGTTGATAGCGGCACCATAAATAGAAATATTTTGACCGGGGATTTCGGGTACATGGCCCTGTTGAAAAAAGCTTTTGGCATGGGAATCCCCAAGAACCAGAACACCGCAATTTGACGGGTCGCTCACTTGGAATCGCCCTCCAGGATCTTTTCTATGTCGATATTCGTGGTTTGATAAATTTCGTTAATCCAGTTGCCATAAAGCAGGTGTCCGTGGGAGCGCCAACGGTTTTCGGGCGGTTGTGATGGGTCGTCATGCGGGAAATAATCCCGTGGCACATCGATATCTTCACCTTTGTCCACATCGCGCTGGTATTCCTGCGCGAGGGTATCGCTATCATATTCAAGATGGTTGAAAATATAGAGCGCGCGGTGCGCTTTGTCCTCAATCAGACAGGGGCCGACCTCATCTGAATGCATCAAAATATCGAGGCCCTCCGGCAAGTCTTCGGCCCGCACTTCGGTCCAGCGGCTCACGGGCACTGTGAAATCATCAGAGAACCCCCGTAAATAGGGGGAAGCCGGGGCGAGATTGCGGTGGCGGTAGCAGCCGAAGTGTTTTTCGGGCAGGATGTGCTTGGGCACATCGGAATGGTGATAGATCATCGCCATGCCGCCCCAGCACACGCCAAAGGTTGAGAGCACGTTGGTTTGGGTCCAATCCATCACCTCTTTGATCTCATCCCAATAGGTGACATCCTCAAAGGGCAGATGCTCAATCGGCGCGCCGGTGATGATCAGGCCGTCAAACTTGCGGTGCTTAATATCTTGGAATGATTGGTAGAAGCTCTCCATATGCTTGGAGGAGGCATTTTTGGAAACGTGTTCGGTCATCCGAATGAGCGTCAGCTCTATCTGGATGGGGCTGGCGCCGATCAGGCGGGCAAACTGGGTTTCGGTTTGCTCCTTTTTGGGCATCAGGTTCAGCAGGCCAATTTGCAGCGGGCGCACTTCTTGGCGGTTCGCCGTGGCTTCGTCCATCACGTTTACACCCTCGGTATTGAGGATTTTATAGGCGGGCAGCGTGGCGGGGATACGAATGGGCATTTATGAAGTCCGCTCTATGGCTTGGCCGATCAGCGCGTTAAAATCTTGCGGGTCGCGAATGGTGCGGACTTCGTCAGCGGCCACGGTCACGCCCCAGTTTTGCGCGATGGCTTTGTAGCGGGGCAGGCGGGAGGCGAGCAGCTCGCCGTAGCCCCAGCGGATGAAATCATCGGGGTCAACCTTGGTCGGGGCTACATTGCGCAGGCGCAGGTATTCGGCCCACTTTTCCAGCAGGAAATCTTCGCGGTAATACATCGGCTTGGGCGCGGCATCAAAGCGGGCGTGCAGCTCGTCGGTATGGCCCTCATTGCCCTCAATCCACACCGGCAGCGCGGCGGCGCTGAGGGCTTTGAGCACGGGGTCACTTGGGTTATTCCCATCAACCACCTCACAAATGGAGCCACTGGTATCGCAGACAAAATGCTCATAGCCGTAGATATCAAACGCTTTATGGCTGAAAAGCGCTGTGTCTTGCACGGCGGATTGCTCGGCGATGAGGTGCTGCTGCTGGCGCGCAAGGTAGGTCTCAAACGGGATGCCGCCTTGGGCCTCGTCACCCGGTTTGCCGAGGTAAGTGGAAAGCGGTGTGAGGTTCTCAAACGTTATATTTGAGGCGATATAGATCGAGTCACTGCGCAGAAGATCCCGCAGAAACGGCACGCGCATGGCCTCGCGCTTGAAGTTATCAACGATATGCTCGCCCATGTAGCGGGTGCCAATGCGGTAATCGACGGAATAGTGAAACCACTCTCCGCCCGCGCGCAGCATTTCAGACAGGTAGGTTTTGCCTAGGCCAGACATGCCTATAAGGGCCACGCGTTTATGCTTGGCCTCGTGCCATTCGGTGGAAGAATTGTAAATCATGGGCTTGCTCTCGATTATGTTCCCTTAGGCATAAACGAGCGGCGCAGGGTTGAAAAGGCCCGACCGTCTATTACCACCA
>Ga0209345_10004825_pt1 | contig 12816 bp, 12 predicted proteins | sample Cruoilmetagenom7_FD_187294 | JGI IMG/M metagenome (GOLD analysis project Ga0209345, IMG submission 187294) | Oil polluted marine microbial communities from Coal Oil Point, Santa Barbara, California, USA - Sample 7 (SPAdes) (version 2) | ecosystem: Environmental > Aquatic > Marine > Oil seeps ...
TAAACCATTTACTAAACTTCCTTCATTATTTAATTTAAAAGAACCATTTCTTGTATAAGCAGTTTCCCCATTAGGTGTAGTTATTTGAAAGAAACCATTTCCTTGAATAGCCATATCATAAGTATTTCCAGTTTGTAGTAAACTACCTTGGATAAAGTTTTTCTGAATACCTGCAACTCTAACTCCTAGACCTGTATCAATTCCAGTTGGATTATTTGTATCGGCACTTGTTGCACCAGCAGTATAATTTAGTGACTGATACATGAGATCTTGAAACTCTGTTCTATCCTGCTTAAATGCCGTTGTATTAACATTTGCAATGTTGTTTGAGATAACATCAATATCTTGTTGTTGTGCAACCATTCCAGCAGCTGCTGTGTGAAGTCCTCTAATCATGACATATCCTTATAGTTTTAAGTTGATATATTTTACTAAAATTATTATTAAATATATATAAAGTTTAATTTAAGATATAATTTAAAGAAAATTTAGTACAATGTGATGAGATATTTAATATGAAAAAGGGATGATATGCGTATATTAATTGTAGACGATAGTTCAACTATGAGAAGAATAATTGGAAATGTTGTTCAACAACTAGGTGTTTCAAAAGAAGATTTTGATGAAGCCGAAGATGGTGTTGTGGCATGGAAACTTTTTCAAGAAAAAAACAATTATGATGTTGTTCTTACAGATTGGAATATGCCTAATATGAATGGACTAGATTTAGTGAAGCATATACGAACAGCTGACAAAAAAGTACCTATAGTTATGATTACAACTGAAGGTGGTAAAGGTGAGGTTATTACTGCTTTAAAAGCAGGGGTTAATAATTATATAGTAAAGCCGTTTAGTGCAGATATATTAAAAGAAAAGCTAGACGGACTAGTTAAGGGATAACCTATGAGTATGAGTCAAGAAGAGATTGAGGCACTAATGAGCGGTGCTGAATCTACGGAAGCAGATGAAACCGAAGAAGTATCAGTTGATGCGCAGCCAGATGAAACTACTCAGGGTGTTCAAGAAGAGCAACAAGAAGATGTTCAAGGTGATGATGTAACGGCTGAGACAGAAGAAAGTACAACTAATACCTCAGAAAGTGAAGATGATATTGATAATATAGATGATATGTTAGCTGGAATAGATGGTATAGTTGATGATGGCAGTGATATAGAGGAAGGACTTGATACTAACTTAGAGCAAAAAGAGACAAAAAAAGATCAATCAATGGAAGAGTTAATTGATTCCAATCAATATCCTATGCCTGTAAAACACGAAAATAAAGTTGTAAATCAACTTAATGAAGTTGCCGATGATAGTGAAGAAAAAGCTTCTCAAATTTTTGATGTATTAAGTTTTATTCTTGATGAAAATAATGAAATTCAAAACTATAATAAAAATATGGGTGAATTTATTGATACGCAAGTATTATTATTAGATGCTTTAGCTAAAAAATTTCCTAATATAGATGTATTTAGTCAGAATTTAGAAACAGCGAAAACTCTTGTAGAAGATTCAAAAAGTTTATCATCTAAAATTGATGGGGAAAATAATAAAGTTTTTGAAGCGATGGAATTGATGCAATACCATGATATTAATCGTCAAAAAATAGAAAGAGTTATGGCAGTAATTAGAAAGTTGAATAGTTACCTAAATGGTATTTTTGAAGATGATAATGAGAAACCAGAGGTACAAATAGCAAAACATATTTCAGGTGATTCTAATGATATAGTTGGAGCTGATGATATTGATTCATTAATAGCTGAATTTTCAGAAGAAGGATAAATTATGACCCAAGGACTACACCCACTAGCAGCAAATATGGTTAATCAACTTAATAGAGTTGATGTAATATCAAATAATTTAGCAAATGCAAATACAAAAGGCTTTAAAGAGGACAATTTAGTGGAAGGTTCTTTTAACCACTATCTAGATAAAGCACAGAAAAAAGGTGAAGATACTTTAAAGTTAAGTGAAGTGATGAATACAATTCCTAAAATAGATGGTGAGTATATGAATCAAGAGATGGGGTCAATAACACAAACTGGAAATCAGCTAGATTTTGCTTTAAACCAAGAAGAGATGTTTTTTAAAGTTCAAAAAACAGATGGTGATATAGAGTTGACTAGAGATGGAAGCTTTAAAGTATTAGAGGGTAGACTTGTAACACAAAATGGATACAATGTATTAGATGATAATAATCAACCAATACAAGTTGGAGATGATAATGAGTTTGCTCTAAATATCTCTATAGTTTCATCAAAGTTTTCAAATCTTGATAAAACTGGTAATAATAACTATAAAGTTAATGATTTCACACAAGTTAATATTGTTCCAAATAATAATCAAAATCTTCTTCAAGGGGCAGTTGAGCAAAGTAATGTTAGTACAATTAAAACAATGGTATCGCTTATAGAAGCTCAAAGAAAATTTGAACAAGATCAAAAAGCAATCAATGGAATAGATGAACTCAATTCAAAAGTTATTGAAGCTATTGGGAATAATAGGTAATATTGTAGATGCAACCGAGTAATGTAACTGATTTATTATTTCAACAATTAAACTTCCGAGGTGAAAGACAAAAAGTAATATCATCAAATATTGCTAATATTGATACACCAGATTATAAAACAAAAGATTTAAAGTTTAAAAATGAATTAGACAAGTCTAACCACGAAGAACAATTAAGATTAGCAAGAACACATAATAACCATTTACCTTTAATGGATAGTTCAAATAAGAATAGTATGGAGCTTTATGAAGTACAAGGGCTAGAAGAACAAAATGATGGAAATAATGTAAATTTAGATACACAGATGAGTAATATGTCAAAAAATTCAATTATGTTTAATGCTCTTCAAAATTCTATTAAAAAAGATTCAATGTGGTTTAAAACAGTTATTGACTCTTCAAGTAAAAACTAATAGGATATAGGTAATATATGGATCAAATCATTAAATTTATTAATAATCTAAACTCAGGTCAAAGAGCAGTAATTATAGGTGGTTTTTCTATTCTATTTTTGTTTTTAATGGGATTATTAATATATTCAAATATAAAATCAAAAGATGAAGAGTTAAACTATACAATAGCAACAAATCTTACAAAAAATCAAGTTATGCTAGCAAGTAATGAACTTGATGGTGCTTCAATACCATACTTAGTTGTAGGAAGTGGAAATAATTTAACATTAAAAACTAACAAAAATAATATTAATGTGGCGAAAATAAAACTTGTTACGAGTGATGCTGCAACAGCAAAACATACAGGTTGGGAGATATTTGATAAAAGTTCACTAGGAACAACAAATTTTGAAAATAAAGTAAAATATCTAAGAGCATTAGAGGGTGAGTTAGGGAGATCTTTGGAGTCGATTTCTGGTATTTTATCTGCATCTGTTAAGATTGGAATTCCAAAAGAATCAGTTTTTACTCAAAGAAAAGTTCCTCCAACTGCATCAGCAGTTTTAAATCTTCGTGAAGGTACGGCACTTTCACAAAGACAAATTGAGGGTATAAAAAACTTTGTGGCATCTGCAATTCCTAAGTTACTACCTGAGAATATTAAGCTAATTAATCAAAATGGTTCATTGTTAGAAAATAGTGAAGAGGATATTGAAAGTTTAAAATATATTCAACATGAAAAGTATAAAACAAAACTTGAAAATGATTATGAAAATAAAATAAAAGATCTTTTATCTAATATACTTGGAGGCAATAGAATGTCTGCAAAAGTATCAATAGAACTTGATTTTACAAAGCAGGAAATAAGTCAAGAGATATATGACCCTGAGGGTACTATTAGAAGTCAACAGACAACAGAGGTAGCAAAACAATCTGATGCACAAGAACCGCAACCAGGTGGAGTACCAGGTGTTCAAAGTAATATTGAAAACCCTGATGAGCAAAATGGATTAAAAACAACAAAATCTTCTTCAGAAGAGGCGAAAAATGTTACAAACTATGAAATTTCTAAAAAAGTAATAAATCAAAAAAACAATGCATATGCAAGTATTGCTAATATTACAGCAGCTGTAACTTTTGATTCTAAAATTTTAGAAAAAATAGAAAATAAAGAAGAATTTCTTGCTGGTTTAAATGATATTGTACAAGAAGCAATAGGTTATAAAGAGCAAAGAGGAGACAGGGTAACTGTAAAAGCTTTTAAATATATAGAAGTGGATGAAAATACAAATCAAACACAAGTAGAAGAAGCACCTATGGGTGTTACGGGAGTTGTGAATATATTTAAAGAATATGAACAATATATTCAATATCTTGTAGCAATGATTTTATTATTCATTTTTTATAAAAAGTTTATAGCAAATAATGAAATTTCACTCGCTGCAGGAACAGGAACAACTGCTAGTGTAAATAATGAAGAAGATTTTCAATTTGCAGAATTTGATAGTAATGATGCAAGAAATAAGTTAAAAGCAAAAGTTAAAAGTCAAATTTTAAATAACTTAGATGGATTAGATGCTGAGGAAGCTGCTAAGTATGAAGTGCTCATTGAGCAAATAGACAAAGCAGTTTCAGATAACCCTCAAGATATAGCACAAATGATAAAAATGCTACTTCAAGAGGGTGATGGTAAATTTAAGGCGAAAGGGTAATATAGATGTCAACAACTAATGCAAACTATGAATTATTGACAGGTATGCCTATGATTGAAAAAATAGCACACTTCTGTGTACTTATTGGAGAAGAGGCTACAGTTAAAATTTTCCAAAGTTTACCAAAAGAGATTGTAGAAGATTTGTCTGTACAAATATCACAAATTAGATCTATTGATAAAGCTGTATCATTAGCAATATTAGAAGAGTTTCATCTATTTATTAAATCAAGCTCTTATATTAGTAGTGGTGGATTTGATTATGCTAAAGATATTTTATATAAATCGTTAGGAAAAGCAGAAGCAGATAAAGTTCTAGCAAAATTAGCAAGAATGCAAGAAGCTAAGCAATCATTTGCATATTTAGATAATATAGACCCAAAACAATTAGCTGACTTTATTAAAGATGAATCACCACAAACTATAGCTGTTGTATTAGCACATATGGAGCCAGAAGACTCATCTGTGGTTTTATCAAAACTTGATGATAATTTAAGAGTAAAAGTTTCTATGCAAATGGCTACTATTAAGGATGTATCTCCTACAATTGTACGCTCTATGTCAAATGTATTGGAGAAGAAACTAGAGTCTCTATTGGCTTCTATTGTAACAGTCGGTGGTGTAAAAACAGTTGCTGATATGTTAAATAAAATGGGACCGAAAGCAAATGAAATATTAGCAAATATTAATGGATTAGATGCTCAATTAGCAGCAAAAATTAAAGAGAAAATGTTTGTATTTGAAGACTTGTTAGCCCTAGAAACTAATGATATTATGAAAGTTTTAGGAAATATTGAAACTGAAGATTTAACAATAGCATTAAAAAATGCAACGGAAGATGAGATGGGAACAATAAAATCAGCAATGTCACAAAGAGCAAGAGATAGATTTGATGAAGAATTTGACCTTTTAGGCAAAGTAAAAATCAAAGATATTGAAGAGGCACAAAGAAAAATTCTTGATGTTGCAATGCGGCTACTAGAAAGTGGTGAAATAGAAAGAGCAGATGCGGAGTAATCATGTCAACAAATAATGTAAATACAACTGCAAATATAGTCAAGTCAAGCGAAGAGTCACAACCTTATGAGTTAGGCAACTTTATATCAAGCAACCAATCACAAAATGAACAAATGAAGAATGTTGCGGTATTAAATGATAAAAGTATTAATGGAAATATAGATCCTGTAATTCAGGAATTACAAAAATTACAACATTCTATGATGGCAATACAAGAAAAAGTAACCTTAATTGAAAATGATGGAGTTAAGGGGAGAGATCTTGATAAGCAACTTATTGAAGCACTCAAAGATTTAAAGCATTATTCAACTTTTTTTGAACAAGCTACATTTCAGATGGAAACAAAATTATTAAAAACATCTTTATCTATAGCTAAAAAGATTATTGGAATTGAAGTTGGAGAGTCCTCATCTAACATTGCGAAAGAAACTATATCAGGGATGATGGATAAAGTAAAAACTGCTTCAAAAGTAACAATACATTTAAATCCAAAAGATTATATAGCCTTAAAAGATCAATTAAGTTTTGATTCATTTGTAAATCTCCAAGAAGATTCAAATGTTACAGCAGGTGGTGTTGTGATAGCTAGTGATCTTGGAAATTTTGATGGTAGTGTAGAATCAAAAATTCAAAGTATGCTTGAATCGCTAGATGCAGTCATATAATTTTGATTATTAAAAAAAACTCAAAAAATATACTTAATCTTATTTAATTATTATACAAAATTATATTTTTTATGATATAATATTTGAAAATAACAGAAAAGATGACTAAATGGAAATTACAACAAATGATTATGAAGTTCTAGTTGATACAGAAGCGAAAGTTGATGTGATGTTAGGACATACAGATATTACTGTAAAAGATTTTCTAGATTTTTGCGAGGGGGATGTTATACCTTTGAACAAACTAGCTGGAGAAGGTGGTGATATCTTTGTAAATGAAAGGGTAATTGGTACTGGAGATATTATTGTAATAGATGAAAAACTTGCAATAAGAGTTCAAGATGCTATGAGTCCTGAAAAAGTTGTTAATTTCTTTTTTGATGAAAAATCTGTATAGGAGTATATTATGGCAGTGGATAATGTAGTTACAAATAGTGCAACAGGTGTAGATGGAAATGCTTACACAACACAAGTAAGTAATGATCAATTAACAAGTGAAGATTTTTTAAAGTTAATGCTTGAAGAGATGAAAATGCAAGATCCAACAAAGCCCATGGATAGTGCAGCGTTGATGGATAGTCAGCTAAAAATGTCTACCATTGAATCAAATATGGCTATGTCTGAATCATTGAATGCTTTACAACAGTCATATGCTGCTTCTGCCTTATCAACAGCTGCTAATATGATAGGACATATTATTGAAGATGGTTCAACAAATGATTCTGGAGAAATTAAATCATATGCAGTAGAAACTGTTGAAAATAAAGATGGTGAACTTTATGTTAATGCAAGAGAACTTACAGGTTTTGTTGACGCATTAGTAAATACAGAAACTGAAAAATTAACATTGTATGATGCAGAAGGATACATTTATGAAGATGGTGAAAAATTAGAATCAGAATATAGAATATCTTTAGATCCTGATGGAAGATTTAGATTCAATGAAGATGGATCTTTAAAAATAGTAGATAAAGATAATAATGTGATTACACTTCCAGAGGAAACACCTGAAGAGGAAACAGATAAACAGAAAGCAGATAGAGAGATAATAGAAAGATATAAGTATTATAATTCGTCACCAGTTTATGCTGAAGAGACAACAGTTTTACCATTAAGTGCAATTACACTTGTACATTAAGGATACGCTATGATTACCTCAATGTCAAATGGAGTTACAGCCTTAACAGCATTTCAAGCAGCACTGAATGTACAATCAAATAATGCTGCAAATACAAAAACTATGGCATTTAAATCTGATACTGTATCTTTTTCAGATATGTTTTATAGTAATGATCAAGTTGGATATGGGGTGTCTATGGATACACCTAATAAAAATTTTAAGCAAGGTTCAATTACGCCATCAAATAGTCAATACGATTTTGCACTAGATGGAGAAGGTTTTTTTACAGTTATTGATCCTGCAAATCCTAATAATGCATACTATACAAGAGCAGGTAATTTTAAAAATGATAGGGATAATTTTTTAGCTACTAATGATGGTATGCAAGTTATGGGACTAGCACCTACAGTGAGTGGTGATATCATATCATCAGAATATGAAAAAAATATAGCAACATCAATAGTTGATGATGGTACTAGTACAATTTCTATAAATACATATATAACAGATTATGTAAAAGCTGCAAACCTTACAGGGGCAACAGGTGTAAGTGGTACAAATTATAAAACTGTAGATGCCAATATATCAAATATAGAGGACTTAAGTTATGCCTATAGAAGTGCTTTAAAATTATATGCTACAAATCCTGTAGAGGGGGAAGCTGCAGAAAAATTTAGTGCAAAGGTAGATTTTCCGATTATTGTGACTACAAATGATGAATATACTATAGAATTAGTAGTGGATGGTGTAAAATTCCAACAAAATTTTGAAGATAGCATTGAAAACACTCTAAAACTATTATCGGATAAAATAAATGAATCTGGTGCGGTAACATCATCAGTAACTGTGAATCCTTCTACTGGAGAAATGATTATTGAATCAATGATACCTGGTAAACAGATGAGTGTATCTCAAGCAAAATTAAATAATAATTTAGTAAATATAACTGAACTTACAACAGAAAGTGGCTCTGGACAAATGCTTGTAGATGCAATTTATACAGAGCTAAAAACTTTAGCTGAAAGTGTGGGTGGGAAAGTAGCAACAAATAAAAGTGAAATAGTGAATCCCCTAAGTGGAGAAAGTTTAACTTTTACCCCTATTGTTTTAGACCTTAATGAATTAGGGATGAATAGTACTTTATATGAAAAACTATTAACAGGAGATCCAGAAGCAATAGCAGCATATCCTGGGATAGAAAGTGAAGATGGTAATATCTATTTAAGTGATGGGGAATCAAAGTTTTTAGTTGGAAAGTTAGTCCCTGTAACTTTTACTGATAAAAGTCAACTAAAACCTGAGGGAGATAATCTTTACACAAAATCAAATCAAAATATGGTTCCAATATATATAGAGGGAAATGCTGATGTAGTTGGTGGTTACTTAGAAGAGAGTAATGTGGATTTATCAAAAGAGTTAGTGAATATACTTACTTTTCAAAAAGCTTTTGAAGCAAACTCTAAATCAATTACAACTTCAGATGAGCTATTAAAAACAGCTTTAGCACTTAAAAATAATTAAGTGCTTAAATTGATATTGCTTCTATAGGAGCAGTATCAATTTGAGCATTAAAAATGTTCGTAATATAATAAAAAGGATATATCATGGTTGGAGCACTTTGGACAGGGATCTCAGGACTTGGAGGTTCACAAACAGGGCTAGACAATGAGTCAAATAATATCGCTAATGTTAATACAATTGGGTACAAAGCCTCAAGAGTATCTTTTGCAGATCAAATGTACCAAGATAGAATTGGTAAAGGGGTAACCTCTTTTGATGTAGAAAAAATGTATACTCAAGGAAATCTTAAAAACACAGGGGTGTCTTATGATATGGCACTCTCTGGTGATGGTTTCTTTCAAGTAAAAAATGGTCCAGATACTTACTATACTCGTGCAGGAAATTTTCGTATGGGTGAGGGTGGAACTCTTGAAGATGTTGCACAAAATAAAGTACAAGGTTGGGCTATCCAACCAATTACTGATGCTGATAGAACAGCAACAGACCCAAATGCTACATTTTTTACAAATGACTTTACTAAATTACTTGGAAATAAAGTGATTCGAGATACAACTAGTGTAGAAACTATTGTAGCAAAAGCAACAGACTATACAACTACCGCAAATACAGATAATAAAACAGTATTTTCAGGTGCAGGATATAAATCTGCATCGACAAAAATATCTGATGTTGAAGCATTAATTACAGAATACAATGCAGCATTATCAGTGTATGCAGAAGCAGATCCTAAACCAACAGCGTCTACTTCATCAGCACAAAAAAGCTTATTAAACTTTCCATTAACAGGAGCAGAATTAGCTGAGGGTGATGAAATATATGCTTATATTGATGGTAGAAAATATTCAGTAAGTTTTGATACTGATAATGCAACAACTATGAAAAATTTTGCCGATTTACTTTCTGATGCAGGTGGGTTTACTTCATATATTACAGGAGATACAACATCGCCTTTTGATATTGATACACAAACAGCACCAGAGTTAGGGTATGTTGTTGTGGAAGGTTTAATACCTGGGAAACAATTTAGAGTTACTGAGTTTGGTTGGACAGATGCTAGTAATAGTAATCAAGCATCAAAAGGGGATGTGGTTACAGTAACACCTTCTGTTCTTGGAACTGGGATGGGACATATAAACTCAATCCGAGATGCGATGGCTGAGGCAGTGAGTGGAAAACAGATGGATGTTTATACTGAGAGTGAGATAGCCTTTGATGAAACAACAGCGGCTAACAATGTATATACCTATCAAATGGAAATTTATGATAATGATTTAGGACAAACAGTTACTGTACCTGCTTCTCCCCTTGCATTACCTGGTCCGTATGATGCTTCAACACCTGCTTTAAAAGATGCCTCAGTAAGTGCACTTGCAACAGCAATTAATGCCGATCCAGAATTATCACTCTATGTAGAAGCATATAATTTTAATGGTTCTTTGGTAATCAAAACAAAAGATAGTAATTATGATGTAGAATTTACAGGTGAGTTAAAAACTAGTGTTGCAGTTCAAGAGGTACAAACAGTAACATTAAGTGGAACTGCAAGTGCTACAGGTCCAATATCATTTTTGGGAGATAATTCAACAGGTGCAACTATAGGAGATGATGAAGCAACAATAGCAGCTGCCATTGCACTAAATTCAGGTCCAATTATTGCAACATGGAATGCAGCTAATCCTACACGAGAGATTGCATCTATAACTCAAGTAGGGGCAACAGGAGTTTTACAAATTACATATGCTGGGACAGAAGGAAATGTATCTTCAGTATTAACATCTCAAGATAATGGTGTAACATTTGGAGAATCAGCAGAAACACAACCAGGTAGAGCTGTTGGTGTATTAGCAAAAAATGCTAATATTAGTACAAGAGAGGGTGCTGGAGCTGAATTTTTACAAATAAATACAAATATTAATCAAACTGCATCAAAAAGTGAACTACAACTAAGACTTGATACTTTAGGTTTAACAGATAGTGCATTTGGTGATTTTGAGGTTGATGATACAGGACTTGTAACTATGACACAAGATGGTGCTAGATTTGCTATTGGACAAGTTGCTATTGCTAGATTTACAGATAATAGAGGTCTTGATCCTGTTGGAGATAACTTACTCATGGAAACTACTAGAAGTGGATCGGCATTATTCAATATAAATAATGATAAAATGGCAGAGATAAAAGGTGGAACTTTAGAGCTTTCAACAGCAGACTTAAGTGAATCATTGGTAAATCTTATGGTATTCCAAAGAGCTTTTGAAGCAAATGCGAAGTCTATTACAACAGCAGATACTATTTTAAGTACATTAATTCAGTTAAAAAGATAGTTTATGGAAGAATTTTTACTTATATCTGTTTTAGGTGTATTAACAGTATATTTTTACAGTAGTATGAGTGTATATAAGTCTCTTTACAAAAAAATAACAGAAGAGAAAGATATGCAAATAGAAAAAGTAAAAAATCTAGAAAAGTTAAAAGAGAAATATGAGCAACAAGTAAAATTTTCTCTTGAGACTATAGGTGACTCTCAAGATAGTTTAAAATCTACAAGAGAGGACTACCAGCAGTTGAAATTGGAAAATACTGAGTTAGAGCATAGAAATAAACTTCTTCAAGAGAGAATAAATGAACTCTATGCTTCAGTAGGAAATATAAATTAATATATGAAAAAATTAAATAATATAATTTTATATACTTTTTTTATATCATTATTTTTCTCAAACTTACAGGGTGTTGATGGGAAGACTACAGAATCACAACCACAAATACTATTTGAACATGAGAATTTAAAAGAAGCACAAAATAGAAGAGAGTTGTTGATCAAATTTAATACAGCTGTTTTATATCTTGAGCAAGAAGAGTATGTACATGCTATTAAGCTTTTTAAACAATCATCACAAATACTCAAAATTCCCTCTTATTTGAATATAGGTATTGCTTATTATAAATTAGGTTCAATTAATAATGCTTATTTATATTTAAGAAAAATTTATGATTTTAAAGAGCTTCAGTTTAAAGACGAGTATTCTTATTTTAGTGCAGCTTATTATCTATATAAGATAACAGAAGATAAAAAATATATAAATGAGATAACAAGTATTAGTTTAAAAGCAAAATATTTAACAGATCATGAAAAACTCTTAGTTGTAGATACATTAATACTTCAAAAAAAATATAAATATGCATTTGATATGGCAAAAGAGATATCAACAATTTCCAATTTAAAACTTGCATTGTTGAAAATTAAATTGCGTGATTATACAAATGCAAAAATATATTTGGAACAAGCATATAATAGTGCAAAAGGTGATAAGTCAAAAAATGAAGTTTTATGGATTAAGCTTTTTAATGCATTAAAAGCAAATGATATTACAAATATCTCAGATACAATTTTTAAAATTGAAGAGAGAAAAAGAATATTTAATGTAAATCAAGATTTAAAACTTGAATTATTTTTTAATAAAAATAAATTTACACCTAAAGAATACTTTGATCAGATTGTAAATTTGTCACATGATAGAAAATTGGATTTTGTTTACTATTTTGCACCATTTATATTTGAAGACTATTATAGCTTAGGGATAAATGAGGCAAGAGGTTTTATAATAAAAAATGAAAATAGTATATCTGAATTAAACATGATGATACAATATAATGCAGATTTTTTAGAAGTTATTAAATTAGATCCAATTCAAAGAACATATAAACTACAAAAAATGATAGATGAAAAGTATGATACAAAAGCTTACGAGTATTATAATTTAGCTTTAACATATGCTCAAATATATGATTATAATAATGCATATAAATATTTTAAAAAAGCATATAGTTTAGATCATGGAAATAAGCTGTATTCTATTATGACATTTATTACTTCTAAAA
>Ga0209345_10004826_pt1 | contig 12814 bp, 9 predicted proteins | sample Cruoilmetagenom7_FD_187294 | JGI IMG/M metagenome (GOLD analysis project Ga0209345, IMG submission 187294) | Oil polluted marine microbial communities from Coal Oil Point, Santa Barbara, California, USA - Sample 7 (SPAdes) (version 2) | ecosystem: Environmental > Aquatic > Marine > Oil seeps ...
TTTGGCGTTTCTTTAAACCACTTTAAAATAGCTTTTCGTTGCTTTTTAGAAGCTGTATTATCTAGATGTGCGATAGGATAACCAGCCGCTCTAAATGTGTCATACACATGCAGCGAAGTATTAATTCCATTATTAAAGATCAGTGTCTTTTTTCCTTTGGAATGCTTTTCATATCCTTGAATTAACTTACTAAGCATGTCATTATTTGTATATAAATCTTCTGAAGATTTTACAGTATAATCTCCATTAGAACCTACAACCAATGAGGTTAATCCTACGTTATATGAATAAGTTTCAGCACGTGCTAAAAATTCATTTTCAATTAAAGATTCAATAGTTTCACCAACAATTAATTCGTTATAATTATCGGTCATTGGTAATTTTATATTCGAACTTAAAGGTGTAGCTGTAACTCCTAATATGAACGACTTTTCAAAGAATTTAAAAAGTTTTGTAAAAGAATTATAATGAGCCTCATCAATAATAACTAAACCAATATCTGAGATATCCAATTTGTCATCATTCAATCGATTGTTTAAGGTTTCAACCATGGCAACGAAACAATCAAACTCATTTTGATCATCCAAATTGGCCTTACTATCTACTACTTTATTAACAACACCAAAACCTGAAAGCATTTCAGAAGTTTGTCTACACAACTCAATTCTATGAGTCATTACAAGAACTTTCTTATTATGATGCTTTAAATATTGACGCACCATTTCAGAAAAAATAACCGTCTTACCTCCTCCTGTTGGAAGTTGATAAAGTAAATGATAGTCATCTGGTGCATCTTCAAAACGTTTAAAAATCTTGTTTATGGCTCCTTTTTGATAACTATATAATTCTTTATCTGTTTTCATGTGTCGATAATATTTTTTTAAACGGTCACATGCTGTTCGCAATTTATCATTTCGTAGTATGATAAATTTTTTAGCATGCTCGTTTCATAGTTTTTCTTCTGAAATAGGCTAAATGTTAAGTCTTAACCAATTTTTTAAGGTTGCAAAAGTACTCCCTTTATAGGGGTTTTGCGAATTATTTATGCAAGAAAATACTTATATGATGTAATTTTTAAAGAAATAAAATCATAAACACTTGATTTATAGGGCGAAATAAAATAATAATATTTTTTTTAAAAATGTATTCTTTACCTGTTAATTAAAAAAATAATAGATTTGCTATTCACACAAAACCCAAACTATATGAAATCAATTAAAATTATAAGTTTATTAGCTATTTTTCTTTTTGCTTTTGGTACAACCCATGCTCAAAAATTAAAAGCTTTTGGAAGTTCTATTGAAAAGAAAGTAGGCCCAGTTAAAAAAAGGGTTCCTTATTTAGATGTAATTAGCTATTTAGGGCATGCATCTCCTGGGACAGAAAACGAAGTAAAAGATGGAAAGAAATTTTACTATATATACTTATGGGTACCAGCAGTAGCTCCAGAATTAGGACTAAGAATGATTTCTCCAGCTGGAAACAGTAAAACTAAAAACCCAATTATGGGAGCTGGATATGAAGAGAATAAAAGTTCAAAAGACTTTTTCGACACGTATATTACTTTAGAAAGATCAAGTGTATTTTTAAAAGATGGAATTGCTGATTCAGCAAATGCAACTTGGACTACATTAAAAAAGAATGATGATAGTGGAGAAATGCCAAAACAACCAAGTGGTAGAAAATACAATTCATTATTACGTTATGAAAGTCAGGTTGGTGATCCTTTAAAAGCATTAACAAAAGGTTTATACAGAATTGGATTTACATCGTACAAAAAAGGTGAAGTAAATGGAACGTTCCTTGCTCAAGTAGGTTCTCCTGTAAAATTACCTGGAGTTGTAATGTCTAATACTATTAAAGGTTTGTTAGAGCAAATGAAATAATATTATTTATAAAATACTTTAAAAAGCCAAGTTTAATAGACTTGGCTTTTTTTTGTTTTCAACGTAACATCTCTTATATTTGAGAGCCTCATAAATATTGACTTACATGCGCATTCTAAAAAAAATACTAAAGTTTTTAATTATTCTATTAATCTTGTTATCAATTGGAGGTTGGATGTATTATAATCATCTAAAACCAAGTTATTCAGGTGAAGTTTATTTGAATAATTTATCTTCTGAAACAACTGTTTATTATGATGATTATGGAATTCCACATATTTATGCTGAAAATGAATTGGATGCATCAATAGCATTAGGATATGCTCATGCACAAGACCGTCTTTGGCAAATGGAATTATTAAAAAGAATTGCTCCAGGACGTCTTTCTGAAATATTTGGAGAAGATATGTTGAAAAATGACACCTTCTTTGCAAGTATTGGTATTGATGAAGCTTCTGAAAAAGCATTACAAGATTTAAACAAAAACAGTGAAGTATATAAAATTGTTGAAGCATATGTAAATGGTGTAAACCAGTTTATAGAAGAAGGACCTACTCCTATTGAGTATACTTTGGTTGGAGTTGATAAAGTACCATTTGAAGTTAAAGATGTTTATAATATCGTAGGCTATATGGCTTTTAGTTTTGCAATGGCTCAAAAAACAGATCCATTATTAAGTACCCTTCAACATAAATTAGGTAATGAATATTTAAAAGAATTAAATATCGATATACAGCCTGATACACAATTAATAAAAACGACTCAAGAAAACATAGAGATCTATAAAACGATGGTAGCTTCTATCAATAATTTGATGGAAAAAACTCCTATTCCTGCTTTTGAAGGCAGTAATAGTTGGGTGCTAAACAAAAATAAAACGACTACTGGAAATGTAATTTTCGCGAATGATCCTCATATTGGGTTTTCACAGCCAGCTGTTTGGTATGAAGCTCATATTGCCACTCCCACTTATGAAATGTACGGTTATTATTTAGCTGGCCTTCCTTTTCCTCTTTTAGGACATAATAGAGATTTAGCCTATGGTCTAACTATGTTTGAAAATGATGATATCGATTTTTACAAAGAAGAAAATCACCCTTCGGAAAATGGAAAATATAAAACATCAAAAGGGTTTTTGGATTATGAAACTTTAGGAAAAATAATTAAAATTAAAGATCAAGAAGATCTAAAACTTATTATAAAGAAAACCATTCATGGAGCCATTATTAATGATGTAGTTGATGGCGTTACTGAAAGTAACCCAATAGCTATGAATTGGATTTATACCCAAAAAGAAAATAAAGTTTTGGATGCTATTTATAAAATTTCTAGAGCAAAAGAAATGAAGGAAGTTAAAGAAGGTGCTTCTTTAATTCATGCGCCTGGGCTAAATATTATGTATGGTGATGCCAAAGGAAATGTAGCGTGGTGGGCTTCAGCTCAATTATATAAACACAAGGAAAATGTAAATACAAAATTCATTTTAGACGGTGCAACTATTGAAATGGATAGCATTCGTTATTTAGATTTTAATGAAAATCCGATGGCTGAAAACCCATCTTGGAATTATGTCTATTCAGCAAATAATCAACCAGATTCAATTGCAGGTATGTTGTATCCAGGATATTATTTACCCGAGGATAGAGCAAAACGTATTGTTCAATTATTAGAACCTAAAAACAATTGGAATGTTACTTCAGTTTCAAATATGATCAATGATGTTACTTCTTCAGTTTCTTCAGAAGTGATTAAAGAATTTACAAAAGACATGAGCTTTGATTCTTTCTTTAAAAATGAACAACGAGCAATTGATATTCTTCAATTATGGGATGGTTCAAATGCAGAAGATAGTGTTGCTCCTACTATTTATAATATGTGGATATACCAATATTTGAAATTCACTTTCATGGATGAAATGGGTGAAGAAATATTCAATCAGTTCAATTCTACACACCTAGCTAAAAGAGCCATTGCAGATCATATCAAAAAAGAAAATTCTATATGGTGGGATAATATTGCTACTCCTGAAAAAGAAACTAGAAAAGTAATATTAGCTTCTGCTCTTAAAGAAGCAGTTGGACGTTTAGAAAAACAATTAGGTCCAGATATTAAAGATTGGAATTGGGGTAAAGTACATACACTTGAGCATCAACATCCATTAGGTACTGTTGAATCTTTACGAAAGTATTTTAATATAGGTCCGTTTTCTATGAAAGGTGCTAGAGAAGTGATTGATAATAGAGGTTATTTATTAAATGATGAAGGAATTTACACTATAAAATCAGGTCCTTCAACAAGAAGAATTGTAGATTTTTCAGATGTGGAAAATAGTATTAGTATTTTACCAACAGGACAGTCTGGTGTGTTTGCAAGTAAACATTATGATGATCAAGCAGAGATGTTTAATAAGGGTGAATTCAGAAAAATGAAAATGAATAAAGAAGAAATTATAAACGTTTCAACCAAACTGATATTAAAGCCTAAAGAATAAATAAAAAGCCTCAATTTTGAGGCTTTTTTTAATTCAATAAAATTCCTGCTAAATACAATAATTGGTATTCAGCGTTTTTAACATCATACTTAGATTGACTCCAACTTAAATTAGCATTTAACAAATTATTTTGTGCTTGTCGAAAATCTATAGAAGATATTTGTCCAAGTTTGTATTGCTCTTTAGTTCGTTCAAAATTTCGTTCATTAGTTTGCACGTTACTTTCTTGTACTCTTAGTATGAATAATGCATTCTGATAAGTTTCCCAAGCATTATTTACATCTCTTTTTAATTGTTGAAGTTGTTGTTGTTTATATATTTCTTGGCTTTCAATTTGAATTTTTGAATTTTGAACACGAGTCTTTGTTTTACCTCCATCAAATAGATTCCAGCCTAAAGATAAACCAGCATTAATTCCGTCGTTTTGCTGACTAGCCATAGAAAATCCTATTGGGTCATCATTGATAGTTTTATTCCAACTATAGTTAGCATTTGCACTCACATTGGGCATCCAACCTGACTTATCGATAGCAAGATTATAATTTGTAATATTAATATTCTTTTCAGTTTGCAAAATACTTGCATTATTTTTTTCTGAATCATTTAAAAGTTGCTCTAAAGATAGGTCCAACTTATAATCAACTTGTGTATCCACATCGAAAAGTGTTATTAAAACATCACGCCCCATAGTAACATTCAGGTCTCTTTTAGCATTCACTAATAATCGTGAACTGTTCAACACATTAATACTATCATTATTGACATCAACTTCAGCATTTAAAACATCTAACTTTGTGTTTTGACCGTATTCAAAACTATAATTTGCTCTTTGCAGACGTTGCTTTGAAATTTCAAGAGTTTGTTTTTGATTGTTGTTGTTTTCAGTTAATCGAGCTACTTCAAAATAGTTTGTATACAATTTTAGCAACGTATTTTCAATAACTTGTCTAGCTTGTAATTCAGTCAAACCATAAGATTCTTTCAATTTTTTATAGGTATTCTTTCTATTGAATCCATTAAAGATTATATAATTAATTCCGACTGAAGCATTATAAGATTTTGACACAGCATTATCAATTGCTATAATTTCTCCATCTTGTGTTTCATTTTCAGCGTTGGTGTTGCTATAGTTAGCTCCGCCATTTACTGAAGCTGTTGGCAAATACCCTGAATTATATATATTGGCATTATTCTTAGCAACATTTAAATCATTTTTACTTACTAAAATGTCATAATTATTCTCTAGTGTAAATTTTATAGCTTCTTCTTGAGTAAGTATATTTTGAGATTGAAGTATACTCACAAAGAATACACTTAACAAGAACATTGTATGTTTCAAATTAATCTTTTTCATTTTTCTAATTTTCAAGGTCTTCATTCTCTGCTTCTAATTCGATGATGGCTCTTTCCATTTCTTCATTGGTAGGTTTCTTTCCAGTCCATAACCATTTTGCATTTACTTTAATTCCATTTGAGAAAGAAAGTAATATAGGTAATACCACTAATGTTAAAACTGTTGCTACACCTATTCCATATGCGATAGATATCGCCATAGGAATTAAAAACTGAGCTTGTCTACTCGTTTCAAAAATTAAAGGAGCAAGACCTGCTATAGTTGTTAAAGAAGTAAGGAATATTGCTCTAAATCGTGAAGTCCCTGCTCTTATTAAGGCTTCATCATAAGGAATTCCATCTTTTAAATACCTATTAAACTTACTAATTAGCACTAATCCATCATTTACCATAATACCTATCAGTGCAATAATACCAAGCATTGAAAGCATATTGACAGGAAAGCCATGAAAAAAATGTCCCCAACCTACACCTATAAAGCTAAAAGGAACCATAATTAATAACATTAATGGTTGACTATACGATCTAAAAGTAAAAACAATAACAATATAAATTAGGAATAATATTATTGGCCATGCTAGTACTGCTGAGCTTGAAGTTTTTTCTTTCTCTCTATTTTGTCCTTCATAAAGTGCCTTAACTGTAGGATATTTAGCTGAAATACCAGGCATAATTTCCGTTTTAATGTTTTCTATAATATCTGAAGCACTTTCTTTTAAATCGTATAAACCAGCATCTATTTTAATTTCTCTTAATCCTTCTAAATGGTTTATTGATATTTCACCACGTTCTATGGTGTATTCAGCTATTTCAGAGAGTGCTACTTTATTCCCGTTAGGTGTACTAATTAGCATCTGATCCATATTTTTAATAGATGAACGTTCTTCTCTATTATAACGAACCCAAACTTTCACTTCATCCTGCCCGCGTTGAAAACGTTGTGCTTCTAATCCAAAAAATCCACTTCTCACTTGAGACATCACATCACTCAAAGTAAGGCCTAATAAGTAAGCATTCTCTTTTAGATTTAGTTTAATTTCTTTTATTCCTTGTGGATCTGTATCGGTTATATCCCTTAAAAGGCTATTCTTTTTAAGTTCTTCTTTTAATTCGATTTTTGCTAATTTCAGTTCTTCAACATTATTACTAACTAAAGAAACAGAAACTGGTTTACCTCCAAAAGCAGTACCTGAACCAAAGGTTAAACTCTCTACACCATAAACTTCACCAACTCTTTCTCGTATTTCGTTTGTTATTTCATCGGAAGAGAAGTCACGAGATTCACCAGGTAATAAATTGACAGTTAATGTTGCTTGTGAACTCCCTGGTCCAATATTTTTTAGCACATTAACAATGACAGCTTCATTATCTGTTTGTTTTTCTGAAAAATTTGTATTTGTTTCCCAAATTGAATTTTCAATTACTGAAGCAATTGAATCAGTTATTTTTTCATTAGTACCTTGAGGCATTGTTAATTCTATCGAAATTCTATCACTTGCAATTGCAGGGAAAAATGTTTGTTTAATTATACCTCCTTTAAAAGCACCAACTGTAATCAATAACAAAGAAATTGGAATCACTATTCCTAATATTCTTGTATAGGTATTTTCCATGAAAAATCGAATCGTTGGAACATACATTTTATCTCTTAGAAAATTCATTACTTTTTCAGCCCATTTATTAAAACCAAACGTTTTTTGTTTAGGAGTCAATGCTCTAGAGTGTGCAATATGGGAAGGCAAAATAATTAGGGCTTCTATTAATGATATAATTAAAGTTAGTGCTACAACCACAGCGACCTCACCAAAAAATTCACCAATTCTTCCGTCCAAAAAAAAGAAAGTCGAAAAGGCTAATATCGTTGTTAATACTGCAGAAACAATGGGAGGTATTACTTGCATTGTACCATCAATTGCAGCACGAATTGGCGTTTTCCCTTTTTCAAATTCTGAGTATATATTTTCAGCAATTACAATACCATCATCTACTAATATACCTATCACAATGATCATCGCAAACAAGGAAAGAACGTTCACTGTTACATCAAAATAGCCTGCAAACACAAACATTCCAAAAAAGGATACAGGCAATCCAAAAGCTACCCAAAACGCCAATCTTGGTTTTAGAAATAAAGCCAAAAATATAAACACTAAAAACATACCAACAGCTGCATTTTCGAATAATAGTTCTGTTCTTTGTTCTAATGTAATAGAAGAATCTCTAAGAATAGATAATTGGATGTTATTATGTGATTCGTTAAACTCATTAATATAAATTTTCACTTTTTCTGCTGTAGATAAAAGGTCCTCATTATTTGTATTACTAACATTAACAATTACTGAAGAATTACCATTATAATAACTTGCATTTGGAGTTTCATTAAACTTATCTGTAATTACAGCAACATCTTTTAATCTAATAATCGTTCCATTTGCTTGTGCTCTAACAATTAAATTATCTAATTCATCGGCATAATACTGTCTATTATTCGCTCTAATTAAATACTCTTCAGCCTCTGTTTTAACAGAACCACCTGTTGTAATTAAATTAGCTTTAGAAATTGCATCAGAAACATCTTGAAAAGTTAAATTGTAAGCTCTTAAATTATCTTCACGAACTGCAATTTCAATTTCTTCACTAGGAAAACCAGTAAGTCTAACCTGTGAAATCCCTTTCATTCGTAATAAATCCGCTTCAATATCTCTAGAAACATTTTTTAAAGTAGCCAAGGGAATGTTTTCTCCACTAATAGCAAAGTTTATAGATTGTGCTGTTGTTTCAACTTTTGAAACTACAGGAGGTTCCATCCCTCTTGGGTAATTAGGAACTTTATCTACTGCATTTTTTACATCAGCTAACACCACATCGATATTATAATCTGTATCGATTTCAACAGAAATAGTTGCCGTATTTTCTGAAGATGAAGATGTAACTCTATCAATTCCAACAATACCCTTTAAATTATTTTCAATTAACAACACTACTCCTACTTCAACTTCTTGTGGAGAAGCCCCTGGATATACTAATCCAATTGTAATGATTTTAGAATCTGTTAAAGGAAAAAAAGATGATTTTAAATTTGAATATCCTAGATATCCAAGTATCACAAAAGCAATAATTATAATATTAACTGCTACTGGATATTTTATAAAATATGAAATTATTTTTTTCATTATCCTTCTGTATTAATTGTAACTTCCATACCTTCATAAGCTCCTGGAATAGGTTTATTAAGTAATAAGACCCCATTATTCAACCCTTTAATAATAACTTTCTTTTCATCAAAATATACTGGTGTTATATCTTTAAGTTTTAGTATATTGTTTTCTATTACAAATACAGATTTCATGTCAATTAGCAATTTTCTTGAGATTTCAATTACACCCTTTTCATCTTTGGCTGTTACATTTGCTTCTAAATACATACCTTCATGTAGCCCCTGACCTTTTACATTAATAAAAATAGTAATGGTTTGAGTGTTTTGATCCACTCGACCATTGATTCTTGAAACTGTTCCTTGCCATGTAGAAGACTTTTCTAAATTTTGAAGTGTAACTATTTTTCCCTTTTTTAGAATATCTGCGTATGCAACATTAATTGCAACTTCTAATTCATATTCATTTGTTGAAATAAATTCTCCCATTTTTTGTCCAGAACGTACTAATGCTCCTTGACGTACATTAGCTTCTGTTACTATTCCAGAAAAAGGAGCTCTTATATTAAACTTATATAAACGAGCTTCTAAATTTTTAACTGAATAAAAGGTTGTAAATATTTTTTTTCCCGTAACAAAGTACTTTTCTTGATTTGAAGTGATTTCAGGTAAAGGTTGTGTAGTTTTATTTACATCGAATTTTATTAAATAATTATTCCATTTATCGAATGATTCTGGATAATCTAAACGAATATCTGGCATGATGGATGCGATTAAATTTTGCAAATTACTTTTTTGTGATTGTAGGTTTGCAAAATGCTCATCGCTATTAATTCTTAAAATAGTTTGTCCCTTATTAAATGAAGTTCCAGGTTTAAATTCTTTACCTGTTGCTTGTAAAACCCCTTGTACTTCAGAAAACAATTCTACTTTATTTTTTGCTACTAAAGTTCCGTTAGCGCTTATTATAATAGGGATTGTTTTGTTATTAACAGACTCTACATAAGCTGTTTTAATTACGTTTTCAATTTTCTTAGGATCTTGTTTTTTAGAATTACTAAGAAATTTAAACAGTAAAAAACTTGTACCCAAAAGTAATATTGTACTTGCAACAATTATTGTTTTTCTCTTGTTCATTTTTAAAAGGATTCTATATTAGTGTTAAAATTTGATTGAATTTTTTTTATTATTCTAATCATCTGTTCTTTTTCTTCTTCTGAAATATTCTTTTCAATTTGTGAGATCATGGATCTTATTACAGGTTGAACTTTTATAAAGGTTTCTTTACCTAAATCTGTTAGAAATACATGTTTAATTCTTTTATCTTCTTTTGCTTTTTCTCGAGTAATGTATTTCTTTTCCTCCATCTTACTTAACAATCTAGTAAGTGAAGATTTATTCCGAAGCGTTAAAAAAGCTAGGTCATTTTGATTTAATCCATCCTTATCATGAAGTTTTTTTAGAACTATCATTTGTTCTTTGGTTAAATTAACCTTATTTAAATCTAGTCGCTCTTGAATAGAGTAATCTAGAATTTTAACTGTTTTACCTAACCACGGTCCTATAGAGTTTTCAAAATCTATTTTTTTATTCATGATACAAAGTTAGATAAAATAAAATTAGTTGCACGTGCAACTAATTTTATTTATGATAATATTATCATTTGAAGTACTTCCATATTTTTGGCTCTTTAATTGTATATAGTTAATAGGCACTAAATCATTGACATATGCGAAACAAGAACACAAAGCCACAATTAAATGCTGGAAGCATGGCTGAAATCGCTTTCTTATTATTAATCTTCTTCTTAGTCTCTACAACAATCCCAAATGATAAAGGAATTGCAAGGATGTTACCAAGACCATGTAAAAGCGGTAATTGTTCTTCAGAAATTAATGAACGTAATATTTTAAAAGTATCAGTAAATAATGAAGGTGAATTATTAATTAATGAGCAAAAAACTCAAATGAGTGATTTAAGAAAATTATTTAAAGACTTTATTGATAATAACGGAGATTCTAGTTGTACGTATTGTAAAGGTGTTGGTTTAATAAATTCTTCAGACAATCCAAATGAAGCTTCTATCTTTTTAGATTTCAATAGAAATACACCTTATAAATACTATATACAAGTTCAGAATGAACTAACAGATTCCTATAATGAACTTAGAGATGCATATTCAGAAACAATGTTTCAGAAAAATGTAAAACAATTGTCTAAAGATTAGTTTTCAATGATAAAAGAAGCCTATCCATTTAGAATTTCAGAAGCTAATGTGAAATAATATTTCTTCATAAATTCTTAAAATAGAAGCTTATTCTCACCTGTTCCAGCTTCAAATTGTTAAAAAGTGTTAAAATAGTACTTTGTTTTACATAGTACTGTAACATTTTTTATTTCTACTCGTCTATTAAGTAAATCAAACAAAAAAACAATAGTCATGAGAACATTAAACAGTAATCAATTATCGGAAAAAAATAGCAAAACAAAAAGCTATATCTGGAATACTAAAAGACGTTTCAGAAACTAAAAAAAAACATTATAACTAATCAATTAAAAAACTAATCATGAGAACTCTTAACAACAATCAATTATCAGAAAAAAACACTAGCTCTAAAAGCTACATTTGGAACACAAAAAGACGTTTCAGAAATTAATAGAACATTCATCAATCAATCAATCAATCAAAAACTAACATTCATCAATCAAAAAATAACAGTAATGAAAACAATAGATCATATCCAGAAAAGAATAAGCCGAATTGCTCAAAAGCAAATCAAATTTGAGCTAAATAAAAGAGGATTATGCTACAATGATGAAACATTGTTTTCGAGAAAGAATCGTTATCCTCAATGGGTTTAACGAAGTGTTGGATCAAAAGGCTGTAATTAATTTTACAGCCTTTTTTTATTTAGAAGGTTTTGTATTTTTCTTAGGCATAGGTCCTCTTAAATGTATCACCAAACCATTTAAAAAATTACGTAAAATTTGATCACCACATTCTACATATTTTGGATGGTTTTCATTTCTAAAAAAAGAACCTATTTCACTTTTACTTACTTTAAAATCTACCAAGGTACAGATTTCTACAATCTCATCATCTCTTAATTTTAAAGCGACTCTTAACTTTTTAAAAATATCATTGTTTGTTAATGCCATGCTTATAATTTTAATTCTTTTATACTAATCCCTAGGTTTTTAGCAAGGTTATGAATACTTGAAATTTCATTTGGTGAAACTAATGCAATAGAATCTCCTTTTTTACCAGCTCTTGCTGTTCTTCCACTTCTATGTGTGTAATATTCTAATTTTTCTGGTAATTGATGATGCAAAATAAAACCTAAATTATTAACATCGATTCCTCTAGCAGAAACATCTGTTGAAACTAATATTTGTAAATTTTCATTTTTAAAAGCACGCATTACTTTATCACGTTCTTTTTGTTGCATATCTCCTTCTAAAGCTTCTACCGAAAAACCTTCTTCTTTCAACTCTTTCGTTAAGGCTTGTGTTCCAAGTTTTGTTCTACAAAAGATAATTCCTCTTTCTTCACTTCTTTCATCTAAAAGCTTAATAATTGCATTTACTTTTTCATTAATAGGAGTTACAACATAGCTATGACTGATATTTGCATTTACTAATGAATTTTTATTTACAATAATCCTAGCTGCATTTGGTGCCATGTATTTTGATATAATACGTTGAATTTCTTCTGGCATTGTCGCAGAAAATAACCACGTATTTCTCCCTCCACTCGTGTGCCCCAAAATAGTATCCAGTTCCTTTTTGAAACCCATACTCAGCATTTCATCTGCTTCATCTAATACTAAGGTATTAATGCTTCTTAAATTAATAGTTTCTTTATTAATTAAATCTATTAATCTTCCTGGAGTTGCTACGATTATATGAGTTGTTCTTTGCAAACGATTG
>Ga0209345_10004827_pt1 | contig 12813 bp, 23 predicted proteins | sample Cruoilmetagenom7_FD_187294 | JGI IMG/M metagenome (GOLD analysis project Ga0209345, IMG submission 187294) | Oil polluted marine microbial communities from Coal Oil Point, Santa Barbara, California, USA - Sample 7 (SPAdes) (version 2) | ecosystem: Environmental > Aquatic > Marine > Oil seeps ...
CCCACTGAGAGACAATCCGACTGTACCAACCGCCCAACCGAACGCCAACGCGACGCCAAGCGTGAAACCATCTCGGATTCGAATGTCTCGTGGCTCTGTCATCTCATTCTCCTGGTTGTGTGGTTAGCGGCGGAACGCCTGCTTCAAAGCGACGATTATCATCAGCACAGGAAGCCCAGTTTTTGCGAGCACTCTAAGTCCTTGGTCAGGATCAATTGTAGAGAGCAGAACCAACGCAACCCCCGTCAGGGTGATTGCGCTCACAATCCTATCGTAGCGGTCCATCATCTCATTCCTATTTGTGCGGTAAGGGCGGCAGATATTTGCCAATTTCAATACTCAAGATTTGCCGATACCCGCGGTTCGAAAGACCAATCTCAAAAGCGTCTGCAAAACTCTTACTCTCAGCTGCGACCAGCCATTCTGGCAGCGGGGATGACGGGTCACATTGAGCGAACATTTTGAGCCGTTCACCCTGAACGCGTTCAATCGGGTCTTCCCCAGAGTCTACGACCAACATCGCCGGGGCTTGAAATCGCTCCAGTATATCCACGCGCATTTGCAGCGACCGGCGCAGAGTCTTATCGGCTTGCAGGCCCAGCCAGACCCCAACCCCCATCGAGACCAGAGTGTGGATCATCTCCATCAGCAGGTTCATGATGGCACCTGCCGCACCGTGTCGCGCCAGTTCTCAATCTTCATATGATGATCGCCAAGCGGGATGACCAGCGTGCCGTCCTCGTCACAAAAGCGGTCAAGCTCCGGGCTATGGATCGATATCTCGACGCCGTTCACCTTGATCGTATCCACCGGCACCATCTCGCCGCTGGCCACCGCGGCTCTACGTTCTTTCCGGTTCATCCTGCAATCCTTTCACGATAGCGGCGACTAAGATCGGTCACCGGGTCTGGGTCGACAATCTGCTCGGCCTGTTCCAGCGGCATCACCACCAGCGCCATGCCGCAGGCTTCCAGCATCCAGGCCATGGAGCTGTGCATCTTGAAGGGCTTGCGCACCGACGATTGGCCGGTCGGTTTGGCGCGACCTTGCTGGCGTCGTCTCAGGTCTCGCTTCTTTTCGGTCTCGAGCCCCATCTTGACCTTGTTGTAATAGCGGTCGGGGATGCCGGCACACTCGCAAACTTCCTCCATCGTCAATCCGGTTAGAAGCCGAGCCACTTCCATGCTTTCAAGCAGATCTTTCTCGGTGAATATCCGCCGCGTCGGTTTAGAGTTTATCACTTGGGTCTCCACTCAGATGCATTTCTGGGAAAACCGGCCGGAGGTTCTGCGCCTCGGGTTCCTGGCTGGTTATGGTTCGAACCCACTCACCGCGTTGATAGACTTGAATTGGAAAGTCGCAGTCGACACTATGCCAGCACGCTGCGATCACCGCCTCGATCGCGCTAGCACCCACCGCCATGGCGCCACTCAAAAAACGGTACTCACCATTGCCGATAAACAGCGCGCTATCGTCAAAGTGGTAGCCTTCGCTGCACCAGCCATCGACATGTCCGTCAGGCTTGATCCGGTGAACATACGTCGGGTCATCGTCCTTGAAGCCCACCACATCGATCGGCTTTACACCGGCCAGCAACTGTTTGGCCACGTGCCGGATCGTATCGGTTTGACCAGCACCAACAATCATGTCTCCGTCGGGCAGTATCACCACTTTATGCATTCGGCAGGAGCGAAGGCCGCTGCGCTGACACAAGCTATCCACCGCCAATATTCCGTCTCGATACGCGTAAGCCGTCATGACTGTGCCTCCAAAAGGCTGCGCTGTTCGGACTTTGCTATGATGCGCCGGGACTTTTCCTCGGCGTCATAGTTTAGGTGGCAATACTGGCACCACGCTCGCAACCGTTCGTCCGTCACCTCGTGATTTTCCTCGTCATGATCGAGGTGGGCTATCGTTAAGACGACTTTGATTTCCTTCGTCTCGCCAGCCAGCGCAAAGGGCTTCATACGAATGATGTCGCCAGCCCCAAGCAGCCAAAACCGCTTCATCTTGTACCGGCCACTCCGTGTATCGAGAATCTTGAACGCCAAAGAGGTGAGGACCGCACCATTATCAACAGCGCAATTCTCGCAGCAATTGTTTGCACGCTCCAAAATGCGCGGCACAATTTCAGTTTTCCAGTTGGGTGGATACTTTGAATAATCAATCGGCATCACATCACTCCCCCATTGGCTTTCTCCAGAGTTCGCTTATCAATTGGGCGGTTAAATAAATCCGGTGCATCAGCCTGATCGTTCAACCAAAGGCTTTCTGTTCGCGCCAACGCGCCATCTGCATGTGCTTCACGGTCAATTCTTCGCCAGCCCCGCAGCGCCGTGTCGTACAGATCGTTTCTGTATCCAGAGAGAACGACAGCGCCCTGTAATTCTCGAAGGCCTTCGAGCAGTGAGCCGTGCTGCACGTCGGTCATTTCGTGGCGGTATTGTTGGCAATTGGTGGCCCGCGTCGAGTGAACATATGGCGGATCAACGTAGTGAACCGTTTCAGGTCCATCGTGTTGAAACATAACCTCCAGCGCATCGCGGTTTTCGATGGTAACGCCGGTCAACCTCGCGGTCAGCATCTCATGGGCGTCGGGCAAGTTGGCCCAGTCTCTTGCTGGCGTCGTACCCGAGCGATTGCTGTTGGCACGGAAGCCGGTTTTCCGGGCGTCATTGCAACCGTCTGAACCAAACCCCATGAACGACCGAATGAGTAGCCGGCGCGCCCGCTCAACGCGACATTCACTCGGTTCATACGCAAGGTCGAACTCCGCGCGGGCAAACGGCGTACATCGCAATTTCCGCAATAGCTCGGTTGATAGATCTCCAGACTGCATAACCCGGAAGAATGAAACTACCTCGAGATCTAGGTCATTGTATATTTCCGCATAAGAGCGCGGCTTTCGAAGCAAAACCGACATCGCACCACCGAAGGGTTCGACATAAACGCGATGTGGCGGCAGGTTGGATATAATCCAAGGCGCTAGCAGCCATTTTCCACCATGATAACGTAGTGCTGGGCGACGAACAGCCATCACATCACTCCCCCAACAACGAAAACAAACATGACGAACACTATGGCGATACCGATCTTGCCGGAGGAGGTGGGGCGGCGGGTCATGAAACACCTTCCGCAAAGTCCGAGGCCATCTGTTTGGCGCCTTCGAGGGTTTTCGCCGTCCATTCGCCACGACCGCATTTCACAATACGAACGCTATTCTCGAATAGGGTCTGCATTTCCGGCTCATGGTCCCCTTTCAGGGTGTCGCGCAATTGATCCAAGCTGATAGCTGGCAGCCTAATTGGGGTAATCAGTATCCGAATACCGGATCGATCTGGAAGTATTTGGCACTCATCGCGCCGCTGCTGGGCAACGTCCGCGCCAATGTCCGCAAAGAACGCCGACCTGTCGTCAATCAACTCCTCCGGGGTTGACCCGACATAGCCACAGTCGCCCTTTTTGCAGGTCGACCCAACACCGAACCCATAGATCGCGCGGTGTGACCAGCCATACCATTTTTGCTCTCGCTCGCAGAAACCGATTGAGCAAGTGCCGCCCTCAGTACGCATTTGCGGCGCGATGCCGCGCCCTTCCAACATCTTGGCGGTTTTTTCGTTGCCAATGTACCCTCCGTCCAGTGTTGAATAGGCGGAGACCAAATCCATATTCGAACCATCAGCCATCTGGATAACTTCTGTTTTCAGTGCATATGTCCGGGTCATGCTGCTGTTTCCTTCTCTGCGGCGCGGCGCTGTTTTCGGCTGGGTCGTTTTTTCTGGCTCTCGATGACGCCCATTTGCAGATCCGTGCCGCCCATCCGGCGGGCTCCGCACCGCGGGCAGAAGAAGACCTGAAACACCGCACGGCCCTTATGCTCGTGGGTATAGCCTTTGAACGCGTGCTGGCATTTGACTTCGCGCTGACGCTGCAGGATCCACGGCTTCATCAATTCAACAACGACGCCGTAGATAAATAACAGGACGAGCGCGACAAAGAGGACGAACCAATATTCCTTCAAGATCACCAACATGTCAGATTCCTCCCATCAAAATCGCGCGGAACATGGTGAAGGCCATCGCGACGACCACACCGGCCAGCAAGACAACCAGGGCAAACGCGTGTTCAGGACCGCCATCGCGCTTTTTCATGCCGCCCTCGGTCGTTCAACGCCGTAGCGATTGTAGAGATCACCGGGATAATCGGCCCGTTCATGGTCTGGGCGCAGCGGGTAACCTCGGCCTTGGCCTTGCCACTGGCCGGTCTCAGAAAATATTCTGAAACATAGCTCGAGGATGGTTGGCTCTGGGGCCTGATCAAGCAGGTCCGGTTCGGGCACCTCGGCTGGAACCAGCTTGTCGAAATGCTCTGCAAACGTCCGCGGGCGGCAAATATAGGCCAGCGAACAGCGAAAGCTTCGATTGCTGGAAAACCCTTTGCTCGTCCATTCAAGCTTCGACAGGGCGGTAATGAACTGTTTGAAACGCTCACCACCATACTCAGCCAAGCGGGCAGAGATTCCCTGCTTGATCTTGTCGGTCAGTTTCGAGTGGACGGTCCAGCCCATGTTCCTGGCTGTCTGATTGTAGAAGTCAAAAATCTCTTTTTCTTTTATTTTTGGTTCAAGGGTGGTTCTCGGATGGTTTGTGTCATCCTCCTGAACGTCTTCGGGTTCACCAGGATTACCCGTGGCGTCATCCTCCTGAACGTCTTGAACGTCGACGTGTTCAATTTTGAACGGGTCATTCTGCGTGGCGTCGGGCAGTTTTTTGACGGCCGAAAGACTGATCGAATACTCCATCGTCCAGCCGCGTTCATGGTGACGTTTGCCGATCTCGACCAGCAGCCCTTCGGCAACCAGATCCTTGATATTGGAAATGACCGCGCCGCGAGACGCTTCGATTTCATCTGCTATTCGCCGCTTGCTGGCCCAGATGCCGCTGCCATCATCGTTCGCGCGATCGGCGAAATAGATCATCAGCGCCTTACGCAAACACGATCCGGCTTTGCGACTTCGCACCAGGGAGGTAACTTTATGGCTCATAAAGACCGCTCCTCAAATCTAACTTTCGAATCCGACAGGGAGGCCGTCACCGCGAACCCGACGAGGCGGGCCAACAAGCGGTCAAACAGGTCGTAATTGTTGCTCGGTGATATCTTCCGGTAGGCTGCACGCCACCGCTGCGGAATGGCACCCCAATGCCGGGAACAAAACCAAACGCTACCATTGTCCTTGCCGCGGCTGGTCCGCTTGGCGCAGTAGGGCACGACGCATGGGCATTGCCGCTGGGGCTGCAGACGGATGCGGGAATAGGTGCCAATGCTCATCAGAACATTCCCCCGTCATCGATCAGCTTCTCGTCATCGACGATCAGATCGGTTTCTTTCTCGAAGTGGAGTTGCACGGTACCGACCTTGCCCATGCGCTGTTTGCCAACAATCACGTCAAACTTGCCCAGAGCGGCCATGTAGAGCGCATTCCAGTCCTTCCAGCGGTCGACATGATCGAACGGCGGCTCGTCTTGCTTGAGGTAATATTCCTCACGATAGGCGAACAGGATTGTGTCGGCGTCCTGCTCGATGGCGCCCGACTCGCGGAGATCAGACATGATCGGTCGTTTATTGTCGCGCTGGTTAAGTCCGCGCGAAAGCTGTGACAGTACGATCACCGCGCAGTCTTCGTCGCCCGCGATCTTTTTCAGCCCCATGGTCACTTCACCAAGCGCCTGGGCCCGCGTCTTGTCCCGCCCCGACGCAATCGACATGATCTGCAAGTAGTCCAAACAAACGACGTCCAACCCGCCAAGCTGCCGCTTTGCTTTGCGCAGCCCAGCCCGGATATCTGCGAATGTTAGGCCCCGGGCACAATTCCAAAACAGGGATTTCGGCAGGGTTTCGACGCCGGATCTAAGGATGGCCAGCTCATTCATGCCCAGCGATCCGTTCCGCATAGCCTGATACTCAACCTTGCCCTTGCCTGTGCGGCGCGCCTCACCAGCGGCCAACCGCCACGCCAATTGCTGGCGGGTCATCTCCTGACTGAACAGAGCCACACGGGCGTTCTCGGCTTTGGCGGCTCCGATACAGATGTTCGTCGCCAGGGCGGTCTTGCCCATCGAGGACGCGCCGCCAATCACATAGAGATCACCGCGGTGCAAACCGCCAAGCCAATCATCGAGTTTCGAAATTCCCGTCGATAATCCTCTCGGCCGGCCGTCCAGCATATGTTTTTCAAGATCCGCAATCTCGTCGGCCACAGCCTCCGCGGCGGATTCCCACTCGCCGGTGTTTTGGCGCAGCGCCTCGGCCTCGTCCAACCGCTCGCGCGCCTCTTGGTAGATGCGATCTGAGCTGCCATCATGGCCGGGCTGCAAGGCAAGCGCTTCAATCTCCTGACCCGCAAACGCCAACCGTCGGCGCGCCGCGAGACGCGCGACCAGTTTGGAATAGTCGAACACCTCGAACGAAATGAACGACGCTTCATCAATGACCAGGTCGAGCGCCTCGCTCAGGCCCTGAGCATGCGTCCAGACACCGGTCGAGCGAATGTTCTCGGTGACCGTCGAACGCGTCACGACGATGCCTTTTTCTGCCAGTGACCACATCGCAGCCCACAAGGTTTGAATCGGCGCGTTGTAGAAATCTTCGGTGCTGACAATCTCGGCCACCTCGTCAAAGAAGCCATTATTGCCGCGCTTGCTGCACACGTGCAGCACCCCGCCCAGAACGTACATTTCAGCCGCCATGTCATTCGGCGGGGCGTTCGCGCCAGAGCCTTCATAGGCCATTATAGCGCGTCCACTTCTTTTCTGAGGGCGACGACCAGGCGCGGCTGGACGTCAAATTCCTTGGCAATTTCGTGATCCAGAAACCCCCGATCGATCGCGGCGCAAATGCTCAGATCACGCGCGTCCTTGCGCAGCAGATCCCGCTGCCGATACAAAAGCCCGGTCATGGTCGCCTTGCTCGCACCCTCAAGTCCGACCATGTTGGCAACCTCAACATAATCAAAGCCCGCGTCGAACAGGCGCTTGACCTTTGGTCCATAGGTCGCTTGGCGATCGCTAATCATTCGGCTTCCTCTCCAATCACAATGATATGCTTGTTGCGTTTTTTGGGGTCGCGCAGGCCGGGCGGCAGGCAGGACACACACCACGGTGCACCGGCCTTGTTATGGTTTGGGCATGTCGCAACATCAGCAGCGCCGCACGCGGTCTTCTTTGGGGACGGGTCTGCGGATTGAGAGGCTTGGTCGCTTACTATGACATGCGGTGGCACCGCCGCGAGTTTGACAGCTTTCGCCGCAGCCTCCCCTTGTTTCTCCAGTCCCTGATCCGCAGGGGGGCTTTGGCATAGGAGGTCGGATGCCACCATCTCTATGTCTGGTTGGTTCAGTGTGGTTGGAACCACAAGCTCTGTGACCCGCACGCTCACCCGCGGCGTTTCACTGAAATCCTTGATCACCGTGGAGCGAACAATCTGGCTGTCATCCAAATAGATGACGCGGTTCATCGCATCTTTCACAGCTTTGCCGACATTGTCCTCGTCGGGTTTCTTTGTGCAGGCTTCAAGCCCGTCACGAATGGCTTTCTGCCTGTATTTCGGGAGGGACTTGGCCCACGGGAAAAACATCATGATTGTGACATTCACAGGGCCTTCAAACACGGCCTCATCGCCCATCTTCGCTGCGGCTACTCTCGCGACCGCCGCTTCAAATCCCTTGGTCGGATTTGGTGTATAGATCGTCGCAAACGGCTTCTTGCCGCGCGGCGTCACGATCCGCGTCCTCGCCCGTTCCTTTGGTTTAGGAAGTCCGGGCACAGTGAACGTGACACTGCGCCCGGGGATAAGATTAAGCCCCCCATCCATGATCTATTGGACCGTGGCGGATTCGGCTTCAGCCAGAAGGGCATCATCTCTTGACGACGCCTTGGCGATCTCTTTGGCGCGATCATCTTCAAACAGATCAGGATGCGGCGCCAGGCCGCGAGCGCCGATATAGTGGAACAGGTGCGCCAAAAACTCTGACCGCTTCGTTTCATCCATCTTTTCGATCTGCGCCGTCAGTTTGAACGCCTTGCGATGAATGTTGAATTGGTCTTCGTTTTTCTTGACCAGCGCCCCGATCGTTCCGACGGCCGACTGTTGGTCAGAGGCGGCCAAGAAATAGTCTTTGAAGGCCCTGTCCAGAACTTCATCGTCTGGCATCGCATTGACAACTTCATCGGGTTCAATCTCGCCGATATCTTCGTCTTTTGCTGTTTCGTTTTTACTCATGGTTTTTCAGTCCTTTATGGGGAGCGCAAAGTCGGGATACGCCGCCCAGAAAAGACAAAAGTGCCCGATCACTATTCCGGTTTTCGGGCGGGTAACTTGCATCAGCGCCTGCGCGACACCACGTGTCGGCAACGGAGCAAAAGGGTCCCAAGCCCGTCATTGCACTTGCTCCGCACAGGAGACCACAATGATCGAATCGTCCGATGACTTGGGCGCGAGGAAAGCATTCCGCGCCGCTAGCCAATCTTCATACAGTTCTTTTTCGCCACACTCGCCATTGGTGCCTTCGCTGATCAGACGGAGTGTTTCCGTTGTCGTCGGATGGCTGCCCTTCATCAGGCGGTGCAGGGTGCTGTCTGACACGCCAATCTCGTCCGCAAACACTTTGCGGGGCCGTTTATTGGCCTTCAGCCAGCGCTTCAAAATCTGTGACATGCGGCGACTATTGGCACGGGATGCCAATTTTGGTCAAGCGGAAAAATTGGCATGGGGTGCCGCCGACGGGACTCACCGCTTCGCATATAATGCCAAAATGGCAGAGCATCACATACGAAGATGGCGTAAACACAGGGGTTTGACCCTGCAGCAGCTTTGTGACCGGATGGAGTCGGAACCTGGCGAGCCGCTCATCTCATTTTCTCAGCTGGCGCGGATCGAGCGCGGTGACCAACCCTATTCCCAGCCCATCCTCGAAGCGATTGCCGAACAGTTGCAAGTCAAGACCAGTCAACTTCTCGAGGACGACCCGTCCAAGGATGGCGAGGTCGTGGATCTCATGCGCAAACTTGATCAGGTTGACAGTGACAAGAAAAAGACGATCCTTTCGATGCTGCGCGCAGCAATCGCTTCATAACCAAAGCCGCATCGTGAGGGCGTAAATGACAATTGGACCATTCGCTGTCATCCTCTTGGCGCTGGTCCTTGTTGCGCTTGCCTATGTGATCGATCTATTTGTTCGGCGATTCTGGCGAACCGCTTTGCCAGCACGTCTCTCGGTATTGGCCCCGCTGCTAGGGGTTGGCCTATGGCTAATCGCTTCTTTCGCCCTGGCGCAACAAATCGCCCAAACTGATCCACAATTGATTGCCGGTCTTGTCGCGACCGCACCAAGTATCGTCCTCAGCCTATTGCTGATTTGGGTGATTTGGGGGCGTAAAAAGAACCGGGATTAGACCATCGCCAAGGCTTAAACTTGGCATGGCATGACAATTTCTTGCTTGACAAGTTGGCACAGGATGCCAAATTGCAGTCCTCAATCAGGAGGCTGCATGTCTGTTTTAAGCGACATCGATACAAAACCAAAAACCTGTATGGCGTGTCAGGGCACCGGCTACCAATGTTACTGCCGCGATTGTCACGGCAATCCAGCCAATCAGTGTCCGAACAAGCATGCATGGACAGTCGCCAACCCGGGCAGGACCAAGACCTGCTCGGCGTGTGGCGGGTCCGGCACCGTGACGCTGAAACCGGTGATTGGCGTTTTGAAACGGCAAGATGTTGAAGTCCTGCAAGCGGTGGCCGGTCGCCTGGGCGGCATCCTGCAGATGAATTATGACATCGAGTTCGGCCGGCTCTCACAGAGCGACGCTGCGAACTTTGCTGATGATATCCCGAACCGTCTCGACGCGCTTCGTCTGGCGCTTGGGGATTTAATGAGCGGCTACCCTGTTACCGTGGAGAACCTCTAATGTTCGCTGATACATTTACCGAACAGCTAGCCCGCACAAATACCGATCAAGGCGCCCTGAGCCGGGCTCGCGACAAGGTCCGGGAGACTTGGCAAGCCTACATTACCACGCCTCTGGACGCCCCAGATGCGCGGGCAAACGCCTATGACGTACATGTCCAGGCCCAGATCGAATTCAATATGGCTGCAGTGAACGTCGGGGTGCGGAAATAATGCCCCAGGCTTATCCTCTCGCATGGCCCGGCTTTCGGCCTCGTACTCCGGTGGACAGCCGTCGGCGTGGTGAGTTTACCAGCGCCAAGAAACGCATCAAAATACCAGAAGCAGCGGAACGCCTCGAATTAGAGGTGGAGCGGCTTGGTGGCACCAATCTGATTATCAGCACCAATCTAAGACCAACAATAACTGGGCGCCCGGTCGCCAATGCTGGTCAGCCCGACGACCCTGGCGTGGCCGTGTACTTCCAAATGGGCACCGACCCAATCACCTTGGCCTGCGATACGTTCACCGAACTCAGTCAAAATCTTGCCGGACTGGCTGGGCACATTGAGGCGACCCGCCGCATCGATCGCTATGGTGTGCAAAAAGCCAAAGAGACACTGCAGGCCTTTGCCGCGCTGCCGTCACCGACCAGCCGAACATGGCGCGACAAGTTGGGGTTTCGACCCGATGAAGCGGTAACACCTGACCAGCTCAAAGCGCGACGCAGGTCTTTGGCCGCTCGTCATCACACCGACAAAGGCGGTAGCGACGGCCAAATGGCAGAGATCAACGCGGCCTATGATGCCGCCCTTGTTGAGTTGGGATTGTGATGCAGCCTGGCGTCTACATAGATCTCAGCGAGGAGGAGTATTTCGCGGTTGACGCGCTCGGCTCGTCCGACATCAAAAAGCTTCTGCGCGCGCCGCATGACTGGTGGTATTCGTCGCGCCACAATCCCCATTATGAGGAGCCCGAGCGCGGCATCGCCCTGATCCTGGGAAGCGCGCTGCACGCCTTGATGCTCGAAGGCACGCAGGCCTATGAAGCCCGGTTCGCGATCGAGCCTGATCCAAATGATCACCCCGGCGCGCTCAAAACGTCCGATCAGATCCGCGACTTCCTTAAACTGTGCGATGTCCACGTACCGTCAAAACTATCCAAGACCGGCCTGATTGACCTCGCCGTGGAGAACGGTCTCGGCGAACGCATCTGGGACAATATCATTCGCCATCACGTTCAGGATGTTGAGCTGTTTGGAAAAGTCTCCATTCAGGCGCGGCAGGACCGGGCTTTGCGGGCCATGGCAAAACTGGTCGAAGACACGCCCGCCATTGCGGACGGATTGAAGATTGGCCTGCCCGAAGTGTCGGTCTTCTGGCGGCGCGATGATGTACCCGGTGTGCTGTTTCGCGGCCGCATCGATAGCCTGAACGAGAAATTCACGCTTGATCTCAAGACGCTTTCGAATTGGCGCGGCCGCACGGTTAGTGACATGCCGCGACGACAGATTGAGGAAATGGAATATGACGTTCAGCGCCGTTTTTATGACGAGGCGCGCCAAGCCATCAGGTCTCATGTCGAGGCTGGAAACATCTTCTTCCCCCGTGACACCGATCAGCCCGTCGACAAAGCCTATGAAAAGCGGGTCGTCAAACGCCTGAAAGCCATCGCCAAGGTCGAAAATTGGATATGGGTTTGGTTATTCTATCAGATGCGCGACGACAAAGCGGGCAGGGCGCCGATTGTTATTCCGCGCTGGCATGCGCCGGAAGGTGACGTCTACGAGCAGGCGGGGCTCAAGGTCGACCGCGCCATTCAAAACTATCGCGACCTGGTTGCACAATTCGGCACCGACACGCCCTGGCACCACATCGAACCCGCTCTTGAGTTGGAGGATAGCGATCTGGCTGGCCTGCAATTCAAGGCACCGTTTTAGCTATCGACCCTAACGAAGGACACCACCAATGACCCAGTTAACCACCACAAATAAGCGCGATGTCTCCGCAAAGCGCCGACCCTGGAAAGACACGCTGGAAGTGGTTGCGCCATCTTTCTCTGATGCGCTGCCTGCCCATGTTACGATTGATCGATTCAAGCGCATTCTGGCCAGCGCGATCGGGTCCAACCGGGACCTTCAACGAGCGGTGGAGGAAAATCCGTCATCGGTTTGGAACAGTGCGCTCGCCGCGGCAAAGGACGGCCTGATCCCTGATGGCCGGGAAGCTGCTCTTGTTGTCTTCAACACCAACGTCAAGTGCGACGATGGGATCAGTCGAAAACTCGCGACGGCTCAGTACATGCCGATGATTGGTGGCATTCTGAAGATGATGCGCCAGTCGGGCGAGGTTGCGTCAATCGCCGCCCATATCGTCTATGAAAACGACCCGTTCGAATATGTTCTCGGCGATGAGGAGCACATCAACCACACGCCCGACATGATGTCTGACCGGGGAGAGCCGGTCGGCGTCTACGCCGTTTTGCATACGAAGGATGGCGGGATCTACCGCGAAATCATGACCAAGAAAGAGGTCATGGATGTCCGAAACATCTCGCGCGCCAAGGAGAACGGGCCATGGTCAGGCCCATTCGCCACCGAGATGTGGAAGAAAACGGTCTTGCGCCGACTTTCCAAGCGCGCGCCGCTGTCGACGGACGTCATAGATCTCTTCCAGCGCGACGACAGTATGTACGAGCTGGATGAGCCGCTCGCTACTTTGCCGCCACAAGCGCCAAGGCGCGCCGCCCTGGACCTATCCACTGGCGAGGTCATCGATCAACGTCCCGATGAGGATGAAGAACCTGCTTCAGAGGTCTTGGAAGGCGACGGCCTGCCCGGTGACGATGAGCCAAGCCCCGAACCAGAGGCC
>Ga0209345_10004828_pt1 | contig 12813 bp, 11 predicted proteins | sample Cruoilmetagenom7_FD_187294 | JGI IMG/M metagenome (GOLD analysis project Ga0209345, IMG submission 187294) | Oil polluted marine microbial communities from Coal Oil Point, Santa Barbara, California, USA - Sample 7 (SPAdes) (version 2) | ecosystem: Environmental > Aquatic > Marine > Oil seeps ...
TCCGATCTAAAGATATGAGGTGGATCGGCGCGCTGGCGCTTGCGCGCGGTGGCAGTGGTGTCTCCGGTGCGTTCTTCGATCCGGATGGGCAGCTCCATTTCGGCTACGGGCGTGGTCAGGTTGCGCTTTATGTCTGCGGCCAGTGCTTTGAGCGGCGAGATGTAGAGCGTGTGCATCCCTTCGTGATCGCCCTCGGCCAGATCAATAAGGGTGGGCAGGAAGCCCGATAGGGTTTTGCCGCCGCCTGTAGGGGCGATCAACAACAAAGCAGGGACATCTGCGCGCTCCAGCATGTCTTGCTGGTGGGGATGGATCGACCAGCCTTTTTTGGCGAACCATTGTTGGAATTTTGGGGGCAAGGATTGCATGCTGTGCAAGATAGCACCGGAGTGCATTGCGGCCAGCCCCTCTCGCGGTCCAATCGTCAGAGTTTTGTGCCCTACCGAAATGCGATGCCGGATCAGCGGCGGGGTTTTAGTGCCGCAATGCTGCGCTGTACGGTTTCGGGCAGGGAGGTATCCGCGTTCTCAGGGGCCGCGTCCAAGGCACTTGCGATATCCTTGACCAGAATGGCGATGGTATTGTCAGGGGCATGTCCATCGCGGGAAAATTCGATGCTGTTAAAGCCCGATGCGAACCAGTTTTGTCCGGACGAGGTGTGGATCAGGTCAAGCAGGGCGCTGATCTCGAGTCCGGCGTCGTCGGCCCAATCAAGCACCAGACGGGTCATGGCGGTATTGGACGCAGCCAGCAGATTGTTAAGAACCTTGGCCTGCATACCTGCACCGAATTCTCCCATCCGGTGAAAATGTTTGCCCATCGCGCTGAAGAGGGGTTGAGCCGCGTCAAGATCGCTCTCGTCGCCGCCAAGCATGAAGCTGAGGCGCGCCTCTTGGGCGGCAATTTGGGCACCGGACATGGGTGCGTCAATCAGGGAGATATGTGACGGTATACGGGCACGCAGGTCGCGGACGTAGCGCGGTGACAGGGTGGAGCAGATGATGATCCGGATGAGGCTGGGAATAGCCGCAAGGTTCTGTTCGCCGAACAGAACAGCTTCGGTTTGATCGATGTCACGAACCACGGTGATAAGCGTGTCGAGATCTTCTGAAAATACCGCAATATCATCGGTGATATGGGGGCTGTCCATAGGGACAACATCATAGCCCCGTGCCGGTAGACCCGTCGCGCGCAGAGCTCTGAGCATCGGTGCGCCCATTCGGCCGCACCCTGCAACACCTGTCAGTGACCGCATGGCATCATTTCACGATGTGCTCGTCTTTGACGAACATGTTTGCCCAGGCGCGGTCCATCAATTCGGGGCTCATCTGGTAGGGGATGCCTTCAAATTCGCAGATCGCGATGATCTGGTCGATCAGGAAGATCGGCTGATAGTTGGCATAGACGTTGTCGATTGTAGGGTATTTGTTCTTCAGCAGATGGATAAGTGTGGCTTCGTCCAGCGGCATTTTGCGTTTCTTGGCAACCATGGCAAAGATTTTGAGGAAGTTTGCCTGATCCGGTCCGTCAATTTTGATCTTGAAGAAAATACGACGCAAGGCCGCTTGGTCAAAGATCTCGTTCGGGTGGAAGTTGGTGGAAAAGATTACCAGCGTGTCAAAGGGGACTTCGAATTTTTCGCCCGATTGCAGGGCGAGAATGTCCTTGCTCTCTTCGAGGGGAACAATCCAGCGGTTGACCAAAGACTGAGGCGATTCAGCCTGACGACCAAGGTCATCCACAATGAAAATGCCGCCGGTTGATTTGAGCTGCAAAGGCGCCTGATAGGTGCGCGCGGTTGGGTTGTAGACCAGATCAAGCATGCTGATCGTCAATTCACCGCCTGTAATCACGGTGGGTCGTTCGCAGCAGACATAGCGGGCGTCAAAGCGCGTGACGCGGCGCAGCGATGTCGGGTCCTGCTCGGCAGAGGCGACTTCGTTATGCACAATCGGGTCAAACACCGTGATAACCTGCGAGGCATATTCGATTGCGCGCGGCACATAGACCTGATCGCCCAAAGCATCACGGATACCGTTCGAGATAGAGGATTTACCGTTGCCGGGCGGGCCGTACATCAGAATGGAACGACCTGCAGAAACGGCAGGGCCGAGATTGTCCAAAAGATCATCCGGCAATACCAGATGGCCCATCGCCCCGGTCAGCTGCGCGCGGGTGATCTGCATATTGCGGACCGACTGGCGTTTGACCTGTTCTTTGTAAACATCAAGCGGGACAGGCATAGGGCCGAAGTATTCAGACTGCGCAAGGGCATCAAGTGCGCGCGCCTTGCCGCCGTCGGTCAGTTGGTAACCCATTTCGTTGCCGTTCTGCGCGTTAAGCGTGCCTGTCGCTTCGATCAGGCGCTGGGTGCGACACATATCGACCAGCTCTTGCACAACGGGGATTGGCAGGCAGACAGCCTTTGAAAGGTCACTTACAAGATCAAGGTTCTTGCGGAAGATCGTCTTGATCAGGATGTCACGCATCATGACGATGGGCAGACGCATGTCTGTCAATGTCTTGGGTGGCGGTGGTGCCATGACGGCGGTGTTCGGGGCGTTCATACTGCTATGTCCCTCTGATTTACCCGGGCTTTTGAAATGCTTTACGGGACAAAAATGGCGTTATTCAGGCACCATAAAGGAGGCCAAGGACCAGATAGATAATAAGTGTGGCACCAAGGGCGAGGCCCATTGGAAATTTCTTGCCCTGATGCCAGCTTTCCCAATGGGGCGCGAGCTGGCGCAGAGAGGTCATGCGGATGCCGCGATGGGTGACGACTGCGGCTACCAGGGTGGCCATAAACAGCCAGGTCAGCAGGTTGAGATCGCCCAAATCAATGAAGGGCGCTGCGGCTGCGATGAATTTGCTATCCCCTGCGCCCATCAGCCCTGCGGCATTAAGCAACATCCCGACGATCAGGACGATCACAAGGCTCAGCAATCGCCACAAGTAGGTGTCGAACGGCAGGACGATCAATCCAGTAACCAGGAAAATACCAACCAGCGCGAGGTTTGCCTTGTTGGTGATCTTCATTCGCGACAGGTCAGTGTACATCACATAGAGGCACACAGGCAGGACGAATGGCAGATACCACGCAGCGGCGTAGCTTGTGATCGTCATTGTTTAAGCTTCAAGGGCAGCAAGTGAACGTGACGCTGCCTCGAAATGTTGTGGGTGGGTCTCGATGGCTTCGCGCAGCAGGCCTTTGCCTGTCTCCACATCGCCCTGCTTGATCGCAGAAAGCGCCATAGTGTGCAGCAGTTGCGCGCGCTCTGTCTGGTCCATGGGGACAACCGGTAGATTGTAGTTACGCTGAGCCCCCCGCGCGAGGACAAGATTGTTCTTGGCCGTAAACAGCGTTCCATCCTGAGTAACCGCGCTGGTGAACAGACGCTCTGCGTCTTTGTAATCACCGCGCGTAAGCTTTGAATAGCCCCAGTTGTTTAGTACCGGCGCAGGCGAAGTGGTCAGCCCTGCTGCAATTTCATAAAAGCTATCGGCTTTTTTCCATTGCTTTTTGCTGTCAGCAACAATCGCTTCAAGGCGGTAGCGCTTGAATGTTTCATGGGTGGGGGGGATCGCTGTCAGGGTTTTCTCGGCATTGGCCCAGTCACCAGCACGGATCAAGGCATCGGCGAGTTCAACGCGGTCATCATCAGTAGCCCCGGTAAGAGCGACGGTGCGCTGCCATGCGGCGGCACCTTCATCGTGGCGCTTGGCACGGATTAGTGATTGCGAAAGGCCACGGTTGAATTCGATATTATCAGGCTGTTCTTTGACGATGCGTTGGAAGTATGTCACCGCCTCGTTCGGGTCAGCGACTGTCAGCATCACATCATTCAGATTTGCATCATCAATGACGTTTACGTCCTGAAAGGCACGCTCAACGGTCTCATCCGCGCTCTTTTCAGAGCAGGCTGCCAAAACGGTTGCCCCTACCAAAAGGGCGCTCAAAACGGAGGTGTGGCGCATTTTGCGTCCTTTACTGCTTCTGCCTCATGCGGTGCCCCAGTGCGGGATTTGCGATGCCATGCCTATTTTTAGGTCACAGCCCCGAACGGATCAGATAATCAGCCGATCCACGGCGCACCAATTTATATTCATTCAAGTTATCCGAAAACGTACCAGAATTCTCTGTTTTTTCGAGTGCTAAACGTAGATTGTCACGAATTGAGACACTTTCGCCATTGTCCAGCGCAAAAGCCTTGCGGAATACCTGTGTGGCATCGGCATTTTTGCCACGCTCCATCAGGACAACACCAAGATTATTCCATATTTCGGGTTGGGTTGCGTCACGTTCAACCGCTCGGCGCAGCAGGGTTTCAGCCTGTCCCAAACGTCCCAATCCCAGATTGGCTGTGCCCAGACCGGACAGGATTTCGGCGTCTACGGTCCCGCGATCAATGGCGGCGCGGTTGAAAGACCGGATTGCCAACTCATACTGGCCGGAGGCTACAAGGCGGTGACCTGCTTCCAGATTGTCCGCACCATCGGCGCGCAAATCAACGCCAGGTGCATCCAGCGCGCTCTTTTTCGGTCCGAACAAAGACGTGCCAAAGCCGCCTGAAGAACAGGCGGCCAAAGCAAGAGACAGGATCAGAAGGGCGATCGTGCGCCACAACCGTGATATCATTAATTCGCTCCAGGAGCACCCAATTCGCCCATTTTCGAGATACCCATGACCGAAGGACCAACAAGAATGACCAGCAGCGGTGGGACCGTGAACATCATTGTGGCAAGTGTCATCTTGGTTGGCAACTTGTTTGCGGCCTCTTCGGCGCGCATCACGCGTTTGTCCCGCATCTCTTCTGCGTAGACCCGCAAGGCATCAGCGATGGATGTACCGAAAGCGGCAGATTGAACCAGCACGGTTACGAACGATGACACGTCCTGTACGCCGCAGCGCGTGCCCATGTCGTTCAGCACGTTCACCTTGTCTTTACCGGCTTTCATCTCATGCGCGACGACTTCGAATTCATCGGCAAGCGCGGCATAGGATGCACGCAGTTCACGGGCAACACGCACAATACATTGATCCAGTGATTGACCCGCTTCCACGCAGACCAGCATCATGTCCAATGCATCGGGGAAACCGCGTTCAATCTCTTCTTTGCGGGCAGCGACACGGCGCGTGACCCAATATTTCGGCAGCCAGTATCCCATGCCGCCGGGCCCAAGGGTCCACATGACGGTTTTCTGTGTGCTCATATCGCCTTCGACGATGATATTTGTGTAAACCACGCCAATCAGCAGGCCCAGCAAACCCAGAGACATCTGCGCGAAATAGAACATTCGCACCGCATCACGTGACTGATAGCCCGCCTGACGCAATTCAAGCTGCTTCTGGCTAAGTTCTTTGTCGTCTGACGGCTCCAGGAAGGTCGCGAATTTTTCAAGCTGGGCGTTGCCGTCCTTTTGGCGCAAGGCTTGGACCTGATCATTGGCTCCCTTGCCACCGCCTTTTTGCTGACGCTTGAGCTTGTCGAGAGGGTCTTCCGGCTGGTTCATCATCATAGCAACCGTCGCCAAGACGAGGATGGTCCCGATCACACCGAGGATGATGATCATCCCGAAGGGACCCATCACGTCACCGATTGCTGTATTGATGGTACTGAGCATGACTGCCCCCTTAAACTTTGATGTTGGTGAGCACGCGCATCACCAGAAGGTTGATGCCAAGGAATATCCCGACGAAGAAGCAAGCCGGAATGAAGTATGGCGTTTCCTTGACCTCGTCATAATAGTTCGGCTTCGTCACGTTGATCGCGATCAGCGCGAGGATCGGGAAGGCGGACAGAAATTTGCCAGACCATTTTGCTTCGGCTGTGATCGCTTTCACTTTCCGGAACAGACGGAAACGTGCGCGGATAACCTTGGCCAGACCGGCCAGAATTTCTGCAAGGTTACCGCCTGATTGCTGCTGGATCGTCACAGCCACGGCGAGGAAGCGCAAATCCTGCATGTCCAAGCGTTCAGCCATGTCCTTCAGCGCTTCGCCTACGTCACGGCCATAGGCCGCTTCGTCAGCGATTACACCAAATTCTGATGCCAGCGGATCCTGGATTTCCTTTGAGACAATCGAAATTGCGTTGGTAAAGGGGTGACCCACACGCAAGGAGCGCACCATCAGTTCAACCGCGTCAGGTAACTGTTCTTCAATCAGACCCATCCGTTTGCCGGCTTTCATGGATATCCACAGAAAAACGCCACCGATGCCCATGCCGATAGACATCACAAGCCGGACAAGAGGATCAGTGGCTGTGCCGACTGTCAGCCCCATAAAGATAATGGCTGAAGCCGCTGCCATGACCAAAAGCAATTGTTGTGGCGTAAAGGCGATTGCGGCTTTTTGAGCCTTTTCGGAAAGCAAAGAGTAAAGCGGGATAGAGCGCGCTTTCATGTGTTGCTGCATTTCCTTGCGCAGCTTATCCAGCACTTCTTCGCGGCGTTGGCCCTTTTCCAGCATCTCAAGGCGACGGTTCACCCTGCTGTTCAGCGAAATGGATTTACCGAACGCCACCAGATAGAGGCCTTCGACGAGCACCAGTACACCGATAAAGATCAGCCCGTAGATGATTGGTTCTGCACTCATGACCTTGATCCTTATTGCGCCTGAGGCGCATCGTGTTAGCGCGCCTGAGGCGCATCGTGTTGGTGCGCCAACGGCGCTTGATGTTATTGGGCCGCGATGGGCTCATAGATGGATGACGGCAGATCATAACCCCACATCCGGAAACGTTCAGCGTAGTGGCTGCGCACGCCTGTGGCTGTGAAGTGGCCGATAATCTTGTTCTCGGGTGTCAGGCCGACGCGCTGGTAGCGGAAAATTTCCTGCATCGAGATAACATCGCCCTCCATCCCCGTGATTTCGGTTATCGACGTCATGCGGCGCGAACCATCTTGCAGACGTGAAGCCTGCACAATCAGGTTCACAGCGCTGGAAATCTGGGAACGCACCGCTTTCAAGGGCATTTCGATGCCGGCCATGGCGATCATGTTCTCAAGACGTGACACGCCGTCCCGGGCAGAGTTTGCGTGGATCGTGGTCATGGAACCATCATGGCCCGTGTTCATAGCCTGAAGCATGTCGATAACTTCTTCGCCACGCGTCTCACCCACGATGATACGGTCCGGACGCATACGCAGAGCGTTTTTCAGACAGTCGCGGGGGGAAACCTCGCCTTTGCCTTCCACGTTTGGCGGGCGGGATTCCATCCTGCCCACGTGGGTCTGTTGCAGTTGAAGTTCGGCCGTATCCTCAATCGTCAGGATGCGTTCGGCGTTGTCGATGAACGATGACAGCGCGTTCAGCGTGGTCGTTTTACCAGAACCTGTACCGCCGGAAACGATCACATTCAAACGGGTGGCAACGGCGGCTTGCAGATATGCAGCCATCTCTTCGGTGAAGGCGCCGAATTGCACCAGATCATCGATGCCAAGCTTGTCTTTCTTAAACTTACGAATGGAAACCAGGCTACCGTCCACCGCAACTGGCGGCACCATCGCGTTAAATCGCGAGCCATCTTTGAGACGCGCATCGACGTAAGGGTTGCTTTCATCTACGCGGCGACCAACGGCTGAAACGATTTTGTCGATGATGCGCAGCAAGTGACGCTCATCCTTGAACGTAACATCCGTCAGCTCCAGCTTACCTGAGCGTTCTACGAAAATCTGCTGCGGTCCGTTTACCAGAATATCGTTTACTGTGTCGTCTTTTAGCAACGTCTCAAGCGGGCCAAGGCCGGTCACTTCGTCATAAAGCTCGGAGTTGAGCGTCATACGGTCTTCACGGCCCAGCACGATCGACTTTTCGCCAAGATATTCGGCCGAGATCGAATTGATCTCTTGGCGCAGGTCCGCTTCAGAGGCGTGTTCAAGAGCTGAAAGGTTCAAATTGTCGAGGAGAACACGGTGAAGTTCGAGCTTGATGTCGCCCATCCGCTGCTTGCGCTTTACCTCTTTGTCTACCGGAGCCGCCGCCGCCGGCTGCGATGCACGGCGCATGGAGGCCGATGCAGCGGCTTCTTTTTTGGCTGTCTCAATTGCGGTTACCGAGGCTGCTGGGGCAGGGGCGGCTTCCGGCTTTTTATATTTGGAGAACATTTCAGTATGCTTTCTTTGCTCGGAACTCAGGCCGCCGCGGCATCATTGTCGCGCAGGTTGTGCAGGGACGCTGCCAGCTTCGCGATTTCTTTTCGAAGCGGGCTCTTGGGCGTGGACGTGGCCAGCGGCATGCCGTGGTCATTTGCTTGCGTGATTGGTTTGCCACCATCAGGCAGCTGTAGATCGATACTGATTTCAAGGCTCTCGGCCATCCGCTTGACCCGGCTCTTGGCATTGAGATCGGTAAATTTGGGGGCGCGGTTCAACACATAGCGCAATTTTTCAACAGGCAGCTCTTCGGACTGCAACGCACGTTTGAAGCGCAGTGTGTTCTGGGCCGATCGCATGTCCAGCTCAAGCATTGCGAAATAGATATGGGCGCAGGTCAGAACCCTTTCGGACCACTGAACAAGCGTCGAAGGCATGTCGATGATTACATAGTCAAATTGGTTTCGCGCCATATCCAGAACCCGACCGACGTCTTCGGAAGTGATCAGGTCCAGTGGCAACATGTCAGAAGGGGCGGTTAAAACCTGTAATTTGTCTTCATAGCTTACCAGCGCCTGACCGAAGATTTCTTCGTCCATGGATTCGGTGTCCGACAGCATTTCATAGACCACTTCGCGGCGCGGCAAATCAAGATATGTAGAGGCCGAGCCAAACTGCAAATCCAAATCCAGCAAGCAGACGGAAGGGCTGTCAGTTTTACTAAGATTGGCGAGCTCCCAAGCCAGATTGACTGCCAACGTGGTAGAGCCTGTGCCACCGGCCAGGCCGTGAACAACAATGACAGCACCATCTTTTTGGGCGCCTGCGCGTAACGGTGAGGACGAAGCAGCCTCAACCGGAGCGGGGGCAGGGGTGCGGATCCGCTCGATGGCCTGCGCCAATTCACCCTCGGGCAGTGGATAGGGTACAAATTCATCGGCGCCCTGCCGCAATAGGGAGTGGAGCGCCGCAGGTGTGACATCCTCAGCGATCAGGATCACCTTGATGTCGCGTTTTTTGGCTTGAAGGATGATTTCGGACATCATGGGCAGATTGTCTTCGTCTGCGTCATCCAGCGCGAGGGCGATGAACTCCATGCCCTTTGCTTCGGGTTGCCCGAAGAACGACAGAGCCTCGGCAAAACCCAGATCCCCCCAGCTTTCGCCAAGTACACTCTCCATGTCTTCGATCAGCAGATCGAAGTTTTGCACATCACGGCTGACCGTGCACGCAAGGATCATATCCTGTTCTGGTTGCGGCATTACGCTGCTCATTGCCTTCATTCCTTCTATCAAAGGGCATTCTGCCCGGTCTGACGGGCCCGAAAGGCACTGTGTCGGACCACGCCAGCCCCCCGCCAGACATTTTGCCCGGACAGAGTTTTCTTGTTGAGGAATTCATCGCAGTGAAGTTGGGCAGGATTGGGGCCGAAAAGCTGCGATTGTTGGGTATCTTGAAACGATCACGAGCTTATTGCGGGATTGACCCGTCAGCCAACGCGAGGGACAAAATGGAAAAACCGCCCCTGAAGGGCGGCTTTGTAAGTAATTTCAGTTATTTAGTTTGTGCCGAGTGTTCCGACGCCCTGCGTAGACAGCGTATTGCTGGCGACCGCGCTTGCGACATAGTCGCGGTAAATGATCTGCGCGTATTTCCCGTCCAAAACGGTAGGGTGACGCGATACAAAACCGCTCACTTCTGTCACCGTCCGGCGATTGCGGCGTTCGCGACCCTGAGTCACGACCAGAGGTTGTGTTTCTCCGAAGGAAACAACGGCTTCAAGACGGCTGGAGCTGATCCCGAGCGTAGAAAGGTAGCGGACAACTGCATTCGCGCGGCGTTGGCCAAGGGCCTTGTTCGAACGATTTGAACCGACAGCGTCAGTATGCCCATATACGCGGAAGCGGATTTCCGGGAACTGGCGGATCCAATCAGCTTGCTTGCGCAGGATCGCTTGCGCGCCCGGCTCCAGCTGTGAGGAGTTGAACGCAAAGTTCACCGTGCTGTCCACTTCGGTCGAGAAACGTTTGGCAAGATCGAAGGTATATTGGCGCTCTCCGGTCATGACCAAGCGGTTGTTCAGCGTCGCTTCGCCAAAACTGCCGGTATCCACCAGTGAGCCTGCTTCGGAATAAAACTGAGTATAGACCACATCCGAGCTCGGGGCGCAGGCACCAAGGCCCAAAACCGCTGACAGTAGGCTGCCCGTAATGATATTCCGATGGGTCATGCGTTGCATTAGCTTAATCCAGTACATAGCCATAAGACCCGGTAAAGTCCTGCTTGGCAACCTCGCCTGCAGCGCCCTTGCTAGGAGTGCGCGTACCTGCGGCTGTGCGGCCGTGAAGGAATAGGTCTTGTTCGGTGGGTGGTTTGATGCGGTCAGTCGGCAGTGCCAAGGCTTCGCCGCGTGTCGGCGTGACAAGATGTGCGCTGATGATAATCACCAATTCCGTCTGGCTTCGCTGGTAATTGGCAGAGCGGAAAAGCGCGCCAAGCACCGGCACATCGCCGATCCAAGGTAATTGGGACGAGTTGTCCGTGAAATCATCCTGTAGCAGACCGGCAATCGCGAAACTTTCGCCATCGCGCATCTCGACCGTGGTCGAAGTTTCGCGACGTGAGAAGGCAGAAACCGAGAAGCCGCCGTCAAGGGTGATCCCGTTGGCCGGGTCAATCGCAGAGACTGCTGCCTTGAGTTCGAGGTTGATCAGATCTTTGTCCACGACACGGGGAATGAATGCAAGTTCTACACCGAAGGGCTTGAATTCAATGGAGGTTCTGCCGTCCGATTGGGATACTGGGATCGGGTATTCGCCACCGGCGAGGAACTTCGCCTCTTGACCGGAAAGTGCAACAAGGTTGGGTTCTGCGAGGAACCGAACAACGCCTTTTTGCTCAAGCGCTTCAAGTAGAATGCCCACTTGCGTCGAACCGGCATTAAAGCCGAACAGGATCGCGCCAGTGTTTGTGTTTGCGTCGGGCAGGGACCCTGCGATCGCTGCTGTGCTCCCACCGTTGGTGGTCAAGCCACCAGTACCGGCACGCACACCCAAGTCGCTCCCGATGCCGCCACTAAGAGACAGCGAAGAGCTAAGAGATTTTGAAACCGAACGCTGCATCTCTGCAAAACGTACCTTTAGCATGACTTGCTGAATGCCGCCCACGCTCATCAGGTTCGATACGCGTTCGGGAGCATAGCGTTCTGCGAGCTCAAGTGCGCGCTGGAGCTTTTGGGCTGATGTCACAACACCTGACAGAACAATGCCGTCATTGGCGGAGCGCACTTCAATACGTTCGCCGGGCAAGATTTGCCGCAGACGTTCTTTGAATTCAGACAAGTCAGGCGTCACGACCACATCGACATTTGTGATCAAGCGGCCTGCTGCATCAAAAAGCGTCAGGGTTGTTGTGCCAGGCGCTTTGCCAAGAACATAAATGGTGCGATCCGACAGCGAGGAGAGGTCCGCAATGCCTGGGTTGGCAATGCTTAACTCTGCAAATGGCGTATCGCTTTCTACAACAATCGCACGGTTGAGCGGCACCTGCAGCCTGGTGCTGGTACCACTTTTCACTACGCGCAGGTTATCTGCGTTGACCACCGTGGGGGCGGTCACTGCAAATGCGGATACGCTGAGTGTCAGCCCGAGAAGAGCTGCCTTCAGAAATCTATCGATTTTCATGTGACCTGCCTTTTTGATCACGCCTCAAAATAGGGTCTTTTTGCCCGTCGTTTGGATAACACTGCGGCAATTCGGATTTTATTGCAAGAATCAATGCACTCCGAGGGGTAATTGTTGTGGATAAATGGCAACAGAGCCGCAAAGCACAACGCCGCCCCCAAAAGGGAGCGGCGTCATAAATAGTTATATAATTAGGGGGTCGGCAGTGATTTTTGCGCCTTAGTTGGTGCACGGGATTGGCAGGTTAACAACTTCGGCTCCGCGACGTGTACGGATGGTGCAAACCCTTTCCTGAGCCGCAGCGGGTGCTTCAACTTGCTCTTCGATGCCAAGCAGGTCCTTCTGATTGACCTCGATATTCTGCGCAATCTCGAGGTCATCGCCAACGCCAACCAGCGACAGGGACAAGCGACCGGTGGACTGGGCCTGCGCCAGCGCGGCGACCTGGTTCGGGCTGACTGCAACTGTTACAGTACGTGCGATCTGCGCGCCTTCTACGTCACCGGAGCTTTGATCGACTGCGATCAGCGGCACTGTTGTTTCGATCAGCTTGGTCACTTCCAAACGGTCTTGGCCTCCGCCAACGCGGCCAGTCCAATAGACATCCACACGGTCACCGGGGCGCAGGAAGCCTGATACGCCGGATGATACGTCGACCCGGATTGCAAAGGCACGCATGCCACGTTCAAGCCGTGACGTAAGGCCGGCATCTTCGCCTGGCTTTGTTACTTTTATCTCCAGCAGTGCTTCGTCCTTTTCAATAGGGCGCAGCACAACGCGGGGCAGGTCGGTGTTGTCGGGAAAGATGACGGCCAGATCATCAAAATGGCCTTCGGGAAGGGCCGCAACAGGGAAGTCTACCGCCCGTACGTCGTCCTTACCGATTTTTTCGCCATACTTCAGAGCGCGGTTCACAACAAAGATGCTCTTTGTCGGAACAATTTGGGATTTCGCGGCTTCTGCACGCGCAATGGCAGTTTTGTATTGGCCAATCTGGCCCTTTGCGAGATACACCGCGCCGCCAGCCAACGCG
>Ga0209345_10004829_pt1 | contig 12813 bp, 16 predicted proteins | sample Cruoilmetagenom7_FD_187294 | JGI IMG/M metagenome (GOLD analysis project Ga0209345, IMG submission 187294) | Oil polluted marine microbial communities from Coal Oil Point, Santa Barbara, California, USA - Sample 7 (SPAdes) (version 2) | ecosystem: Environmental > Aquatic > Marine > Oil seeps ...
AGAATCTCTGCAACATAAGCATCGTCATCTTTTAAAATCGATAGTATGCAGTACTCCAAAACGCCTTTACGCATTTGTGCTTTTGTGTTTTCTATCTTCATGTGTTCATTTTTGTATTTGTTCTAAATAGTACGTAATTGATGAGATTTCATAATATTTAGAATTTTAGTTTGTAATAACTGTTCGTTTTTTGACTGATGATTGATTGATTGATTGATTGATGATTATTCTTGATTTATTTTAAAAAATTGATTGTTAATGGATATTTATAAGCTTCACCTTGATTTGCTTTACTTGTTGCAATAATTATGAAAATGATTTCTAATACAAATGCTGCTATTACCAATAAACCAGCTATGATTGAAAATAGTATCACATTAAAGCTATCATGACTTGACATATGAAAGTTAAAATCAAAGTCATAGGCTTGCCAAAATTCTGGAAAATCTATATGATTTAAAACACCAAACAAAAAGAGAGGTACTGTTATAGCTCCAATAAAAAATGTATAAAGCAAAATACTTAATTGAAAATTAATTGCTTGCTTACCATGCTTGTCTACAAATTCTGATTTATCTTTATTCATTGTCCAAAAAATTAGTGGCACAATAAAATTTCCTAATGGAAATATGAACTTTGATAATGCAGATAAGTGTATAACTGCAGCAACATTTTTATGGTGGTTTGATAACATAATTTAAAACATATAATAGTTTCCTATGCAAATATATGGTTAAAAAAAGGTATTATGCAATACAAAGTACTAAAATTTAACATAATTTTAACAAATTGATATATCGTTTATTTTCGATATTTTTGTCGTAAACCAAATATAAATGAGTCTAAATCCTAGTAAAATCAATACCTTCCTAATGTTTAAGTTACCGTCAGCATATTTGTGTGGTGTTCGAGTGAAAATATTAGAAGAACAAAAATGCACTACAACAGTAAAGCATAAATGGATTAATCAAAACCCATTTAAATCTCTATTTTGGGCAGTTCAAGGTATGGCTGCCGAACTTTCTACTGGTGCATTAATTATTAATAAGGTAAAAGAAAGTAAAAAAAATATTGCGATGTTATTGGTTAAGAATGATGCTAGTTATTTTAAAAAGGCCACAGGTAGAATCTATTTTGAATGTATAGAAGGTAGTTTAATTGATTCTGTAATAGAGCAAGCCATTAAAAGTGGAGAAGGAAAAGAAGTTACATTAAATGTAATAGGAAGAAACTCTGATGATATTGAAGTATCGAGATTTAGTTTTACATGGTCATTAAAAGTGAGACAATGAATGTAACAAAACTTAAAACAAAACAACATATAGAAGAATTAACACATAAACAATAAAAAAATGACATCACACGAAATTGATTACAGAATCTATGGTGAAGAAATGCAATATGTAGAAATAGAACTAGATCCACAAGAAGGTGTTGTAGCTGAAGCAGGAAGTTTTATGATGATGGACGATGGTATAAAAATGGAAACTATTTTTGGTGATGGCTCACAAAAAGATTCTGGATTTCTAGGAAAAATATTAGGTGCTGGAAAACGAATATTAACAGGTGAGAGTTTGTTTATGACTGCATTTTATAATGTGCTTAGTGGTAAAAAAAATGTGTCATTTGCATCGCCTTATCCAGGAAAAATTGTTCCAATAGATTTAACTGAGTTTAGAGGTAAATTCATTTGTCAAAAAGATGCATTTTTATGTGCAGCTAAAGGCGTAAGTGTTGGTATTGAATTCTCGAAGAAACTCGGTCGTGGTTTATTTGGAGGCGAAGGTTTTATCATGCAAAAGCTTGAAGGTGATGGAATGGCATTTGTACATGCTGGAGGAACAATGTCCAAAAAAGTATTACAGCCAGGAGAAATTTTAAAAGTAGATACAGGATGTATTGTTGGATTTACTCAAGATGTAGATTATGATATCGAATTTGTTGGTGGTATAAAGAATACGGTTTTTGGAGGTGAAGGTTTATTCTTTGCAAAACTACAAGGTCCAGGAACAGTTTATATACAATCATTGCCATTTAGTAGATTAGCTGGACGTGTTTTGGCGACAGCACCAAAAGGAGGAGGAAAGAGTAGAGGAGAAGGAAGCATCTTAGGAGGGATTGGAGATATTTTGGATGGAGATAATAGATTTTAATATTTGACATATTTAAACCACTTGATTTTCAATCATTTAAAATTTATAAGCTGTTAAATTTTCTACAAAAATCATTTTCAATTGATTTTTTTTATAAATTTAGAATTATATAATTATAACAAATAGCCTATAGATACATTTTTACTTTTTATTATTTATCAATAAAACCCAAGTAACTTATGGCAAGAGCAATGTTCGAGTACACCAAAACGGTACTTAAAAAAGTTAGTTTTGATGCTACGTTGTTTTGTAGAGAACTTGAAAAAGCACTTCAACGATTATTACCTTATGAAATTGAGGAGCTAAAAATTTTTATAAACTCTCTAATACAGCAGAACCCAGAATTAAATCAGTGTTTAATTTATTTAAAAGCATAAAGAAAAGCGACTCGAAAGAGTCGCTTTTTTATTTTGGTAGTGGACTAATAATATTTACGTTTTGAAAAGCGATTGCACCTCTTATGATTCCTGAAATAACTGTATGTAAAGCTTCAATAATTTGCATTTTCAGCTCGCTTTTATGATAAATAATACTCACTTCTCTTGCAGGAACTGGATCATTGAAACTATGTAAGTTTGATTTTTCAGACTCTTTAATATCTAAAGTGTTTAAATATGGTAATAGTGTCATACCTAAACCTTCGTTTGAGAGTTTAACCAACATTTCAATACTTCCGCTTTCTAATTGAAAATTATCGTCGTCGTGTTGCTTAAACGATTTGCATAAATTAATAACACCATCTCTAAAACAGTGCCCATCTTCTAGTAAGAGCATATCCTCAATTTCTAAATCAGTGGTATCAATTTTTTTCTTGTCATGCAATCTATGTCCTTTTGGAATATAACTTACAAATGGTTCGTAATAAAGTGGACGTTCTTTGATAGATTCATTTTCTAAAGGAGTTGCAGCAATGGCAGCATCTAAATGTCCATCCTTTATACGTTGTATAATTTCGTCTGTAGTTAATTCTTCAATCTTTAACTTTACTTTTGGGTATCGCTTAATGAAGGTTTTTAAAAACATAGGTAATAAGGTTGGCATAATAGTAGGGATTATTCCTAGTCTAAATTCACCACCAATAAAGCCTTTTTGTTGATCCACAATATCCTTAATTCTATCGGCTTCATTAACTATGTTTTTTGCTTGATTGACTATTTTTTTTCCAATTTCAGTAAGCTCTATTGGTTTTTTACTTCTATCAAAAATTTGAATATCCAGTTGGTCTTCCAGCTTTTGTATTTGCATACTTAACGTTGGTTGAGTTACAAAACATTTTTCGGCAGCTTTAGTGAAATTTTGATGTTCAGCAACTGCTAGAACGTAATATAGTTGAGTAATTGTCATACTTATAATTTTAGGCTATAAAGATATAAAAACTATCAATAAAATTTATACTAAAACACCTTTTTAATAGATTAAATTTGTAGTAAATAAAAAATGTAAGATATGATAACATTAAATAGTATAGGTTTAGAGAGTAAAAAAGCTAAAATTTTAGCTAAAGATTTAAATACTTTATTAGCGAATTTTCAATTGTATTACCAAAACTTAAGAGGTATTCATTGGAATATTAAAGGGCGAGCTTTTTTTGATTTACACGTTAAGTTTGAGGAATTGTATAATGACGCTAATATTAAAGTAGATGAGATAGCGGAAAGAATCTTAACGCTTGGTGAAACACCATTACATACTTTTGATGATTATACAAGCCAAAAGAAAATACCAATTGGTAAAAACGTTTCGGAAGATAGTAAGGCAGTAAAGTTAATTGTTGATTCCCTTGCGGAATTATTAAAGATTGAAAGAGAAATTTTGAATAAGTCAGGTGAAGCAGATGATGAAGGTACCAATGCAATGATGAGTGATTTTATTTCTCAGCAGGAGAAAACCGTTTGGATGATGAAAGCTTGGTTGAATGAAACAGTATAATTATTGATTAATAGTTAGTTTTTGATTGATTGAAAAAGGAGCATGTATTATACACGCTCCTTTTTAGTTTCTTGATTGATTGATGAAAGCTGTTTATTAGAACTTTATTGTTAATTCAACATTTTTATCTGCAACTACAAATTTTCCTTCAGAGAAAGTTGGAGGTCCCATTAACATTGGATTATTTGATAATCCAAACGATTCTAATGGCATTCCGTTTGGCTCAAAATCCATACGTTTGTTATCGTTTTCGTCATGTAATGCTAAAAGCGCATAATTCCCAGGAGCTACATTTTTAAAAGTGTAAACTACTTTTCCGTCTTTTACTTTCGCAGCTGTTTGTTGTAAAGCTTCAGTTTTCATAAAAGTATCAGTTGTATGAAGCCCTATAACAACATGACCTCTGTCGTTAGAAATATTTTCAATTGTTACAGTTATATCTTGCCCTTTAGCTTCTTGAGCAAAGCTTAAAGTTGTACTTATAATAAGTGCGATAAATAATGATAATTTTTTCATGATGTATGGTTTTATTTTGTTTTACACTGTAAAAGTCTATTATAAAAACGAGGTAATATAATTTGAGTTACTGAACTGTGATTTTTTAATACTGAATTGTTAAAGTAAGCCTCTCGCTTTAATTTCAAGGTACTTATTAATGGTATCTAAGGTTAGATTCTCTGGCGTAGTAAGGATGGAATAAATGCCATATTTTTTTAGTTCATTAACAATAAGACGCTTTTCAAACGCAAATTTTTCAGCAATTACCTTATCATAGACTTGTTGAATGGTTTCAGCTTTATTTTCAATTAAGTTATTCAACTCTGTATTCTTAAAAAAGATAACCACTAATAAATGGTTTTTTGCCATTCCTTTTAAGTACGGCAACTGTCTATGAAGACTATCTAAGGTTTCAAAATTGGTATATAATAATAATAAACTTCGCTGCTTTATGTTGCGTCTAACATCACCATACAATCGACCAAAATCACTCTCAAAAAAATCTGTTTTTATGTTATACAGACCTTCTAGAATTAAATTCATTTGTGAAGTTCGCTTTTCGGCAACTACCATATTTTCTACTTTCTTAGAAAAGGTAAAAATACCTGCCTTATCATGTTTTTTTATAGCAACGTTAGATATTACTAAAGCAGCATTTATGGCATAGTCCAACAAACTTAACCCATCAAAAGGCATTTTCATTAAACGTCCTTTATCAATTACAGAATAAACAGGTTGCGATTTCTCATCTTGAAATTGATTTACCATTAATTGATTAGATTTTGCTGTAGCTTTCCAATTAATGGTTCGTAAATCGTCACCTAGAACATATTCTTTAATTTGTTCAAATTCCATTGTGTGACCAATCCTTCTAATTTTTTTAATACCATATTGGTGCAGATTATTGCTAATAGCCATCAAATCGTATTTGCGTAATTGTATAAAACTAGGATACGTTGGTATCATTGTTTGATCGTTAAAACTAAAGCGTCTAGCAATTAATCCAAAAACTGAAGTAACATAAATATTTAGTCTTCCAAAATGGTATTCGCCACGTTCGGTTGGTCTTAATTCGTACTGTAATTCGGTTTTACAAGTTGCATCTAGTTTTCTTTCAATGCTAAAGTTTCGTACCTGAAATTGTACTGGAATTTCATCAATAATTTTAATAAAAACAGGAAACGTATAATAGTTCTCAACACTTAAGCGAATTGGATTTTGGTCGCCATTTGAAAATTTTTCTGGAAGATTTCTTATACCATTAACACCTTTTTTTGCAGTAAATAGCAGTAAAATGTCTAGCAGAGTAAAGATAAGAAGTACTAAAAATAACAGTTTTACAATTACAAACCATCTAGGAAATACAAAGCTAAGTACAAACAACACCATAAGAGTGATGCAAGCGTAAAAAAAACGATTTTGTATGTAAAATGGTTTAAGTAATTTCATTAACGTTCGTTTTGACGAATTTTTCCTGTTTCTTCTGGACCTTTTAAACCTTTTAGGTTTAAGCCATATTTATTTTTTTTTGGTTCCCCATCTTCAATTATCATCCAAAAAAAATAAAAAGGGATAAATTGATAAAACCCATTTCTACCAATATCATGACATCGCTTTGTGCCTTGAGCAAGAATAAACCAAGCTAGAATTATAAATATCGTCCAAAAAATTTCACTTTCGTAAGGCAATCCTCTAATTAAATAAACAATTGGAAAATAAATTATAGCTTGAAATAATATGCTTAAAAAGTATTCTATTCTACGGATTCTACCTTTAAATGAAAATGGGTTATTAAACATGATTAGTAATTTTGGTTACCTTGGAATTTCCACAGCCTCAATAATTTGATTTATAATTTGCTTAGTAGTAACACCTTCCATTTCGCGCTCTGGTGTTACAATAACTCTATGTTGCAATACAGGAACTGCAGATTGTTTAATATCTTCTGGAGTTACAAAATCACGTCCATTCATAGCAGCAAAAGCTTTACTTGCTTTAAGAATTGCAATCGATGCTCTCGGTGAAGCACCTAAATATAGAAATGGATTATTTCTCGTGTTTACAATAATATCAGCAATATATTTAACTAAATGCGATTCTATAATTACTTGATTTACTAAGCCTTGAAATTTAGCAACTTGTTGCTTAGTTAAATGAGATGTTATTTTTTCTGCTTTATTTTTGCCTTGAAGATTATGCTCTCTATTTATAATTTCAATTTCTTCATCGAGGTTTGGATAATCAATATCAATTTTAAATAAAAACCTATCAAGTTGCGCTTCAGGTAATCTATAAGTTCCTTCTTGCTCCACAGGGTTTTGAGTAGCCAAAACAATAAAAGGTAAATCCATTTTATATTTATGACCATCGATGGTTATTTGGCGTTCTTCCATAACTTCAAACAAGGCAGCTTGAGTTTTTGCAGGTGCACGATTTATTTCATCTATAAGAATCATGTTCGAGAAAATAGGTCCTTGTTTGAATTCAAATTCTGAAGTTTTCATATCAAAAATCGATGTTCCTAAAATGTCACTTGGCATTAAATCTGGTGTGAACTGGATTCGGCTAAAACCAACATCTAAAGATTTTGCCAACAATTTAGCCGAAATAGTTTTTGCAACTCCAGGAACTCCTTCAATTAAAGAGTGTCCATTTGCCAGAATAGAGGCTATAAGCATATCTATCATACCTTTTTGACCAACAATAACCTTGCTAATTTCATTTTTAATAAGCTCAACTCCTGCTTGGAGTTCAGATAAATCTATACGATTTTTAAAACTTAAATTTTCCTCCTGAGATTCTTGAATTTCTTGAGTTTGATTACTTTCAACAGGTGTTTGTTCTTGATTGTCCTGATTTAAGTTGTCTTCGTGAGAGTCGTTAGTATGCTCCATATATTATTTGTTATAAAAGTCTTCTATTGTTTTGTTTAAGTTTTTTAAATCGTCTTCATTGCACAATTGTTTCGCTTTTAAATGTACAATAAGATTGATTGTTTTTGTTGTTAAACCTTGATCTTTTCCAGATTTTAAGGCTAGATTTTTTACAAATTTTTCATCTAATAGTTGTGTGTCTAAATAGTATTTACGCCTAATAGACTCTAAAAAGTAAGTAATTTTTTTATCTATTAAATTATTGTGGTCTTTAGTTTCGTAGTACAAATTTCCAATGGTCTTGGTAAATGCTATGGTTGAATTTTCTAAAGGCTTTATAACTTTCACAATGCGTTGTTTTCGTTTGGCATTAAATAATATAAATATTAGTAGCGATACCAAACCAAGAATCCAAGCCCATTTTAAAGCTGGTTGACTTAAAACAAAGCGTAAAGGAGAATTACCTAATTCTGTTCGTTTTTTATTTCGAGAATCATAAAAAATAGTGTCGTCTGGTAAATATGATAAAATTGCTTCGGCATATTTCTTATTGTCATTTTTTAATAAAGAATAATTAGTAAAAGTAACAGGTTGCAAATGCAAAAATACTTCACCAAATTCATGATTTATTTTGACAAAATTGATATGTTTTTCTTCATTGAATTTTTGATAGCCTAAAACCGTTGTTTTGGTTGAATCTAACTTTGAAAAATAAATATTACTCAAGCCTCTATCAATAGTAATAGAATCGCTTTTAAAAATGGGATTTGCTAAACTTAATTGTGCTTTACCTGTAAAGTCATAATCATTTTCAAGATCTATACCCAAAGTGTCTAAAAACTTTTGTGGCAAATAATTACTTGACATGAAAATGGTATTTCCATGTGATGCAAAATCTAATAGTTCTTGAGCAGATACGTCATCAACTTCTGCATAATCATCAATAAGCATATAGTTTCCAGAGGTAGTATAAGATGAGTCAGCCCAATTAAAGTACTCATCAAAATACTCATATGGAGACACAGCAATATCTTCTACCTTACTTTCTGGGAATATTTTAGGAAGTTCATTATAAAGCACAAAAGCTCCATAAGGAATGGTGTGTGCTTCGTTAAATGTTCGTGTCCAGTTTATTGGCTTAGGTTTTGAAAACTCAATAGCAATTGTTCCAATAAAGAGCAACACTAACAACCCAACATATATTTTTATGGTTTTGTTCATGCCTTTATGGAGTTTAAAAATTTATTAAAGGCATTTTTTGCTTTATTGAACTGCTTATCATTAACATCAAACTCACCATACCAAATGTAGTTGTACAAGTAAGATGTGTATGCAAATTCTTTTTTTACTTGAGATGTTTCTATTTCGTTTCGATAATCATTGTTGGTTTTTTCTACATCATAGTGAATGATTTCAGCAGCACTTAATTTTTTAAGAAGCCATAAATAGTAATATCTAATAGCTAATCTATAGTTAGAATTACCTTCAGCTTCGGCAATTAAATGTTTAAAATCTGTTGCATGAATATTCGCTTCAATATCTGTAACTGGAATAATACTTTTGTCGGACGATTTCCCAAAGACCCAAGCACCTTCTTTATTTACAATAGCTCTAAAAATGAAATAGAGAACTAGAATAAATAATAGAACGCCTCCTATTTTAATAGCCAAATCGGTCATTTTTGAAGCTTGTCCTGCGTTTTTTATATTGAAAAGGCTTTGGAATTTATCGCTTAGCCATTGTTTAAATCGTGTCCACCAACCTGAGTTTTCGACGGTTCGTTCGTAAATAAAATCGTCATCGTTATATTTTTCTTTTAGGTTGTCAAAGTGACGAGGTTTAATATCAGAAGTATCTAGATTAAGCGTGTCTCTTTCAATTGCTACAATTTCAAACTCATCATAAGTTGTAGCCTGTATTTCTTGAAACGAACAACAAACTAACATGAAGAGAGCGATATGTAAACCAATGCGTTTATTCACCTGAGCCTATTTGGTCAATCACACTTTTGGTGTTAATATTTTCGTTGTCTTCTTTTAAGCTATAATACACAATGCCTTGGTTAAGTTGTGTAATGTTATTCAAAATAATACCTATAATAAAGGTGATAAAAAACACTACTAGTATCATTACCATAAAGGTAGCTCCAATCTCTTCAGGATTTGGATTACCTCCTTGTTGAGTGGTTGTAAACAAATCACCTAAGAAAAACAAATAAGGAATCATCGTTATTACATTTTGTACAACGTAAGCCATTAAATAAAAGATGCCAACACTACCAATTGCTGCCCAGAATTTTTTGGTCATAAGCGTCCAAGCGTAGCCAAAACTATCCCAAACACCTCTTTTTTGTTGTAGATATTCCATGAGTGTCATGTTGTAAAACAACGAGAAAGCGCCAAGTAAAAAGGGTAATAATAAAAAACCAATAATAGTTATTACTAATATAAAAGCTCCAATACCTAAAACAAACATTAAAGGGATACCTAATAAAATCCCACAAAGTAGAAAAATAAAGAGTTTTCCTAAGTTTTGTTTATAGACTTGAACTATTTCTTTCGTCTCAAAATTTTTGCCATCATTTTCAGCATAGAGCTTTAAATAGATGGCTGAATATGAGTAGGAGATAAGTCCAGCGACTAGCGCAACAACAATAAAGAGTATCATAAAAAGAATAAAAATTCCAAAATTTTCATTCATATACTCGTCAATTTGAGTGGTACTATTTCCTCCTTCTAATATACCTCCAAAAATAATATCGGTGTAAAACTTAGATATAAAATACCCAATAGCCATTAATATTAATAGAAAGACACCGTTAATAATAAAAAAGTGCTTAAAGTAATGCCTTCCATTTAGCTTAATAAAGGTGAATGTATCTTGAAAAAAGGCACTAAAGCCTCTGGATTTATATAACTGCATGAGTTTGCTTAAGTTTTTTATGTAATAAACGCGGATAAATTAAGTAGTAATATGAAATAATACTTAGTGTAACTAGAATGATACCAACAGATAACCAATTAGGCATCGTGTTAGAATAACGGGTTACATAACCTTCCAGTAATCCTGCGGCAATAGTAAAAGGAAAGGTGCTAATTAAAATTTTCACACCATCTTTCACGCCTATTTTAAAAGAAGTTAATCTTGAATATGTTTTTGGAAATAAAATACTAGCTCCTAAAATAAGTCCTGCAGCACCTTCAATTACTATTGCGAAAATCTCCATAGACCCATGAATCCAAATCCCACGAACACTTTCCCAGAGTACACCTTCCTTGTAAAAGAAAAATTGAAAAGCACCTACCATAATACCATTATAAAGTAACACCAATCCTGTTCCTAACCCACCAAAAATTCCATAAATAAAAGATTTAATTCCAACATATAAATTGTTTAAGGTAATACCAAAAGCACTTCCCCAATTACTCCCACTTTTATAAACAGCTACAGGATCTCCAGCTTCTATGTTTTCCAAAGTCATGTTAACGTAATGATCGCCTAAAATGAGCCTTACAAAAGTGTCATCAAACGCAGCAGATAAGGCTCCTATAGCAACAAAAGATAAAAAAAGTACAAAAGCATATAATACATAACGTCTATATTGATAAACTATCATTGGTACTTCAACTTTCCAAAAATGAACAAAGCGATTAGTGTCTTCTCTCTTTGTTTTATAAATTTTCTGAAAAGCTTTGGCAGCTAAGTTGTTTAAATAAAGAATTGTTTTACTTTTGGGATAATAAGTTTGTGCATAGGACAAATCGTTTACCAAATGAATATATAAAGACGCTAGTTCATCAGGGTTTTTAAGAGTTTTTCCAAAAATAGCTTTTTCAAAATCTAGCCATTTTTCTTTATTTTGTTTGATAAACGCAACTTCTCTCATATACTTTCAAATTAACAGAATAAATGGTAGAGTTACAAATAAACACTACTCAAAATGTAAATATAAATTTTACCGCTGCAAGTGTTGGCGAACGTATACTTGCTTGGGGAATTGATTGGCTTTTTAAAATTGCCTACATTATTGTGACATACCAAATTATGTTTAAGGTTTTTAAAATCGATGAACTAGTTGAAGATATGGATACTTGGTCACAAGCAGCCATTTTTTTAGTGTTTTACTTACCAGTAATTTTCTACTCTTTGTTGTTTGAAACTTTGCTGGATGGACAAACACCTGGGAAACGTATTTTAAAGATTAAGGTTGTGAAAATTGATGGCTACCAAGCATCATTAGCAGATTTTGTAATCCGTTGGATTTTTAGAATTATAGATTTGAATATGATGAGTGGTGTAGTTGCTTTAATTGCAATTATCACAAGTCCTAAGAACCAACGTTTAGGAGATATGACAGCTGGAACTTCGGTTATTACTTTGAAGAATAACGTAAATATAAGTCATACAATTCTTGAAGATTTAAAACAAGACTATATACCAACGTATCCAATGGTTATCAAGTTGTCTGATAATGATGCACGAATCATAAAAGACACTTTTAAAACAGCTGCTAAATCGAAAGATTATAAAACGCTTATAAAATTGCGAACTAAAATAGTTGAGGTACTAGAATTAAAAGAAGTAAAACACAATAAAGACCATGAATTTATTGATGTTGTTTTAAAAGATTATAACTACTATACACAGAATATGTAATGTTTTATATTATAGATATTTTAGGAACCATTGCCTTTGCCATTTCTGGTGTTTTGGTAGCCATGAACAAAAAAATGGATCCTTTTGGGATTTTAATAATTGCATTTGTAACTGCAGTAGGAGGAGGAACGCTACGTGATATATTAATTGGACAAACTCCTGTTGTCTGGATGAAAGATATGACCTTTACTTACGTTATTTTTGGTTCAGCAGTCTTCGCGGTTTTAGTAAGAAATAAAATTAATTATTTAAGAACCTCCTTGTTTTTATTCGATACTATTGGTATTGGATTGTACACTATTATTGGAGTTGAAAAAGGACTATCTGCCGATTTGCATCCAATAATATGTATTGCTTTAGGAACTATTTCCGCATGTTTTGGTGGCGTAATTAGAGATATTTTGTGTAACGAAATTCCTGTGATTTTTAGAAAAGAAATTTATGCAACTGCATGTATTTTGGGAGGTTTTAGTTATTTTTTAATTAGAAAGCTACCAATTGAAAGTGATTTTGTGTTTATCATTTCTGGAGTGATTGTTATTTTGGTGCGTTTACTGGCTGTGAAATTTAAGATTACGCTACCTAGTATTTATAAAGCTTAATCACTCAATAATCTCAACCTTTCTAATATAGATATTCTTTGAAGGCCAATCGCCATCATCAGTATCCACAGCAGCAATTTTATCAACAACGTCCATACCACG
>Ga0209345_10004831_pt1 | contig 12808 bp, 11 predicted proteins | sample Cruoilmetagenom7_FD_187294 | JGI IMG/M metagenome (GOLD analysis project Ga0209345, IMG submission 187294) | Oil polluted marine microbial communities from Coal Oil Point, Santa Barbara, California, USA - Sample 7 (SPAdes) (version 2) | ecosystem: Environmental > Aquatic > Marine > Oil seeps ...
GGTACCAATCAAGTTGACCTGGGCGCCGCGCTATTCAAAGGCGTCCCTGTTTTTAATGCGCCCTTCTCCAACACCCGCAGTGTTGCCGAGCTGGTGCTGGCCGAGGCCATCATGCTGATGCGCGGCATTCCCGAAAAGAGCGCACTGGCCCATCGCGGCGTATGGCGCAAGTCTGCCAGCAACTCCTTTGAAGTGCGCGGCAAAACTCTCGGCATTGTAGGCTACGGCAATATCGGTTCTCAGCTTAGCGTTATGGCGGAATCCATCGGTATGAAAGTAAAATTCTGCGATATCGAGAACAAGCTGCCACTGGGGAACGCCGAACAAGTGAGCAACCTCAATGAGCTACTCGCCATCAGTGATATCGTGACCCTGCATGTACCCGAAACGGCATCCACCAAAAACATGATCGCCGCTGAGCAGCTTTCAGCCATGAAAGACAAAAGCGTACTCATCAATGCCTCACGGGGAACAGTGGTAGATATTCAGGCCTTAAGTGAAGCGTTAAAATCCGAAAAACTACTCGGTGCGGCCATTGATGTATTCCCCACCGAACCACGCAGCAATGATGATGAATTTGTGTCTGAACTGCGGGGTTACGACAACGTAATACTCAGCCCGCACGTCGGGGGCAGCACCTTGGAAGCACAAGAAAACATTGGCCAAGAAGTGGCTGACAAGCTGGTAAAATACAGCGACACCGGTGCCACCACCACCTCGGTAAACTTTCCGGAGGTCACCCTCCCGGCTCACCCGAATAACCACCGCCTACTGCACATTCATAAAAATGTCCCCGGTGTTTTGTCTCAGATTAACGAGATATTCTCCGCAAACGACATCAACATTCTAGGCCAATATCTGATGACGAACGACAAAATCGGCTATGTGGTCATCGATGTCGATGCAGAATACAGCGAACTGGCGATTAAAAAACTGAAGGAAATCGAAGGGACCATTAAAGCGAGAGTATTGTTTTAGAAATACCCTTTAGCAAATACCAAACTAAGGGTGCATAGCCGCACCCTTAGTTTTCAGTGTCAATAACGATTCAGAAAGCACTCAAATCTACGCCTAAGCTGAACCGCCTATTTAACCATCGCCAGTACCGCACCCACCATCTTGTTAATACCCGTAGACACTTCGCTAATGCGCTCAGCCAGCATGTAGGCAGGTGTCGTCACTAGCTTATTGGCCTCATCAATCACGATATCATCCGCCGCACAGTTTTGATGCCTTGCTCCCATTTCGTCGATGGCCCTGGCCGTCGCCTCATCATTACCGATGGTGCACACCACGCCCTCTCCAAACAAGCTCTCCGACATCACCGGAGATATACACGCAAGCCCTACAGGGCAACCCGCGTTATGCAAAGCCTGAATAAATATCTGCACCTGCTCATTAACACTCATATCCGCCCCCTTCAGGGCAAAGTCACAGAGGTTTTTCGCCACACCGAAGCCGCCCGGCACAATCACCGCATCGTAATCACCAGGAACAGCATCCACAAGATCGAGCACTTTGCCACGAGCAATACGTGCTGACTCTACCAATACGTTACGCTGCTCATCCGTCTCTTGGCCTGTGAGGTGATTGATAACATGCATTTGATTAATGTTCGGGGCCATGCACTGGTATTCTACCCCCGCCTGATCTAAAGCAAGTAGAGTGAAGGTGCTTTCTTGGATTTCGCCGCCATCAAATACACCACAACCTGAAAGAATTACTGCTACTTTAGTCATTGCCACTCTCCTTAGATTTCAACTGCTTTAAACAACTCCGAGTTCAAAGTACGGGCTGAACAGTAATAGAAAGGCCAAACTCTACCGTGAAAGCCGACCACCGGAAAGGCTTATCAGATGTTTTCTCAAAGAAGGAAGCCCCAAGCCGTCTTCTAACAAGGCTTTCGTTTAAAACCTGTTGTATACTTGAACAAATTACACACAAGACAAGGCTCCGGAAACAGGGACTCATGAGCAAAGACAATTTAACCATTCGCATTGCCATCAACAAGCCAACTCCCCCGGAACCCATAGTACCGAAGAAAAAGCCCTTCCTCCCCCTTCTGGCCGCGGCCCTATTGATCCCTGCCCTCTCCTTAGGTCTATATCAAGCAATGAAGCCAGAGAACGCATCCACTCTACCAATAACATCCCCTCTCGCCCTCAATAAGCCAACAACGTACAGGGACGATTCGAAAGCCGGCTTCCCCACCACCCCCATCTCAACAACCAACGCAAAACGCGCAAAGAAACTTGACGCCTCCTCCTTACCCCTCCAGCCGCCGCCAAGCCAAATAGTTACATCGAAACCTCAAGAGGTTTCCAGCGGCCACCACCGCACCGTAGCCGATGCGAAAACAACAGAAGAAAAAGAAACTGACAAACAGGCAACGGTAAAACAGTTAATCCATGCCTTGCCACCTTTTCTACAGCGCGCCCAACTCAGCATGGGAATAAACAAAAGAGAACCCCAAGACTCTCTCTCTTCTCAAGTGACCCTTAGCGAACTGCCAGAAAACCGTCTTTATATGTTCACAGAATTACGAGGCAAAAGCGGGAAAACCATCCACCACCGCTGGTCATATAAAAACAAAGTAATAGCGAATATACCCATAAAGGTAGGCGGGGATTACTGGCGCTGTTATTCCAGCAAATACGTCAATGAAAACTTTCTAGGGAAATGGATCGTTGAAATCACCGATGATCAGGGCAAGGTTCTTTATACACAAGCATTCAACCTAAAGAGCTAATGCTGAAAACCGTGATCTATCAATCCAGAGCTAAAAAAACCAACAAGCCCTGCAACTGAAGCTTCGCTCATTTAAAAGCTTATATCGTTTCAAAGGCTTCAATTGATGCGACCCCACTTGCTCAGCCAATTTAACCACGGCTTCACACAGCAGGATGTGAGACTCTGCCTACAATGTCGCACTTCAAGCTTGAACTACGAACAATAAAGGCGCTGTATATTAGCAGACTAAATTGCTATACAGCGCCTCGTCCTTCCTCACTAGAGTGAAGAAGAGGCAGAACTTTTAACTCTTTCCAGCTTCTCCACGACTGATAATACCTTCCGCAACATGAGAAGCCCATGCCGCAATAGGCATTGACGGTGGGCCGCCGGGTGAGGCAGGCAAGGCTGCGCCATCAGTAACATACAACCCTGGGTTATCAAAAACCTCCCCTTCGGCATTAATTACACCAGATTCAATACTGGAGCCAAGGTGTGCTCCCCCGCAGGTATGAACGGTGAAATTAATGGGCAAGCGATAAATTTTCTTAGCGCTTTTTTGCTCCGCAATATCCATACAACGATTAATATCATCAAATATCTTACTGTTTGATGCATCATAATCAATACTGAGACGGCCTTTCTTATAACTCGCCACACCATCACAAGCATCCTGCCCCATACCGGCAAGGATAACCCCCTCGGAAAGTTTTGTTTTAATGGATGCTGGCAATGGAACATGCTGCAAACCAGGAATACCACAAGCTATAGTGTAAGTATCCTCTTCACCCTTAATTCCGATAGGGCCATGTATAGGCAAACCCTTCGAGTAATCCTTTCCTTCATCCTGCAAAGCCCAATAACCACCGTGGTCACCGTTAGTGCCAATATTTTTGCCCAACTGAGGCATACCGCTTAAGCCTTTAGCAACGTCTCTGCTATGGAAAAGCAGCTTATTGGTGTTTAACGCACCAGCAGCAAGAATTACTTTTCGACTGTAAAACTCACGCTCTACGGCATTAGCAAGATCCATCACCTTTATGCAGTAAAGAGTACCCTCGCCATTTTCAATGCGATTGATACTAGTGACCTGACACAAATCCTTAACGACCAAGCCATCTTTAATTGCCTCGGCCAAGTAGATAAAATCCAAGCTGCTTTTCGCGCCAGAGGGTGAACCCAAAAAGCTATCATCATCATAGCTGGACTCCCAACGCTGAACACCTGCCTCCGTATTAACAATTTTTGGTTGGCCCGGTATTTCAGGGAACTGAATCCCATTTGCTGGCTCATCATGATTATTTTTATCACTGAATAATTCACTGTCAGCAAATAGCTCAGCGGTAGTATTAGGCACCTTGTCTTCGGGTGTCTTTTTCCGAGAAGCAAATTTCTCCATCACCTCAACATAGTGACGCTCCATGGTTTCATCACTCAAACCTTCAGCATAACCATCCCAAAAATTGGGCACCGTAGCTCGCTGATGCAAACCACTGTAGGCGTGAGAGCCACCACCAACACCAGAAGTACAGGCCGTAATCAGCCCCTTGTGATGAAAAGCTTCAAAAAGCCCATACTTATTAACAGTCATGCCCTTCTTGGGCATATAACCGGCGTGAAATGTGCGTAAAATGTGGGAATAGAGCTTCCACCCATGAGGGTAACTCGCGCGATCACTAATGCCCATGGACTTAACGGGCAAAGAGTTCCGCCAAGGCCCACGCTCTAACAATGTCACGCTGTAACCAGCTTTCACTAACTTCTGAGCAGGAATGGAGCCGCCAAAGCCACTACCAATCACAACAAAATCATCAATATCTTTTTTCATTTTATAGCCTTACGATAGAACATTTTCATTATTATTTTGTGAAGCGATTACAGCGCATCATCAACTAAAGTGCCACTCACGCGGCACAAAAAAGCTCCGTGAATATCAACTACCCATCTGTCGATTTAAATAACGCTGAGGATGAAGGTGATAAGCAACTGCAGCCAAAATAAACATCATTGGAATGTCAGCTATCAGATGAGTCATTTCATTGTCCACTGCAAACGCATCATAGAGCATGACTGCGCCATGTAAAATACTCGATACAATGGTGTAATCAATAATAATTGCATTCTTTAGCGGATCAAATGAACCTTTAATCAAACAAATCCCTAGGCCCAAATAGAGCGCAATAATCATATGCTCATAGGGCGTATTTACACCGGGATTTACCCAGCGAAATCCTGCCGGCCAGACATCATACGCAAAAGGCATGGATACAATCAGACCGATACCCAGTATTAGCATAAATCGCGATGGAATTTTCATTGATACATTATCTGTAGAATCATTCATAAGTTAAACTCTGCTTTAGTAAGACCGCTGCATAAGCGCAGATTTACGCCTATGCCAAGATCTCTATTTAATTAGTCTGTTTTTTTCTGCCAGCACGCTGGCTACGCGAGGTAGACCTAGATCGCGTCGTTTTTTTTACGGCTGAACCTGAACCACTTTTTAGCAACTGATCCCCAATAAATGAAGACCACGCAGCAACCGTCATTGACGGTGGACTACCTGCCGGCCCTGGCAACGAACTCGAGTCACAAACATAAAGGCCAGGGTTATCAAATACCTCGCCGTTATATGCAACCACTCCATCCTTTATTGTTTGAGCCATTCTCGCACCCCCACATTGATGTACCGTTAAAGGCGTAGAAAACATCGACACCTTATTACCAGTAATTCCTTTTATTCTTTCAAAGGCTTTATCGAAATCTGAGAAAATACTGCTATTGCTAGCATTATAGTCGATCTCCAGTCGCCCCTTGGTAAAGTATGCTAAACCATCGGCCGCATCTTCTCCCATACCTGTAAATGACGCATATTCAGCCAGCTTTCGCTTCAATATAGCAGGCACTTTTAATTGATCTATACCCGCCATAGGCCCGTACAGCAGACAAAGGTTCATTGGGTCTTCAGAAAACTCAACGCCGCTAACCCAGCCACTGGTATCATTCCCAGTTTGTTTGTTTAGTTTCCATGCACCGAAACAATCACCATTACTGCCAACACCACGCCCCAAGTTAGGCATACCTTGAATGCCACCCGATTCACGACTCTGGAAAAGAATGCGTAGAGAGTTAAGTGTTCCCGCAGAAAGAATGACCTTTTTTGCTTTCAGAACTCGTACTTTTTTAGTTCGAAGATCTTTTACACTGACCTCATAGCGGCTTTCTTTACCCTCGGAAATTCGTCGAATATCCAAAGCCTCATGCAGGTCCAATACTTTTAGGCCCTTATTAATTGCTTCTGCAAGATAAACAAAGTCCAAGGTACTTTTGGCGCCATCTTCCGAACCAAGAAAGTGCATCCCACCCCAGTCCACTTCTTTTCGCTCAACACCGTCGCTCTGGGTAACATGCTGGGGCTGCCCTGGCACTTTTGGTAATAACATTCCCGCAGCAGGGTTAGTCGTTTCACTCTTTTTTAACTCAGGCATGTCAGCAAAGACATCTTCAGTCGTATTAGGCACTTGGTCTTTTTCTGTCGGTATGCGCGACCCAAATCTCGATAATACGGACTCATAATAAGCGTCCATATCACGAGAATTAATTTCTTCACAATGCCCATCCCAATAATCGTCACGCAAGGGTTTAGCATGTAAGCCCCCATAAACATGGCTACCACCACCTACACCGGATGAGCACACCATGTTCAAACCTTTTTGAAAAGAAATCTCAAACAGGCCATTTTTATTAACTGTTAATCCTTTTTTAGGCAAGAAGGGCAGATGTACAGTTCTCAGGGCGTGGCTATAAAGCTTACTTCCTTGAGGGAAAGGAGCGCGATCGGAAATCCCCATAGAGCGCGTTGGCAAACTGTCTCGCCAGGGCCCTCGCTCCAGTAGTGAGACATTTGCGCCACTTAAAGCCAGCTTATGGGCAACAATGCTGCCCCCAAAACCGCTACCAATTACCAAAAAGTCATCCATTCTCTTCTCTCATTCAGTTCAAATTAATCGCTACCCCCCCTGAAAAGAAGGGCCAGTAACACATGTCCGCCTATGCTACGAGGGCAAAACAGAACCTCACATAAACTCGCAATATAGGCTTCAGTGCATGGTTAGCGCCTATTTGGTTTTTCGCCTGACTTAAAACTAACTTTTGAGCAGCGCATTAAAAGTTAAGCATATGATGATTCCATTTATTATCAGCAGTTTGCTGACCACCCACAAGTACGCAGAATGCCAATATAGAGCCGTATTTGCCAAAGTCGCATAAAAATGAAACAAACTGCTATTTCACACTGAATTGCTGATTGCACCAGAAACCCCTTGAAGCCCTGCTAATGAGTGAGCCATAGCACTCCATTCAACGCAGAGCGAAGGGAGCAAGCGCCCATATGCCGGAGGACATTTCCCTTGAAACAAGCTATTTTTCGCGCGCAACAAAGACCTTAAGTGGGAAGCCGCCCGATGAAAGGCACCCTCTACCAACAAAAACCCTAAAGCAAGAAGGTTTTTATTTGTAGAAAAAATATAACAGAAGGGACTATTATTTAAGCGAGTTGGGCTTTGATATTGAGATAACACCCCAAGACTTAACCGAAAGAAGTAGAGTAAGAGCTTGTGATAAATAGACAGATTTAAGGCGTATATTTAAAGAAACAAGAAACGCAAAAAAGGCAGCTTGCATCTTTATGCTCTACCTCCCTATACCACTAAAATTACCGGCCTACATTTTTAAATCCAGCGCCGCACCTCAGTTTTGTAGCGCAAATATTCTTCACCAAAGATAGACTCTAGTATGCGCTCTTCTGGCATTATTTGATATTTCGTGAGTAGTAAAACGAATGCGGGCAGAAGCAAGAAGCCTGAAAAAGCCCCCAGATAAAAACACCAACCCGTCAGAATAAAAACCATTCCTAGATACATAGGGTTGCGCGTAAAACGATATAAACGATCTGTCACCAACTTGTTTGCATTTTCTGGCTTTAAGGGGTTAACAGTGGTTTTCGATTTTACAAAACCTATAAATGACCAGCCATCAAACAGAAGACCAATGGCCATCAACAACATTCCCACACTTTCGAAAAAGCTGCTCTCCCATGCAAAAAAGGGTACATTATTTTTTAGCAGCCACATTAATAGGAGAAATGCAGCCATATAAATAGGCGGTGGTATTTTTAATTCCATGGAAGTGGCTTTTTTCTGCGTATCGGGTGTCGACATATTTATAATTGTTATGAGCTTATAATGGATAGGAATTAACAGGGTAATCGAAATTTTTGAGCGATACAATGCTTTTGTGTATCCAAGCCAAGTTCACCAAGGCCAAAAGGAGTTTTGTCTGATGCAGGTTGAAAAAAGCCGACCACTTCCAGTGGAAACCCCATTAAAAAAGGATCAAACCAACAAATAACGACCCGAGAGTAGTTGAGATAATCAGCTTAGCTTGGGCAGATCTGAACACTCAGAACGCCCCAAGCTAATTGATATTTAATGTAACGTGCTAGTAACTTAATACCTTCACGTCATTTGCCATTAATCTTGATAACGTCGTGTTTGGGCCACCAACCTCAATACCCTTTAACATGTCGGCCTTATCCACACCGTTGCCTTTCAAGCACATTGGGCAAACATATATTTCACCCCCAGCTTTCATGAATTTATTCATAAGGTCATGAATCGTTTCGCCACGCAGCGTTGCCATACTGGCAATAGGAAAACCGCTGTCAACATAACGTGTGGCACCAAGACTAATGTTAATGAGAACCGGCACCTCATGTATATTTTTCACCATCGTTCCAACGGTGAATGCACGCCTAACCTTAAACAAGTCGTCACTGGATAAGTCAATATACAGGCCTTTGCTACCAGCCATCACAGAGCCCGAAACAACCATCAGGCATAACACAAAAACAGCAGAAGTTTTTTTGACTATCTTATTCATAGTAATTAATCCCTATTTAATTATTGTTTAAACTGCGCATGACACGAAACACAGTAAGTCATGGTATTTCCCAAGGCTGCTAAGGAGTTTTTTATATCCCCTTTAGACAGAACCTCACCTAGCTCATCGGCACTTTTGTGAAAACCAACGCCCATCTTTTTGAAGCCTTCATTCTCAAAGCGATTACACATTGATTCCATTGCATCCGTTAAGCCCAATTTCTGACGGGCAATTTGCGATGCGCCTTCAAAGTTTTCTTTGCCCAGTTATACAGCGATCCCTTGAACTGCCTCCAGATGAGTGCGCATATTTTTCAGTTGGTGAAGTTTCATTGGAGGAGGTAGGTTTAAGGAAGTTCTATTATCTGCACTGTGTTCACCATGATTCATCGCGTGATGCTTCATCTCATCTTTTGCTGTGGCCATCCCAGCCATCAATAGAAGCAAACTCGCACCCACGTTTCTCAGCTTCATTTTGGATTCCCTCCAAGTTAGTAGAATTTCAAGAACCCCTCCTCATATAGAGAGTAGCATATAGAAAATAACCCCCTATAATTTTTACTTTATACCTGCAAATAGGTTTTTGTAATTGATAAAACGCAATTTGAAAAAGTAAGCAGTGAGGCAAATTGTCGCAGTCGAAGCTATCTTTTCTGGGAAGATTTAATGCTCTTTATTGAACTAATGAGCGAAGTGATCTTTCATCTGCCAAAGCCTGATTTGCACCCAATACACGAAGAATTCCCTCACTTCGCAAACGCGCAATAATTCTACTTGCTGTTTCGGTAGTAATGGCCAGCATGGCTCCCATATCTTCACGGGACGGCAAATAAAACTCGTCCTTCTCACTTAGGGATGCCAAATATAGTAGTAGATGAACAACACGAGACTGTGCCGACCCGCTTGAAAGTTCTTCAATCCAAAAGTCGGCATCCATTGCCACCTTGGACCAACGAGCCATTAATTGCCGATACAGGCGTGGGCTGCGTTGATTTATATTTTCAATCTCAACGATAGGGATTCTACAAACTAGGGCAGTATCCAAAACCTCGGCATAGTGTGCATAGGGTTGACTATCAAGCGCCTCGATACCCACTAAATCACCCTGACTCAATAACCTTACAATTCGTTGTCGGCCATCGTCGGTAAACTTCACCAGCTTAATTAGGCCGCTACGTAAGGTATAAACATAGTCCGCTTGGTCACCCGCTTTAAATAGGTATTCATGCGTCTTAAATTCCAGCTCGGCAATAGGATGATGGATAAGATCGAAGTCCGCTTTGGTCAAGTCTGCAAACAGCACCAACTCTCGAATGCCGCATGACTCACACCTCTGTGCCTGCTGCCACGCCTCGTTAATTACTTCTATTTTCACAAATACTCCATCGAAGGCATTATTTCTTTTATTGCTCTCATTCCTCGTTACGCCTCGTGCTTAACACTACAGGGAAAACAAATCGACCTAGCCGTATCGAGCTTTGCTTTGCAGCAGATGCGGCACACTGAATACTTTTCAGCCCAGTCTATTCAACAACAGATTTACGGTGTGGAGGAAAGAGGTATGACTTAAAGCTCGAATCGAGCGCAAGGTTTTAGGGGGCAGGAATTAGGAAGGGAAGCAGATGTTCTCTCAAATATGGCTTGAATCAGCATTGCATCACTACTTGCCCGATGGCGCTGCAGGGCCAACTCTTCCGCCACTCGCACGCGGGTGGGCTCCCAAACGCTAAGCTGTTGATCACTTAGAATTCTTCTTAAGGATTCGACCTTAAAACCCTGCATCAGTTCTGCTTTATCGTAGAGTTTACCAATCCAGCTGGAATCGTAACTCCAGGCATCGCTATACACTGTTTGGCCAAGCAAGATGCGATTGAGGCACTCTGCCACCTCCCTGATGGGGCGCCCCTTTTCCATAAGCAGTTCGCGACTAATGCCATGCAGTGATTCTGCTTTAGCATCCCAGTGAACCCAGCCTTGCTCCGGCTTAATCAAATAACAGTGCGTAGTGTGATCACTTAATACAACACCAATTTCAATCGGGTAACTACCTAGCCCAAAACCCGAGGCCTCTACATCAATAATTACGGGAGTCATCTTATAACCTGAAAAATTCTCTTAAAACTAACCCCAGTTTGGAGTGTAAGAAAAAGCCTAGACGATTGTAAGACACTCCGCTCACCTTAAGCGAATTTATCTGCGTGGTGACTTCTTCGTGGTTTTGGAGGTGCTAGTAGTTTTGGAAGCACTGCCGGCTTTAGACGTATTTGTCGCTTTAGCGCTACCACTTCTCGATGCCTTGGCGCGCGGCTTACGCACTGGTTTCTTTCTTTCTTTACTGGCAACCTCGCCTTTTGTTGCCGAACTGGCGGCAGTCTTTCTACGAGGTTTTCTAGTGCTCTTTTTCTTGCTCTTATCGCTTTTTTTTGCGGCATCTGCTCTGCTAGAACGCGCAGGTTTGCGACCCTCTCCCGCAGACTTAGAGCGCCGAGATGGTCGCTTTCGCTCCTTACTGGAGCTGCTTCCCTCTAGCTCGAAGTCGATTTTGCGGTCATCGAGATTTACCGCCGCAACACGCACTACCACAGGGTCCGCCAAACGAAAACGCCGCCCGCTGTGCTCACCCTCCAGACTGTGATTGGTGGCATTAAAGTGATAGTAGTCGTTCTCCAGATTGGAGATATGTACCAAACCCTCTACATACACATCAGTCAGCTGGACGAAAAAACCAAAACCCGTCACCGCGCTGATAATCCCCTCGTAGGTTTCACCCACCCTATCCAGCATAAACTCACACTTCAGCCAATCGTCCACATCGCGTGTGGCTGCATCGGCTCGACGCTCTGAGTCGGACAAAAGCATACCGAGCTCGACCATCTCCTTATCACCGTAGGGAAGATGCTGAGCTTTGGCCAAGCGTTCCGCCCCCTTCACCCTTTCAACATTCGTGGACTCAACGCGAGAGCGAATAAGGTAACGCAGCGCGCGGTGTAGTAATAAATCGGGGTAACGTCGAATGGGGGAGGTAAAGTGGGCATAGCTGCTATAAGCCAAGCCAAAATGCCCCTTGTTTTCTGGGCTATACACCGCCTGCTTCATAGAGCGCAGCATTACGGTTTGCACCAACTCCTGCTCGGCGCTTCCCTTTAGTTCACTCAGCAAACGCTGATAGTCTGCAGGAGCAGGTTTTGTTTTTCCTCCAAGAGAACGCCCCATGCTGTTGAGGAATTCACGTAAGGCGGTCACTTTCTCTTCACCGGGTACTTCATGTACGCGAAACAAACCCGGCAGGTTATGCTTCTCAAGGAAACGCGCTGCGGCAACGTTTGCACATAACATACATTCTTCGATGATCTTATGCGCATCATTACGATGCACCGGCACGATTTTTTCAATCTTGCGGCTTTCACCAAAAACGATACGCGTTTCAGTGGTATCAAAATCAATGGCACCACGCTGATCACGACTTTCACGCAACACGTGATACAAGTTATGCAGCTCTTCAATGCCTGGGCGTATAGCCGGATACTGCGCATCAAAGCCACTTTTTTCTGCTTCGCCACCTTCCAACATTGCACCCACCTGGGTGTAAGTGAGGCGCGCTTTAGAGTTCATCACCCCCTCATAAAATTTATAACGACTAAGGCGACCTGCGGCACTGATGCGCATTTCGCACACCATGCATAAACGATCCACCTGGGGGTTTAGGGAGCATAAGCCGTTGGATAAAACTTCCGGCAACATGGGAATAACCCGCTCAGGAAAATACACCGAGGTACCCCGATGCACCGCCTCTTGGTCTAGCGCCGAGCCAGGAACAACGTAGTGGGAGACATCGGCAATGGCCACCAACAGCCGCCAGCCTCCACTACGGGTTTTTTCACAATACACCGCATCGTCAAAGTCTCGCGCATCCTCGCCATCAATAGTAACTAGGTTGAGATCACGCAAATCGACGCGCTTCTCTTTTGCAGCTTCCGGCACCTCTTTGCTATAAGCCTTCATTTCCTTTACTACAGAACGAGGCCACTCATTGGGAATACCGTGGGCGCGAATCGCCACATCGATTTCCATACCCGGTGCCATGTGCTCGCCCATTACCTCCTGAATCACGCCTCTGGGGGGCGAGCGAAAGGAGGGTT
>Ga0209345_10004833_pt1 | contig 12802 bp, 11 predicted proteins | sample Cruoilmetagenom7_FD_187294 | JGI IMG/M metagenome (GOLD analysis project Ga0209345, IMG submission 187294) | Oil polluted marine microbial communities from Coal Oil Point, Santa Barbara, California, USA - Sample 7 (SPAdes) (version 2) | ecosystem: Environmental > Aquatic > Marine > Oil seeps ...
CGCCCCGACATCATTATTAGTATTGCCAAACAGCGTAACAATTTTTTTCTGTTTTGTCAAGAAATGATATTTGCTTTGTAATTATTCAGCGTTGCTGATTTAAAATACACGGCAGGTTTAATCAGATTATACCTGTTGCCGTATATATTACCTGAACAGTTACTTTGCTTTTTGCTTTATATCGGGTATATAAAAAACTGTTTTTTATGGGGAGCTGAATATATATCTTGAAATTCAGTTTGATAATATGTTTATATGTTTGAAATATGGTTAAAAAACAGTCGATCATACCAAAAAGATTATTGCAGGGTGATTATATTGGTGTTGCTGCCCCTGCAAGTCCTTTTGACCATGATAATCTTGTTGACGGAGTTAACGTTTTGAAATCGTTAGGATTCAGGCTGATTATTCCGGAAGATATTTTTGAAAAAAAAGGGTATCTTGCAGGGGGGGATGAACAACGCGCATCCCTTTTGAACCGGCTGTTTGCTGATGAAGCAATTAAAGCTATCTTTTGTGCGAGGGGGGGCTTTGGGTCTTTGAAGGTACTCCCTTTATTAGATTATGCTTCCATAAAAAATAATCCGAAAATATTTATCGGTTATAGCGATATAACCGCTATCTTGTCTGTTATCACTCAAAAAACCGGTCTTGTTACATTCCATGGCCCCATGGTAACTGAATTGTGCACTGCAGATGAGAAAACCATTGATTCAATTAATTCTCTTTTAGTTCATTGCGAAAAGATTGAAATAACACCTGACAAGGGTGCTGTGATTAACCATGGTTCAGCCTCCGGGAAAATAGCAGGTGGAAATCTTACAACCCTTTGTCATCTTGTTGGTACACCCTATGAACCTGATTTAAATGGGCATATTCTGTTCCTTGAAGAAAGAGGTGAGGCTCTTTACAGAATCGACAGGATGCTGACACACATGAAGCTCGCCGGGTGTTTTGCCGGTCTTGCCGGTCTTGCCATCGGTTCTTTTGAGGACTGCGGCGAAATTGGTGAAATTTACAGTATTATTAAAAATATATTTAAAGACCTCGATATCCCAATCTTGGCAGGGTTTGAAATCGGGCATGGAAATGTTAACCTTTCTGTACCACTGGGTCTTGGGGCTACTCTTTCTACTCGCAAATTGAAAATATCCTTTGACGAATCAGCAACAGAGTATGGATGCCATGGATAGGGTTGATGCCTTAATGAAACAGGCTGTTTCTGATTCGGTTTTTCCAGGGGGGGTGCTGCTGGTTCATAAAGATGCTTCTCTTGTTTTCCATGGGGCCTATGGGTATTCGGATATATTTTCAAGTAATAAAATTTCATTGGCTACAATTTTTGATTTAGCATCTTTAACAAAACCCCTTGCCACCACCTTGGCGGTTATGCGGCTGGTTGAGTTGGGCAGGCTCGATATTAACCGGAATATTGGATCAATTATCCATTATTTTAAGAATACTGATAAGGCTGGGGTTACAATTTTAAACCTTTTGCTCCACAATTCAGGATTGTGCGATTATAGGCCTTATTATAAAGAATTGTTTATGCTTCCCCCAAAAAAGAGGAAGGATCGATTAAGAATTCTTTTAACAAAAGAATCCTTGATAAATTCTATTGGGAAGAGGGTATTATATAGTGACCTCGGGTTTATGATTCTTGCCTGGGTGGTGGAAGAAATAACCAAAACCAGATTAGACAATTTTTTGTACAATGAAGTCTACTCCCCTGTGGGTATTGATTCTGATTCTCTTTTTTATATTGATCCAAGTGCTCCCCCATCTGAAAAATGCTTTGCGGCTACGGAGTTTTGCCGGTGGCGCAATACAATTTCAAATGGAGTGGTGCATGATGAGAACGCTTATGCTGCCGGGGGTATAGGTGGCCATTCCGGGCTTTTTGGATCAGCCATTGCTATAAAGATTCTTTTGCTTTTTTTGCTTCGTAAGTATCATGGGTGTCAGGACACAGGCCCTTTTAACGAAGATTTAGTAAAAAGTTTTTTTTTGCGTGATTCGGGTACAGGCCGGGCCCTGGGCTTTGATACTCCTTCACCCCGGGGGTCAGCCGGGGGAAGGCTTTTTAGTGAAAAAACTGTAGGGCATCTTGGTTTCACCGGCACATCTTTCTGGATGGATCTTAAACGGTCTATTATTGTTATTCTTTTAACTAATCGGGTTCATCCGTCACGAAATAATAATAAAATAAAACTTTTCAGGCCTCAATTACATGACGCTGTAATGGCAGACCTGGTATAGTTGTCAATTTATAACTTTTTCTTGTAATATCAGGAGATTTTTGATACCGACTTTATAAATCCTTATTCTGCGGATTAATAATAAATTGGATCTGGTGATTGGGAATAATCGAGAAATTACGGGTCCATTCAACTATAGACGTTTACATAAATAATTTTACCCTGTTATCGGTCGTTGGAGGTATACGCTTTCCTCCTTGTATCCTTGTGAAATTTATTATGTGACAATTTATATATTATGCTCACAGTGAGGATGTTTATCGGCCAGACTTAAATATTATGACGTTTTTCTTGATGCGGAGATGAGGATTTATGAATTTTATTGATGGTATTTTGGGATTTTTTTCAAGCGACCTTGCTATTGATCTTGGCACTGCTAATACCCTTTTATATATTAAGGGGAAGGGGATCGTATTGAGTGAGCCTTCTGTTGTAGCTGTTCGTGTGGATAACAGAACCAAAAATCGTGTTCTTGCGGTGGGGGATGATGCTAAAAAAATGCTGGGTAAAACCCCCGGCAACATAGTTGCAATACGTCCAATGCGGGACGGCGTTATTGCTGATTTTGAAGTAACTGAGGTTATGCTTCGGTATTTTATACATAAGGTTCATAACAGGCGGTCCTTTGTACGTCCAAGAATAGTTATAGCGGTTCCGTCGGGGATTACCCAGGTGGAAAAACGTGCTGTCAGAGAATCTGCAGAATCTGCAGGTGCAAGAGAAGTGTTTTTGATAGAAGAACCCATGGCTGCGGCAATAGGAGCAGGGCTTCCTATTACTGAACCTACCTGCAATATGATTGTTGATATAGGCGGGGGCACAACAGAAGTGGCTGTAATTTCACTGGCTGGTATTGTTTTTAGCAAGTCTATCAGGGTGGCAGGTGACAAAATGGATGATTCCATTGCCCATCATATTAAAAGGAAGTACAATCTTTTGATTGGAGAAAGGAGTGCTGAGATAATTAAACAGACAATAGGGAGCGCTTACCCCGATCCTGATGGTGTGGAGACTATAGAAGTCAAGGGGAGAGATCTTGCATCCGGAATACCTAAAATTTTATCCATCGATTCAGAGGAGATACGTCTTGCGATTTCTGAACAGATAGATGCAATAATAGAAATCGTAAAGCTCGCTTTGGAACAGACACCACCAGAGCTTGCAGCTGATATTGTGGACAGGGGTATTGTTCTAACAGGGGGCGGAAGCCTGTTGAAAAATCTGGATGTGCTTATACGGGAGGAGACCAGCCTTCCTGTAACAGTTACTGATGAGCCATTGTCAACAGTGGCACTCGGCTCAGGAGCGGCCCTTGATGATATTGAAATGTTAAAACAGGTTGTGATTATATAGCTTCATGTTCTCAAAAAAAATGCTACTGATAATTGGAATGATCCTTTTTATTACTGCAAATATTATTGCTCTTTCCATGCTGAGCCGCCTCTCTCCGTCGATTGGTATTAGCAGGTTTGCAATTTATGTTATTGCACCTTTTCAAAAGGGATCCACTAGTTTAATCCTTTTTGTTAAAGATTTTTGGTATCAATATTTTTATCTTGTTTCTGCTGCTGAAGAGAATGAAAAACTTAAAACTCAGTTGGCCCATGCCTTTAAAAAAAATAATAGGTGTAATGAATTAGAGCTTTCAAATGACAGGTTTCGCAAATTACTTGATTTCAGACAGACCATTGCCGGCCGGGTTGTTGCAGCCGAAGTTATTGGCAGGGATCCCACTGTATGGATTAAAACCATAATAATTGACAAGGGCTCAAAAGACGGGCTTGAAAAACTTCTTCCTGTTGTTGCCCCCGAGGGAATTGTTGGGCAGATAACCGAGGTCTCTTTAAATTCTTCAAAGGTGCTGTTGATTATTGATCAGAATAGTTCGGTGGATGGCCTTATCCAAAGGACCAGGGCACGGGGTATTGTGAAAGGTAAGTCTTATGGACAGTGCCTTTTTAAATATGTTTTGCGCAAGCATGATGTGAATGTGAATGATATGGTGGTTTCCACAGGGCTTGATGGTGTTTTTCCCAAGGGGTTGAGTCTTGGGTATGTCTCAGGGATTGTTAAGCGTGTTTCCGGGATTTTTCAGGAGATGACGGTTACACCCCATGTAGATTTTGAAAGGCTTGAAGAGGTTTTGGTTCTTTTGGAGCCCCAAGTGCAGGATACTCCTTTTGATAATAAAATAAAAAAAAACATAAAAATTAAGAAACAGCCCTGATTATCAAACTTTGAAATCAGGACAAACCGTTTTTTGAAGATGTTTTTTAAGCTTTTTTAAATTCCTTTAAGCAGCTATTAATTTTCGAAAATAAGCGGCTGACAATCGATAATGGCATACCTTTTCTATATAATCTTGTTTATTCTCCTGATGACTCTACAGACCACGCTGTTACCTTTTTTTTCAGTGTTCAGGCATTTTTATGATTTGGGAATTCCCTGTGTTATTTATCTTGCAATATTTCGTTTGACCCGTGAAGGGCTCCTGTCCATACTTTTTTTGGGGTTACTCAGAGACGGGATTTCCGGAGGTATTTTTGGACTTTATCTGACTGTTTATCTTTGGCTTTTTATTACTCTCAGGTGGATTTTCAGGTTTTTGCACATGCGGAATAAAATTGTTATGCCTTTCCTTGTCCCTGCAGGAGTCTTTGCGGGGAATTTTATATTATGTTCCATAACATTGATATTAGAACCGGAAACCGGGGGTTTTTATTCGTTAATGGGGTCCGTTGGCAAGCAGGTTGTCTGGGCTTTATTTACCGGCCAAATTTTTCTTCTTATTCTTTTTTATCTCCAAAAGAAATGGGAATTATTGTTTCGTTGGATGCTCCCCAAATGAATTTATAAAAAAATAATGCTTAGTTCTAAGGGGCGTGGTAAAAACTTTCCCCCGTCCAAGCCCCAGGCTTTACATCTTAGCCTTTTCCCAATTTTAAATTTGAAAATATCAGGCAGAAAAAATGGGTTTGCTTATAACACCGGCCATTAGATGCCAGGGATGAGCTATGGCCGAAATTAGAACTAAGGGCTCGTACAAAAATAACTTGACCTTTTAAGCGCCGATGCATCCCGCCTGGCTGCGTTCCGAAACCTCAGAATATCCTGATATTCTTGCGTTTTCGCGCCTTGCCAGGCGGGTACCTCAACACTTAAAATGGCCGACTTATTCTTGAACAAACCCTAAGAGCTCACCCAAAAAAATATATTCGAGGATATTTTGCACAGCTACTTAAGGACAGTTGACAGTGACTGGTATAATCGACGTTTAACTTCTGTTTTTTGTTTTGCCATGGCTGGTTTTGCTTTCTTGGTTATAAGATTGTTTTACCTTCAGGTTATTAATGGAGAGGAGTTGAGAAGACTGTCTGAAAACAATTGTATTCGTCTTCAGCACATAGATTCTCCAAGGGGGCTAATCTTTGATCGGAATGGAAAATTGCTTGTGGATAACAGGCCTTCTTTTGATTTGTCCATTATATTAAATGATTCTGAAGATATCGACCTGACTTTGAAAAATTTGGCCAAATATTTGCCTGTCAGTGTTCCTGAGCTTAAGGAAAAAATTAAAAAAAAAAAAGTATCCAGGTTTAAGCCTGTTATTCTGGAGCGCGACATTGGAAGAGATGCCCTTGCAGTAATCGAAGTTCATAAATTTGATCTCCCAGGGGTTGTGGTAAATGTCAGGCCTTTGCGAAATTATGTGAATAAGGAGAGTGCTGCCCATCTGATTGGATATTTAAGCGAAATTAACGCTGATGAGCTGAGGTCCGGTAGATATGAAGACTGCAGGGGCGGTGATTATATTGGAAGGTTCGGTTCTGAAAAATTTTGTGAAAGATTTTTAAGGGGCAAGCGGGGGGGGCAACAGGTCGAGGTTAACGCAGCAGGGCGATTGATTAAAGTTTTAAAGACTGTTGAGGCACAACCAGGATTTAATGTTTATTTAACAATTGATAGCATCTTGCAGCAAAAATCTGAGGAGCTTCTCGCGGGAAAAGTCGGTGCTGTGGGAGTAATGGAAACCTCAACCGGACAGATTCTTGCCCTGGCCAGCAGCCCTTTTTTTAATCCGAATCTGTTTGTTTCGGGGATGTCCTCTAAGGAGTGGAAAACTTTGGCCTCGAATCCCTTTAGGCCCATGGAGAATAAAGTAGTCCAGGGCCAGTACCCGCCGGCATCTGTTTATAAAATTATTACTGCCATGGCTGGTCTGGAAGAAGGGATTATAGATAAAAATACTCTGTATGAGTGTTCAGGCCGGTATAAACATGGAAATCGTACTTACAGGTGCTGGAAACGCTGGGGACATGGAAAGATGGATGTGGTAACGGCTCTATCCCAGTCCTGTGACGTCTTTTTTTATAATGTGGGGAAAGCCCTGGGTGTTGATAAACTGGCATGGTATGCAAGGGCATGCGGGCTTGGGGAAAAAACTGGAATAATGCTTGATAAAGAGGCTCGCGGCCTGATTCCCATGGCAGCATGGAAAAAACGGCGTACTGGTATGTCCTGGCAGAGCGGTGAGACCCTTTCTGTTGCAATCGGTCAGAGCTATAACCTTGTAACTCCAATTCAGGTCTTACTCTTGACTGGGGCGGTTGCCAATGGAGGGACCATCTATGAACCCTCAATGGTAAAAAGAATCGATGATTCCGCTGGAAAAACAGTTTATAAAAGGGATGCAAAAGTGGTGGGGAGCCTTCCTTGCTCTAAAACTACTTTGGAAATTATAAAAAGAGGGCTGTGGGATGTTGTTAATACCAGAAATGGAACTGCCTGGGGTGCCCGCCTTGATGAAATTGAATTTAGCGGAAAAACAGGTACTGCTCAGGTGGTCAGCCGAACAACAAAAGATATGAAAGGGGAACTAAACGAATCACCCTTTACAAGACCCCATGCCTGGTTTGCGGCCTACGCTCCGTCAGTGAATTCTGAAATAGCCGTCGTTGTCCTTGTGGAACATGGAGAGCATGGGTCAACTGCGGCTGCTCCCATTGCAAGGGAATTAATAAAAACTTACCTTGTTAACCCCCGGGATGAGCAGGATTGATTTTTTTTGGCTGAGTTCTAATTGCGGCCATAGGCTGAGCTATAATAAAATTTGACATCTGATGGACGATGTTATGAACAGCCCTATTTTTTTATAGGTTAAAGGTGCATTATGTTTGATCGACGTCTTTTGCAATGTTTTGATTGGGGCATTTTAGGTTTAACTGTTTTACTTGCAATAATAGGCCTTGGTAATCTTTATAGTGCTGCAACAGCAGGGGTGTCCCAAAAGGGACTTTTCATAAAACAGTTAATCTGGTATGGCGTTGGGTTTGCAGGAATGGTAGTTTCGTTTCTGGTCAGCTATAAAACTTTGGAAAGGTGGGCAACTTTTTTTTATCTGGTTTGCGTTGCATTGTTGATGTATGTCTTATTCTTCGGGGTATCTGCCGGGGGGTCGAGGCGCTGGGTTTTCCTGTTTGGCTTTTCAATTCAGCCTTCTGAAATAGCAAAAGTTGCTGTTATTTTTGTCTTGGCAAGATATTATTCAAAAGTTGCTGATGCAAGGGGGCTCCTTTTGAGGGAGCTCGTAAGGCCATTTATAGCTGTACTAATCCCTTTTGTTCTCATCGTAAAGCAGCCTGACCTTGGAACGGCCATGCTTATATTGCTAACATCTGCTTCTTTGACCTGTTTTGTCAAAATAGAAAGGCGTTCTTTGATATATCTCCTTTCAGCATGTATGGTGACTGTTCCGATGGTATGGTTTTGCTTGAGAGAATATCAAAAGCAGCGAATATTAACATTCCTGGATCCTGATAGAGATCCCCTTGGGGCAGGCTATCATATTATTCAATCGAAAATTGCCATAGGGTCTGGTATGGTATTTGGAAAGGGTTTTTCAAAGGGGACTCAAAATGTGTTCTCTTTTTTGCCGGAGCAGCATACTGATTTTATTTTTTCGGTTCTTGCGGAAGAGTGGGGGATAATCGGTTCTTTTGTTCTTCTTTCAATTTTTATTATGCTGATTATTAAAGGGTTAAGTATTGCCCATAAATGTAAAGACCCCTTTGGGATTATTTTATCAGTTGGTATTACAATAATTATTTTTTGGGAGTGCCTGATAAATGTTGGGATGGTCACAGGCCTTGTCCCGGTTGTTGGTGTCCCTTTACCATTTATCAGTTATGGAGGGTCTTCGATTATTACAAGTATGATTTCCCTGGGGTTATTGATGAATGTCAGTATGCGCAGATTTGCTGTGGATTAAAAAATACGGGCTTTAAGGTAATTAATTTCACATAATTTTGACCGATAAGACAGTGACTTTAATTATCTTTGAACCTCCTCCATCTTATTGAAAAGTTAGGGAATACTAAACTAAATTCTTGTTTTTTTCATCAGTAATTACTTTTTAAAGAGACTAAGGTTTATTTCACATTAAGTGAGAAGTTACACAAAATATTTGACAATTGGTAAACAAATATGGTATTTTTCATAAAATTTATCAGGCACAGATTTATAGATATAAATTATAGTGGTTCATGACCCTTTTTGAGATAATATTTGAGGGTTATAGGCTGGTACGCACATATTAAATTTACAGTTCACGGGGTCACTTTATGATTAATCGTGGGTGTAGTTTGAAATGTGTCTTCCTTTACTACGCAATGGAGGGAGCTAATGATTCAAGTCGATGGATCGGTTGTTATTCAAATTGTTAATTTTATTTTTTTGATTTGGGCACTTAATTTTGTACTTTATAAGCCCATCAGAAGCATGCTGCTTCAGAGAAAGGGGAAAATTGAAGGGTTTGAAGAGGGAATCGATAGGTTCAATCGTGATGCAATGGAAAGACGAGATGCGTATATGTCGGGCATAAAAGAAGCCAGGGAGAAAGGTCTCAAGGAAAGGGATATCTTAGTCTCGGCTGCTGCCGAAGAAGAAAAAACAATTATTGGCGAGATAAATGCAAAAGCCCTGGCTGATCTTGCAAAAGTGCGGGGGGATATCTTGCAGGAAGTGGAAGGTGTGACCGATACCCTTCAAAAAGAGGTTGATGTATTTGCAAAGGCGATAAGCAAAAAAATATTGGGGAGGGCTGTTTAATGGTACTGGATAATCGGCCCGGGTTAGACCCTGTCTCTTTTTTTGGAAAAAAAAGAGTGGTCGCTCATTTTTTCTTTGCAATGGCAGTTTTCTTTTTTTTGATGGTCTTTTCGTCGCTTGCTTTTGCTTCATCAGGCGGAGAGGATGGCCCAAAAGGGTGGGGCTCTACAGATACTTACCGTGTTATGAATTTTGCAGTTTTAGCTGTTGGATTATTTTTTGTACTCAGGAAACCTGTATCCCAGGGTCTCAGTGATAGAATAGAGGAGATTAAAGAACAGTTAAGTGCTTTGGAACTGAAAAAGAAAGAGGCCGAGGTTCACCTGAAACAGTACGATGCCCAACTGGCAGCACTGGAGAAGGAGGCGGAAGATCTTATAGCTGAATATGTCCTCCAGGGTAACGAAACAAAAGTTAGGATCCTCACCGAAGCTAAATTAGCTGCGGGTAAACTTCAGGAGCAGGCTCAGAAAAATATTGCCCGAGAGTTCGCCCAGGCGAAAAATAGTATTATGGATAAGATAATGGATAAGGCTCTTGCTGAGGCAGGAGAGATTATGCGTAAAAAAATAACGGAAAAAGATCATAACAAACTTGTGGATGAATATTTGAAAAAGGTGATTGCATAATGAAAAATTTAGCAGTGGCGCGGCGTTATGCAAAGGCTCTTCTCATGATTGGGCAGGAATCCGGTCAGGCAGAAACTTACAGGGAAGATCTTGACCTGATTTCTGCTTTGATTTGTGCGGAAAAAGGGTTGGACGATGCCCTTCGCAACCCCCTGTATGATGCAGTAAGTCGCAAAAATATTCTGCAGGCGGTAATAGGGAAACTTAGTCTTTCTAAGGAAGTGGAGTCCTTTCTTCTTTTACTATTTGATAAAGGGAGAATTGGTCTGCTGAGTAATATCAATGAGTTTTATAAAAAGCTTGCTGATGAATTAAAGGGAGTAGCCTGTGCCAGTTTAATTACAGCCACGGAGCTTTCTGATCAGACGATCAAAAAAATATCTGGAACCTTGTCAGAATTGACAGGTAAGGATATAGTGTTAGAGGTTGAGCAGGACTCGAGCCTTATTGGAGGTGTTATTGCCAGAATCGGAGATTGGGTGCTGGATGGTAGTATAAAAACACAATTACTCAACATGAAAGAATCTTTAAAAAGGAGTGAGAGTGTCGAATGGAATTAAAAGCTGAAGAAATAAGTCAGATTATAAAAGAACAGATTAAAGATTACGATAAAAAGGTCGAATTAACAGAAACTGGTGTTGTTTTGTCAGTGGGTGACGGCATTGCCAGGATTTATGGCCTTGAAAATGTTATGGCACTCGAGCTTGTTGAATTCCCAGGCGGGATATTGGGTTTGGCCCTTAACCTCGAAGAGGATAACGTTGGAGCTGCCATTATGGGTGAAGATGTCCATATTAAAGAAGGGGATATCGTAAAACGTACTGGTCAGATTGCCCAGGTTCCGGTTGGTGAAGCTGTTTTAGGGAGAGTCGTTTCATCCCTTGGTGAGCCTCTGGACGGAAAGGGACCCATTGATGCGAAGGTCAAGAGTCGTATTGAGGTGGTTGCACCGGGTGTTATTGCAAGAAAGGGTGTTCATGAACCCTGCTACACAGGTTTAAAGGCGATTGACGGAATGACCCCTGTTGGTCGTGGGCAACGGGAGTTGATTATTGGTGACAGGCAGATTGGTAAAACTGCATGTGCCATTGATGCCATATTGGCTCAGAAAGATACGGGTATATTTTGTATTTATGTGGCCTGCGGACAGAAAAAATCTACTGTTGCGCAAATTCATGCAGTTCTTGAAAAACATGGTGCCATGGAATATACAACTATTGTGTCGGCTTGTGCAAGTGACCCTGCCACACTTCAGTATATTGCACCATATGCTGGTTGTGCCATGGGTGAATATTTTAGGGATAAAGGTCAGCACGCTTTGATTGTTTATGATGATTTATCAAAGCAGGCTGCTGCTTATCGTCAGGTTTCACTTTTGCTAAGGCGTCCTCCTGGTCGTGAAGCTTTTCCCGGTGATATCTTTTATAACCACAGTCGCTTACTTGAACGTAGTGCCAAGCTTAGTGATGATTTGGGAGCAGGCTCTTTAACGGCACTTCCCATAATAGAAACTCAGGCTGGCGATGTTTCTGCATATATTCCGACTAATGTTATTTCAATTACTGATGGTCAGATATATCTGGAACCTGGACTTTTTTTCGCTGGCGTGAGGCCTGCTATCAATGTTGGGCTTTCTGTTTCAAGGGTTGGCGGGTCTGCACAGGTTAAAGCAATGAAGCAGGTTGCAGGTACTCTCAGGCTGGATCTTGCTCAGTATCGTGAGTTGGAAGCCTTTGCTGCATTCGGTTCTGACCTTGATGCTGCGACTCAAAAGCAGCTGACAAGGGGTGCTCGCCTTGTGGAGCTTTTAAAACAGCCTCAATATCAGCCATTGCCCCTTGAAAAGCAGGTTGTAGTACTCTATGCCGGTACCAAGGGATTTATGGATAAATATCCTGTAAGTGTTGTGGCTAAATATGAAGATGGGTTATATGGATTTATAGCCGACAGATTTCCACAAATATTTGCGGGTATTAAAGAAAAGCAGGAAATCACCGATGATTTGGATAAATTGTTGGTTGAAGCACTTACTGCTTATGATGAAGAATTTAAAGATACTATTAATTAGTATTTGTTTTGAAATAGTTAAAATTATTTCACGATCTTATCGGGTATTGCCATGTTATGGATTTTTATACTATAAAATTATCCGATAGGTTAATTGAAACAATTTAAGAATAATAAGGGCAAGGCAGTATGCCAAGTTTAAAGGATGTTCAAGATCAAATATCTGCGGTGGGAAAAACCAAGCAGATAACAAAAGCTATGAATATGGTGGCAACCTCCAGGCTTCGCCGATGTCAGGTGGAGATGGATATGTTCCGTCCTTATGCTGAGAAGTTTAGTGCGGTTTTAGGTAGTCTTGCTGAAAGGGCCTCTGATGGCGCTAATCAACTTCTTACACCCCGTGAAGATGTCAAGAATGTTCATATCGTTTTATGTACTTCTGATAGAGGGTTATGTGGTGGCTTTAATGTGAATCTTACTCATAAGGCTCAAAAATTTATTAATGAGCTCACAGCGGATGAAGATAAGGAGATCGGATTCACTGCTTTTGGAAAAAGAGGACGTGATTGGTGCCGAAAGACCGGTTCCAATATAACCGATGAACATATTGGACTTGTGGGTAGTAATATTCCATTCAACGTGGCTTCTAATCTTGGCCGCAAACTTGTTGATTCGTATTTGAATGGGACATATGATGAAGTTTATATAGTATATCCGAATTTTATAAGTATGGGGCGTCAGGTACCGACAATAATGCAGCTTCTTCCCATACCACCCATAGAGGTGGCTAAGGAAGAGTTG
>Ga0209345_10004834_pt1 | contig 12799 bp, 10 predicted proteins | sample Cruoilmetagenom7_FD_187294 | JGI IMG/M metagenome (GOLD analysis project Ga0209345, IMG submission 187294) | Oil polluted marine microbial communities from Coal Oil Point, Santa Barbara, California, USA - Sample 7 (SPAdes) (version 2) | ecosystem: Environmental > Aquatic > Marine > Oil seeps ...
ATCCCCTTAGGCTCCCGCCACCGGCTTGAAAACCCCGGCGTTATTCCCCTGGAAATCATCGAGGTACAAACCGGCAGTTATTTAGGGGAAGATGATATTGTGCGTTTTGATGACCATTATGGCCGGTAGGGACAAGAGAAAAAATGGTTAGCTTATAGCTGGCTAGCCTTCTTTTCTACCTATTCGAGTTGTGCACTTATTATTTGAATTACCGGGGCGTCATTAGCAATAACAACATCATCAACGATGATGGAAAAAATGTCACTTTCCAATACAAGGACAGCGACACCGGGAAAAAGAAAACGCGCTCCATGAAAGGAGAGGCATTTATTGCCCTGATATTGCAGTACACGCTACCGAAAGGGTTTAGGCGTGCACGGGATTATGGGTTTTTACATGGCAATCCGAAACGGACATTAAGGCTTGTGCAGTGGGTCTTGCGGGTGGAAGTCCCTCCGCTTCAAGAAAAACAAAAGGCTACATTTATCTGTAAGCACTGTAAGGGGCCGATGGCGATGTAGTAGCCTAGCTGTTGGTCATAGCGCTTTGTCGGATCTAGCGGATCGATATTGTTAAATGAAATCACCATCCTCTCGTTCTCGACAAGGCACTATATCGTTTGTGCTGCCACTGTTTTGGGAACGCCATTATGTTCCTTAAACAGCGACGACGGGGGCTGTTCTGGTCAACAAAACCGGACACATTAATTTGCTAAATTTTCATAATTAATCGGTGACAGATCATTGTTCAACTTGTCAGAGGGTTTTTTAGCCCTTTTAAACAGGGAACAGGATAAATGGTACCCGGGGCCGGAATCGAACCGGCACGACCTTTCAGTTGAGGAATTTTAAGTTCCCGAACCCCTTCTTTCAGCCTCTTACTTTTACCTTTTTTGCTATTACAGTTTCTTATTTTAGTCTTTATGAGTAGTGACGATTATTGACCATTACTTTTAACTACCCTGCACAAAAAAATGCACTAAATGTCGTCTTCATGTATACGCTTAAGTGGACGCCTTGACGTGCTTTACCAAAATACCAGATGCGACAATCCGCCACACTTTAGTCGAACCATACCTACTATACTTAAGTGTACTAACTAAGGGATCTCTGATTAATTACCTGCGTTGCTGTGTTACTACCTTAAAAACAGGCTCTTTACACTTGTTTATTCCCGATAAACTGCACTTGAGCACCTGTCTTAACCTTGTGCCAGGGCTTCGCCAACATTAATCCGGGGTTCCCTGGCGATAAGCGTAAAGTTTGTTTCTGTAGAGGTAATAGTATGAAAATTATACGCACTCAATTATTTGTCACAAAAATTATAATCTGGCTTTTTTTCGCAGTTTGTGTCAACAGTTATGCAACCCCAAGTGGTGACCCTTATTTCTGGAGTACTCACTTTGCAGGCGCGGGAAATTGCACCCATTGCCACAACGGCCTCTACAACGATTCGGGAGAGGACGTTTCAATTGAAAAAGACTGGTCATCCAGCATGATGGCGAACTCAAGCAGAGATCCGTTCTGGCGCGCAAAGTTACGCAGTGAGTTAAACCGTAATCCTAAATTGGAAAATGTCCTCAATGACACCTGTACTAAATGCCATGCCCCGATGGCAAATTTTGAGGCAAAACACAAGGGTGAAGAAATCGAGGTCTTTGAAGACGGCATTTTAAACCCGGACAACCCTTATTACGACGCAGCTATTGAAGGAATTAGTTGTACTCTGTGTCATCAGATCGAAGACTCTCCAAACCTTGGCACGCCTGAAAGCTTTTCAGCTGGTTACACGATTAACGCTGATCGGAAAATTTATGGCCCCTATGACAATCTTTTTCCATTTCCGATGACCCGGAATACGGATTATCAACCTGTCTACAGCCCCCATAGTCAAGAGTCAGAAATGTGTGCAACTTGCCACAATTTAAAAACACCTTACGTTGATGAAAACGGGGGAGTGTTAAGCACCTCTGTAGAAAATGAATTTCCCGAACAAATGACTTATTCGGAATGGGAACATAGTGATTTCGCAAGCACTAGAGGCAAGCAAAGCTGTCAAAGCTGTCATATGGCGAGAACAGATGGCACACCAATTTCACGGCGTCCGCCCTGGCTGGCCAGAAGGGATAATTTTGCGATCCATGACTTTGTGGGTGCCAACAAAATGATGCTGGACATACTGGACAAAAATCGTGAAGAGCTCGGTGTTCGATCAAATAATTTCTCAGAAACGATCGACAAAACTGAGAAAATGCTTGCGGGTGCCGCTAGTATCACTGTTTTGAGTAGCAGCCTTCGTGACGGTACTCTGGAAACAAAATTACGGATACATAGTAACACCGGGCACAAACTCCCGTCGGCCTATCCCTCCCGCCGCATAATTCTGCAATTAAGTATCTACGATGCGAAGGGGCGTGCTGTTTTTGAATCCGGAACGATTAACAAAGATGGCAGTATTGTTGGCGTAGATGCGGACGATGAGAAGAACCGTTATGAGCCGCACTATGATGTAATAGAAAGCACGGATCAAGTACAGGTTTATGAATCCATCATGGGGAATAATCTGGGGGAGGTCACTTACACTCTACTAAGAGGGAAAGAATACCTAAAAGATAACCGCTTACTCCCAAAAGGGTTTGATAAGTTAACCGCACATGATGACATCAAGGTGACAGGTTTAGCGGATAAAGATGAAAACTTTCGAGGTGGAATGGATGATATTACATACCGGGTTTCCAAGCTGACAGGGGGGCGTTACACTGTGAAGGTGAAACTGGTTTATCAGGCTATCGCTTACGCCTTTGTCCAGGATCTGTTTGAGGATTCAGATCCCATCGTGCAAGACTTTAACCGTATGTATTCTAATTCGGAGCATAAGTCTGTAGTTATGGAGGAGTTAAGTTTTAGCGTGAAGAAATAAATATATTATTTAAGGAAGCAGTTTTCAACGCAGCGATGACAACGCAGTTAATTAATCAGAGCTTCCCTAATAGGTTTCAGCTAGAAATTGCAAGGCTTCAATATGCCCCGGGTACCTTCTTAACACCTTTGCATACGCTTGTTTGGCTTTTTTTACTTCTTTTAACCAACGATGAGCTCGTGCCTGGTAAACAAGTACCGTGACATCACTCGGAAAACGGCTATGAGCCTCCTGGGTATGCAGTGATAATGTTTGCCACTTGCCTAGTGCCTCTTCGGCGATCATCAGGCGAATGTGTGCATAATAATTCCAGGGAGCGGCTGATAAAATGCTTTTTGCTTTCGTTTCGACTTCAACCCAACGGGATTGCGCTAACAATGGCAGCAATAGACCGACTTGCGCATCCAGGGATTTATCATTCAAAGAAAGTGCTTTTTGATAGTATTTAATAGATTGACTGTGCTTGCCGGATAAATAACTTAACCAGGCCACTCTCAGATTCGCGTATTCATTATTCGGCTCTTCCTTAATAATGGCCTCCATCACCGTAAGTGCCGAAGTATATTGTGCCAAAGATTCTAGGCGCAGACTTTCGTCCCAGGTACTAGCCACTGTATAGTGACTAAATGCTAATAGAGCAGCAAAAAATGGTACAAATATAAATTTATCTATCATTTTCATAATTAACCTACCATTTACGAGAAAGATTCATATAAGCATATTTGCTCGAATAATTATCACCGATAACTTTATCTTCAAACTTTTGCACGCCCGCTTGTATTAATATTTGTACTAATTCGTTAGGCTGCCACTGAAAGAAAAATGCGACACTTCCTTTCTGTAAATCGGCTAGCGTAAATACCTGATTAGCATCCGGATCCAACGCATAGATTCGTTCGCCCGCTAAGATACTAGTTCCAAAAGAATTCAAACCTAAAAGCGCATTTAAACCCGGCCAGTGGGTCCAGGAGACCTCGATTGCAGTATTGTTCTTGCCGTAAACCGTGGCAAAGTTTTTCTCCTGTTCAATGAAGTGGGCGCGAAATAACATCCAGTTTTTTCTGGCGTTAAATGCAAAGCCGAAGGCTGGGCTAAACTGATTCACACTAAAGTCGCCGTAATCCGAAAAGGCGAAAGTAAAATCAAAATATAACGTCTTCAAATAGTTGGTATATGATAATACAGGATTAATGCTATCAAAATCATTGTCCAGAATCGTGGTGACAGAGGAGGCTGGCTTCCTATTCCTACCTTGAAACTCAGCCTCCTGGAAAATTGTAAAGAATGTTTCCATCTCACCATAATAGGCATCCACACGCAAACCATATTTACCTGGCAAGATATCACTATAAAAATTATATTGTGCGCCAATAAAAAACAGGTCTTCCTGAATCTTTTCCATGTTAACAGGATTATTCGCCGAAGCATCAACATAGCTGTAGCGATACCCTGTTAAAAAATACATTTTTTCGAGAAAATCCAAATGCACTTGCCCACCAATGGTGTATGCACTGTCTCTCATATTCGAGTCATGGTAATTGAGAAAGCTTGACTCCAGTTTTATTTGCGGAGACCAATCGTTCGCAACTACACAGGGGCTTGTAAGCACAAAGATCAGGATTGCGAAGCATGGTGAAACTGATAAAACGAAATCACAAGAAGCGGTTTTTGTAATACTGCTCATATTTCACACCATGATATTATTAAGGAACTTCTGATTAATTACCTGCGTTGCTATTGCTGCTTTAAAAACAGGTTCCTTATGCTCATTTATTACGCCTATTATCCGAGACCAAGGCACATAAACTGCGCATAAATGCCTATTTCTACTCCGTACTGGCGGGCTCGCCATATTGATCAGAACTTCCTTACTCAGAGATTTCTTGAGGTTTTCCGGGGATTGTCCAGCCGGGAATCCCCTCATCCGTGGATAGCCCCACTTCCTTTAAAATAGCCTTCCATTGATGAGGGCCGCACCTCAAGGACATTTCTTTGCATCCCAGAAACGGGTCAATTAGGGACTCCACCTCGGCGCGACATAAAACGTGCCCCACCCGAATTTCATGTATACTCTTTTGTAGCCAATACTGATTCTGTGAAACCCATTTACGCGAATAACGGCTATCAATACCACAACCCAACGGCCTTAAGCTTTTCAACCAAAGTGTTTGCACTTTATTGAGCGGCAGTAGATAAGCAGAAGGCGAATCGCTCCACTTTTGGACGACTTTCGCCAATGGCGTCAGACCATTTGACAGCAGCCACAGATCAAGCAGTTTGTCTTTTGGTCCTCGTCTGTCATAAAACGCTAAGACACCGTTATTTTCTACAAAAGCAGCACTGGCACCCGAATTGCTCACCAGTCTGAACTCCCCGAGCAAAGTTAATTCAACTTTTAACGTAACGAATTGGGCATCGCGCTCATTTTCATTGAAAAATTCGTAGCTCAACTGCCGACCGACCGGCATATGTAGGGGATCAAGCAATTTTTCGTCTATTGCCGCAGGTTCAATACTCTCCCCGGTTAGCGGAATATTTGCCAGCCTGTATTCTCCTCCGCTTTGGTCTGAGGGGTGGTAGATAATGCTTTGTAAGTGAAAAGGAACAGTGGGAGAGCCTAATTCGGCGTTATTTTGAACCTGGATATGAAGGTGTGGCTGAGGAGAACGCCCTGAATTACCGCAAGCGGCCAAACGCTCTCCCGGTTTTACCCACGCACCTTCTTTAACCAGAATACTGCTTTTTTTCAAATGGGCGACGAGCACATGAAAACCACCTTCCAAGCGTATTAAAACAAAGTTTCCCCAATTGTTTTTGATGTCTACTTCGCCTGGCACGTTGTCTGGCAAGCCAGACTGAATGCGAATCACCTGCCCATGCACCGGGGACAGCACTGGCAGTCCGTAGCAAAAATAGTCTGTTAGATCTTTACCGCCATTATCAAAACTTTTTCCGTCTACTAGAATGTAAAAATCCAGTGCATGCTGCCATTGGTCTTTATGTGTATGTGAACCATTGAAACCCTGATAAACGTGCCACTCCCCATAAAATGGTGCAAGCAATGGTATGCTGTTAAATTCACCGTTTCTTACTTTCGTCAGCCTGGCATTTTCAAAATTAACCTCTGGTAAGCCAGGCTGTGGTGCTAGCCACGGTTGTTTACGGTCTTCTCTTGCTCTTAGCGCCAGCAAAAATACCAAGGAAATGAATACAAATGGTAAAACTAAAACCGGTAACTCATAAACAAACAAAAAATCCTGCATCGCAACCAAAATAAAAGCCGATAAAACCACGGCCAACATGGCGACAATAAAGCTCAAGAGCCCAGGAATCAGGAAAACTCCGCCCAGGGCCATTGCAACTAATGCGAAATTAAACCCTGTCCAGCTCAGCAAATCTATTACAGTGTCTTGATCCAGAATATTCTTTAATACTGTGCTGCCCAGTGCAAAACCCGACAAAGAAAGAAATGCCAGATAACGAGAGCGGAACAAAATAACTATAAATATCACCGCTCCTGCGACGATATGTGGCGAGAAATAGGTTGCTCCCAGAGACTCAAAAAAGTTAATCCAAAAATTATTTTCATAGTGAATATTTAGCCAGCTTCGATCATAGAAATTACCATTCAGTACAGACTCACTAACCATAGACTTTCTAGCAGCCAATATCGAAATTGCTGCGACCAGTAAAAATGGTAAGCTCAAAACCGGCAGCTGGGCTCCCCGGGTAAAGAGATGTGATAATGCAGCACTGACAGCAATTGTAAAGAAAGTGGCAGCGACGGTTAAAATTAAAACCTTCCCATTCAAAGTGAAAAATGCGCCGATCGCTAGTCCGACTAACAAACTGTTAAATAGAAGCAGTTCAAAGGTTTGCTGTGAGAAAGTAATAAATAACCGAACTGACAATGCGCTTAAGACAGCAACAATGCCCGTGATGCCGATATTTGGTATTAGAAATGTTGTCACCGAAATAAACACGCCTGCAGCAACACTATCCAGAAAAAAGACCGTAGAATAGGCGCGAAAAATATCTGCTGCATTTTTCTTAAGAAGAGGTAAAAATTGGACTCTGTTTTCCATCCTCATGAAACGTACTAATTATTATCATATCGAGAGAAGTTGTATAGCGGGCCATCCGGATAGGGATCGCGTAGATGATCGGGAATAACTTCCTGACTGGTAACAACTGATAAATCTTCCGCTTTTCTAATAATCGATGCCCGGCTTTTTTCATCGATCATAATCACGTTAGGGCGGTACTCAATAAACTGCATCCATTGCGTATGATTATAAGCGCCTACGGGGGTAAACAGCAAAGTGTCACCCGCTTTCAACGGTGGTAATAGAATGCTGTTACGCATTACGTCGATATTCATACAAAGCGGCCCATAAATCACACTTTCTTCCGGCTTGCCTGGTAAAAATTTTGTAGGTACGACCTGATGGTTATACCAAAATGCGGTGAATAACAAATTCACACCCGCGTCAACGATAAGCCCGTGTCGTCCATCCAGTAATCGCTTATTGGCAATAATACTCGTTACTAGAGACTCGGCATCATCGACTAAGGCGCGCCCCGTTTCTAAAATCAAACGCGGTCTTGGTCGGCCATTTGCCTCTCTTTCGTGGGTCAACTCCATTAGGGGGGTGCAAATAGCCTCGGCGTATTGTTCAATGCTAGGTACAACTTGTTCTGGTGGCAAATATACGCCCTGTAAAGAGTTCATTGAAGCGAAACCGCCGCCAATATCTATATACTCAATCTGGCAGTTGGTGCGAGACTCTACCTCTAACATAAATTCGCATAGAATCTGTACTTCTTTACTGTATGCTTTTGTTTCGGTAACAAATGTGCCTATGTGGCTATGTAAACCTATAAGTTGTAAATATTCACTGGCACCGATGCGCCAAGCGGCATCCATCGCCTGGCCGGACTCCAGATTAAAACCAAAGCGACTCCAGGGTTCAGTATAACCGGTATCAAAATTTAAGCGTAACGCAACACCCACCTGTTGTTTTAGACCCTGCGCTATATTTTCCAGCACATACAATTCATCCAGATGGTCAATATGTATAAGAGCGCCCTCGCGGATTGCTCGTTCTAAAATACGCGGCGTTTTAAACGGCCCGTTAAAAATAATATTTTGTCCGGGTACACCAAGGCTGCGTGCTTTCTCGTATTCAAACTCAGACACAACTTCAGCCCACGACCCCTCCTGGTGAAAAGTATTGCAGACTGCTGCTAAATAGTTGGTTTTATACGACCAGCCAAATTGAACATCAGGATAACGCGACGCAAAGGCACGTTTGAAGCGCTTCATATTGTTGCGGAGTTTTTTTTCCGAAACGACAAAAAGAGGCGAGCCGTAATCCTCGACTAACTGTTTTATTGGAATACCGTCAATCGATTCCTGCCAATTCATTTGCCGATTAGCGCCTACCTTATTAAGCATTCCGGTTCGCAAAGGAATGATGGTCGGTTTAATCCAGGGCTTTTTAGTGGAGGTGTTTAATCCTGTTGGCGTGCTTTCATCATGCATTTGCATTCTCTTTGTTCCTAATTCTTAAGAAGCTTCGAACTAATTCTAATTGGCTAATTTTTATGGTAGTTAAACCAAGTCAGCTTGATTTTATCTATTGCTAAGAACAAGCTCCTCAAATTCTCTCATTGGAACAATGGTCTCATGTGCATAGCGAATAAACATCACACCCGGATCAGGAGGTGAAAACTTTCCAAGCGGCTCATCCAAAATCAAGCGCAGTAAAGCCAGTGGCAGATTTCGGCCCAGGCCAGCGGACAAATAAACCCAGGCTGGAAAACGTGGATTAATTTCTATTAGTTGATATTGCCCCTGTTGATCGCGCATCACCTCTACTTCCAAAGGGCCTCGCCAGGATACGGCCTTCACCAGAGCTGCACTGGCTTCATATAGCGATTGATCAAAGATGCTTACTCCCGACCATGCTTTGCCTTTATCCGTCACAGCCATTTTTTTTATCATGACTTCTCCGAGCATACTACCTTGCCCATCTCCAAGCGCCATCAAATTATATTCCACTCCCGTAACCATTTTTTGCACCAAAACAGGGAAGCCCCATTCCGAAGCGATGCTATGGAATGCGTGTATGGCCTCATCAATGCTATTCACAATTTTGGCGCCATAAAACAACCCTTTCACCACCAACGGGTAGTGCCAACCCTCGTCTTCACAGTGAGGGAAGAAAGCGGCATGAGTAATGGCTTTGATTTCCGGGCATTGAATTCCTGCAATGTTTGCCAGCTCCATCAAACGGTCTTTGTTGCGCAGGCGGAGTTGCTCTTGAGTCGGCAGAAAATAACGGATGCCCAACTCGTCCAGGCGTGGCGTTAAGCGCACCATGCCTGGTAACTCAGCATCAAGACAGGGGATTAATATGTCAATTTTCTCTTTTCGGTGAATAGCTTGAAGCGTTTCCAAAAATGCCATATCACCGGCAGAGGGGTAAGGCAATAAATAAGATGCATCACAAATGTCGTGCAGATATAAACCAGGATCCAAGGCATCATAGCCCAAACCAATAATTCGACCGCTAAAGTCTTTTGACTCTCTTAAACAGCGGGCGACCGCCAGCCCGGGGCCCGGGTTGTCGGGTTGCGCATTCATTCCAGTAATTGCCACCGTGACGTTAAGTGTATTCATTTAGGTGCCTAAAAATTCATTAATCATACTGGAAAATTCGAGCAGATCCCTTTCCATCTCTCGCGTTTCAACATCATAAGATTCTTGCAGTATCGAAAATATTTCCTGCAACGTTTTCCCTGATACAAATAAACGTAAAATACATAAACCTGTTTCATTTAAAGTAAAGTGATTGCCCGTTGCCGGGTCAAAGACAAAACCGTTCTCGCTTATTGCTAGCCGATGTAATGTTTCTGCTTTAGGAAAATGTAAATACTTGGCAGTTGTATCGGAATTTTCGCTCATAATAAAGAATCTTATTTGTTAAGTATTGATGGCTTACTTTTAGGAAATATTTGTTCCTGGTAGCAGTTTATACAACAAGTACTGGTTACGCAGCAACCAACCGCCATTATTCACACATATAATGGCAAATATTAATCGGAGCTTTCTTGGCGTATAGGTCTATGACTTATAGGTGGTCGCATTAATAACCCTGTAATTTATAATGAAATAGGGAAAATTTCCAACGCAATAGACAATAAATGAATTGTTTTGCATTTTATCTAACTACTAGATATAAGCATAAGCCTTATTGTCTTCCATACACATGTTGAATTACTTGATTCAGATCATGTATCAAATTAAATAAAGATAGTTAAATCTGTTTAGTTCTAATTAAAGTTAACGTTAATATACGAGGGGTGAATCAGTGGTCAATAGCGTCTGGGCGCAATGGGCGCATGATCATGATACAGAAGAATTAACCGAATTCGATGCCATGTTCCGTCGTGTCTGGTACATCGATGACTGGGTGTCAGACGACTATGGCTGGAATATCACCGGCAGCGGTCAAGAGTAATATTCTATTCGTTTCAGAGGCGGTTTAAAAACTGCCTCTGAAATTCTACTCGCTTCCACTTTCAGTCAAATGGAGCTTCCAAACCCCGAACAACAAGCAGCGGATATTGTTAACGCTGGAATTGATTGCTTAATTTGTCATTCTGAACCTTATACTGCAGTTCCAGAAGGTAGCGAACCGGCATCCTATGCTGATGTTGGAGACAAGTCCCCACTACCAGCAGGATTTGCCCGTGCCGGCAGGGATAATTCTGACTTTGATCGTGATGGCTCTCCGGACCTGTTGCTAGACACCGATGGTGACGGAAAATCGGATATGCCTCTACTGTTTGATAGCAATGGAGATGGCGTTCCAGAAACGCCTTGGCAAACCTCTGCACAAGACAGGAGTCCTGCCGCTGTCATGTCTGTTGGCCCAACAGCAGAGGAAACTTGCCTGCGATGCCATGAGCACAATCGTACGGGCTACAAGCGTGCCACATTTTTGCGCCAGGCTACAAAAAACGGACCAAAAAACAGGACAAACAGAGCGCCGAGATAAATCGGCAAAAGATTGGAGGTGCAATCCCTCTACTTTGTAAGGAGTAACTACCCGCTAAGATCTCGAGTCATGAGTTGCTGTCTGTAAGGTTAGAGGTTAAGCGTTGACAGAGGAATGTGCAGGCTCAGTATTGAGCTCCGAAATCATAAATTGAGGGGAAAAAAAGACAGGCACTCCACAAAGAGAACTTTGACTCGGCCATGTTCAATGAGGCTGATCTTAAGTAGTATTTTGATTAGTGAACCAAAGGGGTCAGGAACCAAAGGGGTCAGAGTAAGTGATATTTCAGGCTAATCTGTTTAGACTGCCTTAAAACGGATTCAAGTGGAAAACAAATCCCTCAACCTAATACTCTTCTGATTTTCAACCTCGCGGAAAGAAATGAAGTCAGAGGTCGTGAATAATTATACTTTTAGTCTTGCTTAGCTTCTTATCATCGTTATTTCATTAAATAATTACAGGCGTCCTTAAGTTTTGTTTCAAGCGGCTAAATGAATATCCAATTTATTATTCACACACAAGATATTTGCATAACTCTTCAGCGAGGCCTGCCGGAAAATCGTCGGATTGATATGAGAAAATATACGAAACCCGAGGCGAAGTAATCACGCAAGCCTATTTTCTTTGTGATTATACAATAAAGGGCATCTCTAAAAATTGCGGTTTAGGGCATAATGGCAGCCATAATTTAGTCTACGAGAAAATAGCCATGTACCAGCCGAGTTTCTTCGAATTAGATGAACATTTCAAGAAATTAGACGAAATAAATCCACTAATTGGTTTAAATAAGCTGATTGACTGGGAGGTTTTTCGAGGCACATTGAACAAAATCCGTAAAAAAGAACGAAAAAGTAATACGGGCCGTAAACCCTTTGATGTAGCGGTGATGTTCAAGGCCTTAGTGCTCCAACATTTGTACAACGTATCAGATGATCAAATAGAATATCAAATTAGAGATCGGTATTCTTTTTGTCGCTTTTTGGGCCTTACCCCCTCTGACCGTATCCCAGATGCTAAAACAATTTGGTTATTTAGAGAGCAGCTTGTGAAATTCGATATAATGAAAGAGTTATTTTACGATTTTGATTATCAGCTTAACGAACAAGGATATAAAGCCCAGAAAGGGCAAATTGTTGATGTGCCAAAGCAGCTTAACAGTAAGGAAGAAAATAAACAGATAAAGGAAGGGGAAATCCCCGATAAATTTACCAATAGTTCTAATATAGGGTCACAAAAGGATACGGGTGCGCGCTGGACAAAAAAGAATAATGAGGTTCATTTTGGGTACAAGGATCACACCACAGTAGATAATGCTCACAAACTAATTCGTGAATATGAAGTGTAGAAGTTTAGATCTAATCTGACATTTTTTTACAATGCCTTTTCTTAATAGCTCACTACTATGGCTCTTTATCAAAGCAGCATTAAGTTGGTTTGAAATCTACTTCCGAAAGTCGATTCCGAAGGGCCTACCTTCATCTTATAAACAGCTCCAAACCCTTTCTGGTTTGTTCGTGGCACACTTGAACCCAAAGCGCGTTAAACCAGCAAACTTCAGCAAGTTACAGATATGGGTTACAAGTGGGTGAGTATTCAGTTTCATCCCATCAACTGATAGAATGCCAGCCGCACCGCCCTTAGCTCAGCTGGATAGAGCGTCCCCCTCCTAAGGGGAAGGCCTCAGGTTCGAATCCTGAAGGGCGGGCCATTAACATGGCCACTTATCAGGATTTCCAGCACCCTCGTCCCTCGGCTGCGCTTATGGGATACATAACGCTGAGGCGTTAAAAACGCACCCCAACGCCCTGAAGGGC
>Ga0209345_10004835_pt1 | contig 12799 bp, 13 predicted proteins | sample Cruoilmetagenom7_FD_187294 | JGI IMG/M metagenome (GOLD analysis project Ga0209345, IMG submission 187294) | Oil polluted marine microbial communities from Coal Oil Point, Santa Barbara, California, USA - Sample 7 (SPAdes) (version 2) | ecosystem: Environmental > Aquatic > Marine > Oil seeps ...
TATTGTATCGAGCTGACCGCATAGAACCGCCACAGACCCTTTTAAACATACAGAAAATCACAAAAACAGACGGTTGGTGTGATGATCCGAGCCACCCAAACTATAACCGCCCCATACAACTGCCTTTTGCAGCCTCTCATGAAGAGCTTTGGCGCGACGATCACATCTACGACATCATCGTTATCTTAGGCCATAACGACAATCCACCTGTGCCCGAAAAAGGCAGTGCCGTTTTTTTTCACTTAGCGCGTGAAAACTTTGAACCCACACAAGGTTGCGTGGCTGTTACACTAGAATGCATGCTTGAAATTTTAAAAACGGCTGAATCTGGTATTGAAATGGAAATTACCCTTTAGGGCGCTCCCCAAAGATCGCAGTTCCCACACGCACAGACGTCGCGCCAAATCGGATAGCGGTTTCATAATCCCCGCTCATGCCCATGCTCAACCCAATCAAATCATGACGTCTGGCAATCTCACGCAAAAAAGCAAAATGCATAGAAGGTTCTTCACCTGCTGGTGGAATGCACATCAAGCCTTTGACATTCAAGCCTAAATCTTTAACACATAAGACAATGAATTCGTCTGCATCAGCTGGAAGACAGCCACCTTTTTGATCTTCTTCACCTGTATTGATCTGGATATAAACTTCAAGATTTTTGCCTTGTTTAACCATTTCTTTAGCAAGGCTTTGAGCGAGTTTTGGGCGATCTAATGTTTCAATAACATCAAATATTTCAACAGCTTCTTTAACCTTGTTAGTTTGTAAACTGCCGATCAAATGTAGCTTAACACCGTCAAAACCCTCACGCAATTCAGGCCATTTGGCCTGTGCTTCTTGCACCCGGTTTTCACCAAATACACGTTGTCCTGCTTCAAGGCTGGAACGTATGGTCTCAGCTGTATGAATTTTACTGACCGCAACCAATTCAATTTCATCTGATTTACGAGCCGCTAATTTTGCTGCCTCAATAATTGAATGCTTCACTTGTTGAAGTTTGTCTGCAATATCCATTAGAGTCTCTCTCATGAATGATAATCAAAGAAAAGGATGTTAAGGGTGGCGAACCTAACAGAGCTTGCGCAAAGGCTCAATCACCTGAATGCAAAAGGCGGAAAATTTCCTCCACTCATTCTCATGACGGATACGGAACGACTTCCAGACCCACGTGCAATCATTCCAAAATTGCCCGGCGGATCAGCCGTGATTGTACGTCATAAAACGCGTATTGGTAAGATTAATTTAGTTCATAAAATCAATGGTCTGTGTCGTAAACATAAAGTAAAGCTTCTGATTTCAGATGATGTAAAATTGGCTCTATCCTTGCGCTTGGATGGGGTCCATTTATCAGAACTTTCATTAAAGAAAATAGCAACTTGCGGGCGTTTTGTTAAAGCCAAGCCTCAGTTCTTGGTCACCAGCGCATGTCATTCTCTACAGGCGCTAAAATGGGCAGAGGTTTGCAAATTGGATGCAGTTCTCATCTCCCCCGTCTTTCCAACAAACAGTCACATCGACGCCAAAACAATCGGTTCATGGGGATTTCACAACATGACAAAACGGACCTTAGTAAAAACATATGCCCTTGGCGGTATAGATAAAAAAACTGCCCATCGTCTGGGTCGTTCAAAGGCTTGCGGTTTTGCAGGTATCAGCAGTTTGGTTTGATGTCATACAAGTTAATTGCGAGAAAAAAAACTCTCGTCTAAAATAAACCAACGACTCTGCTCGTCAGCTTGATCAGAGTTTAACTCGGCACAAAACTGTGTCCAATATTCTTTTTTAGGGAAATCAATGTTAGAAAATTTTGAAATCGTTTGGCGAATGGGACAGCGACGCTGAAGGTAACAAGGTCGGCTTACGTCGTATAAACATGGAAAGTGTCATGCAACATTTCACAAGCTTCGATGGACCTGTCCTTCATATCGGCAGTAAATCCAGTGATATTGATACAACATCACGCTGGCGTCGTGTTTTTGCAGGTAAGCAAGTTATCGGTATTGATATCCAAGATGGCGATAATGTTGATTATGTCTTTGACATCACAAAAAATATTTCAGGGCTGCGCAAAAAAACAGGTGTCAAGCAATATTCAACTATTGTCGCTTACCATCTTCTCGAGCATGTCAAAAACCCGTTCGAAGTGGCTTCAAATATCGAGAAACTGCTGAAACCCGGCGGACGCTTAATTGTCAGTGTTCCTTGGGTGCAAGCTTTTCATGCCTATCCTGATGATTACTGGCGAATTTCTTTTTCTGGTTTACGCCAATTATTCCAAAACCTTGATTTTGAATTCGAATTCTATGCAGATGGCCATGAAGCTTATGGCTATCAATTAACCCGTAATGGTATTCCTGAACATAGTCCACGTATGTGCGATTTAGAAGGACGTTTATTTCAGCTCACATTCCCAATGGGTGAAATGCCAGAACAAAAAATGTTACAAAATTTAAGTGACAAGAAAATTCAAATGTCGAAACCTCTTTGCCAATATATGGCAGTCTCTGCTGTAGGCATTAAAAAATAAACCTTTTATACTGGAACCGTAGCAAAGAAAAGGGCGTTACCCAAAGGTAACGCCCAAGTCTTAAAGTCATTTCAAATCTATATTAGATTAGAAAGAAACTTTCAAACCAGCTACAACACCGAAACCTTCGTTGTCAGTAGTTGCTGCAGCAGCATTTGTAGTTTCGTCATCGAATTCAGCACCGAAGACAGAACCTTTAAATGTAACACCAGCGCCAAGATCATAAGCACCAGATACCATCCAAGAATCACGTGTGTGATCAGTAGTTGCGTTAGCAGCAGTATCTTGCTCTAGGTGCATGTATGATGCAGAAACTGCATATGGACCTGTTGCATAAGATACACCAAAGTCATAGCCTTTAGCGTTTACATCTTTAACAGAATTAACGTTTGAAGTTTTAACATAACTACCAGCTACTTTGAAACCAGCTACAGCAACAGACAAGCCGCCACGGTATGATTTACGATCGTCAACTAAAACACCAGTAGTACCACCGTTGTTATTCCATTGACCAGTTACGTCAGCACCAACTGCAACGCCACCGAAATCACCATTATAAGCGATACCAGCGTCTAATGCAGTGTCATTACCAGTGTTTGTACCACCGATGTCAACAACACCAGAGTTTACGTTGTTTGTGTCAAGACCCCAAGACATACCAGCTTGAACGCCACCAAAATTAGGTGTCAAGTAAACAACTTTGTTACCATCGTTACCTTCAGAAGCTGTAACAGTTTGGTTAGATTCTACGCCGTTACCAGCACGTGAGATCCAGTTACCAATGTCACCGTCCATGTGGCCGATACCAACGTCAGGAGACGCGTGAGACAAGCCGTAAGCAGCGCCTTTAGTAGCACCCAATTTAACAGTACCAAGGCTATCACCAGAAATCGACATGAACACGTCATCGCCAGCAACTGTAGTGCCACGGTTAGTGTACTGATCAATGTTCACACCAACAGTCAAGCCGTTGTCAAGTTTAGTTGAACCACGGAAGTACAATTCACCATCAGACTGAACAAGAACGTCAGCATAGTTTTGTTGAGCGTCAGAATCGTTAGTTGCATGACCAACCCACTGTTCCATGTAACCACCAACAGAAATTTTGATTGGGTCTGCAGCTTGAGCAGTGTTAACAGCAGCGAATGCTACGAGAGCAGTAGAAGCTACGAGAAGCTTTTTCATTAAGATAATCCCCATATAAGGTTTGGTTTAAAATATATTCGCAATCAATGTACCCATACACCTTTTGCTTAAGGACATTAAATGTATATTGCCCCTTGAGGTCAAGAACTGCTAACACAGAGATGTGTCCTTTTTCCATCACTGTTGCAAAAAAAGCACACAGAAGAAGCCAGAGCCTCTTGTGAAATTTTGTGATCCTTTATAAATACATTCCCAGACTTGCTTTTTTACCATTCAAGAGGCATACCTTATTAAAGGGTTCACTTTATATATGGATTTGTAATTATGTCTCGCCTGCGTACTTATATGTTGCCTATTTTTATGCTGGTTGCTGCCAGTTTTGTTCTTAGTGCCTGTGAAGGTATTAATGTGACAGGGCCTGATACCTTTGAAAGACCGAATGACAAATGGCAAAAACGAGATAGAGAAAAAGGTGTTTTCGGTGAAGGTGGCCTCACCTTTGGCGGTGAAAAAGAAAAACGCCAAGGCCAAGGCGGGACAGGGATTGGGGTTAATGCCTATTTATGGCGTGCAACATTAGATACCATATCGTTCATGCCGTTGGCTTCTGCTGATCCATTTGGCGGAGTCGTGCTGACAGACTGGCACAGCCCGAATGCCACACCTGGGGAACGTTTCAAATTAAATGTTTATATCCTTGGTCAAGCTTTGCGAGCCGATGGCATTCGAGTCGCTGCGTTTCGCCAAGTGAAAAATTCTGGCAATGAATGGCAGGCTGTCCCCATGGACCCCAAAGCCGTTATTGATATTGAAAATGCGATCCTGACACGCGCACGTCAATTGCGCACGGAAAGCATGACACAATAAAGAATATGTCTCTTTATTATATATACAGCGAATCCCGGATCGACTACAACGGCCGGGATTTTGCCTTTTTAACACCTTTATTTATATAGAACACAAATCATGGCCCGTTATAATTTCAAAGAAACAGAATCCAAATGGCAAGCTTACTGGGAGGCGAACGAGACTTTTAAAGTCACGGAAGACCCCACGCGTGAGAAATACTACGTTTTGGAGATGTTCCCCTATCCAAGTGGCCGAATCCATATGGGCCATGTGCGTAACTACAGCTTAGGCGATGTTGTCGCACGTTATAAAAAAGCCATGGGCTATAACGTATTACATCCCATGGGTTGGGATGCTTTTGGCTTGCCAGCTGAAAATGCAGCAATGGATGCTGGTGTTCACCCTGGTGTTTGGACCCGCAAAAATATTGAAGATATGCGTGCTCAGCTGAAAACCATGGGCCTATCTTATGATTGGGACCGCGAAATTGCCACCTGCGACCCTGAATATTACCAACATGAACAAAAAATGTTCTTAGACTTCTTAAAGAACGATCTTGTTTATCGCAAAGAAAGCTGGGTGAACTGGGATCCAGTTGAAAATACAGTATTAGCCAACGAACAAGTGGTGGATGGCTGCGGGTGGCGCACAGGTGCCCCCGTTGAAAAACGAAAAATCAACACTTGGTTCTTGAAAATCACTGATTTTGCAGAAGATTTACGAGTCGCGCTGAAAGATCTTGATCGCTGGCCTGATAAAGTCCGCATTATGCAAGAAAACTGGATTGGCCGTTCTGAAGGGATGCGCCTTTCTTGGGATATCATCGGGCGTAACGAATCCTTAGAAGTCTACACAACCCGTCCTGACACGCTTTATGGTGCCTCTTTCTGCGCCATTTCAGCCAATCATCCAATCGCAACAGAACTCGCCGAGTCGAATCCAGCACTTCAAGATTTTATTGCTGAGTGCAATAAAATGGGAACTTCTGAAGAAGCCATTGAAAAAGCAGACAAAAAAGGTGTTGATACGGGCTTAAAAGTCAAACACCCACTCGATGATACTTGGGAACTTCCTGTTTATGTCGCCAATTTCGTTCTTATGGAATATGGGACGGGCGCTATTTTTGGCTGCCCAAGCGGCGATCAACGCGATTTAGATTTTGCGCGCAAGTATGATTTGCCTGTTGTGCCTGTCGTATGTCCTGTCGATTCAGACCCAGAAACCTTTGAAATTGCAAACGAAGCCTTCACAGATGATGGCATCATGATCAATTCAGGTTTCATGAACGGTATGAAAGTCAGTGAAGCCAACAAAGCTATTTTTGCCAAACTTGATGAAAAAGGCATTGGCAAAAAAGAAATTAACTACCGTCTGCGTGATTGGGGGGTCTCTCGTCAACGCTATTGGGGGTGTCCAATCCCCATCATTCATTGCGATTCTTGTGGTATTGTTGAAGTCCCCGCAAACCAGCTGCCAGTTCAACTTCCAGAAGATGTAACCTTTGATGAACCCGGCAACCCACTTGATCGCCACCCCACTTGGAAACATGTCGATTGTCCAACCTGTGGCAAACCAGCCCTTCGCGAAACAGATACCTTTGATACTTTCTTTGAATCATCTTGGTATTTTGCCCGTTTTTGCTCCCCAAATTCTGATAACGGCATTGATAAAGCTGCAGCTGATTACTGGCTGGGCGTGGATCAATATATCGGTGGTGTAGAACATGCCGTTCTTCACTTGCTTTATTCGCGATTCTTTACACGTGCCTTGAAAAAATGCGGCTATCTATCTGCCAGCGAGCCCTTTGCAGGTCTTCTGACCCAAGGCATGATCTGCCATGAAACTTATAAAGATGCCGATAATAATTGGATACTTCCAACAGATGCTGTTCAAAATGAAGATGGGAAATTCGTTCATAAGGATGACGCCCGCCCTGTTAATGTTGGCTCTTCCATCAAAATGTCCAAGTCAAAGAAGAACGTTGTTGATCCGGAACTGATTATTGCCAGTTATGGTGCCGATACTGCCCGCCTCTTTATGTTATCAGACAGTCCTCCAGAACGTGATCTGGAATGGAGCGATTCGGGTGTAGACGGAGCATGGCGCTATCTCAACAGATTGTGGCGTTTGGTAACAGAACCCAAGGCCCCCTATGTTGCTAAAGGAACTGAAAAACCTGTTAAATTATCTGATGAAGGTCAAAAAGCCCTTAGCACCATTCATAAAACAATCGATGCCGTCACAGAAGATTTAGGCCGCTTTCACTTCAATAAAGCAGTTGCGCGTCTTCGTGAACTCACCAATTTGCTTGGAAACCTTGATGGTATTGAAGGAGAGCAGTCTTGGGTCTTGCGCGAGGGTTACGAAAATCTTGTACGGCTTCTGGCCCCCATGGTTCCTCATATCTGCGAAGAACTTTGGAGTGAATTGGGCCACGACACAGTCCTGACAGAGGTTTCATGGCCTGTTGCAGATTCAGCTTTACTGGTTGAAGATACTGTTATTCTTCCCATTCAAATCAATGGCAAACGCCGCGACCAATTAGAAGTTCCCTTAAATATGGATTCTGCGGATGTAGAAAAGCTGGCATTAGCCACAGAAAAAGTGCAAGCTGCATTAGGTGGAAAACCGCCTCGTAAAGTCATCGTCGTGCCAAACCGGATTATCAATGTCGTCGCATAAACACCTCATAATCAATACATTTTGCCTTTTAATTATAGGTATAAGCCTTACTGCTTGTGGCTATCAACCCTTGCATGGCAAGCGCACAACTGCGCTCAATACTGAAATGCAAGATGAATTGGCTCAAATCTGGATCTATGAAATTAAGGATCGTGCAGGACAACAGTTACATAATGAATTGCTTACCTTATTCAATACCAAAGGGCGGCCTCAACAACCTAAGTATAAATTGAGAATTTCTTATAATGAAAGCACTATTCGTTCTAGTATCAGTAAAGATGAGTTTGCAACACGAGCGACCTTAGACATCAATGCACAATTTATTCTTTCCGGCCCAATAAACCTAACTGGAAAATCTCAATCTGTGGTCAGTTATAATATTCTCACCTCCCCAACCGGAACGGAATTTGCCGAACGAGATGCACGCGCACGTGCCATTAAGAATATTGCACTTGATATCCATCGTCGAATCGCAGTTCATTTCTTGAATGCTAAAAAGTAATTATTGCAATAATTTCAAAGGCCTATCATGAAGATTACAGCAGGTAAAGCAGATGGCTTTATTAAAAACCCACCTGCAGGCGTACGCTGTATCTTAATCTATGGCCCTGACCAAGGCTTAGTATTTGAACGTTCAAAGGCCATAGCTTCCAATATCTTAGAAGATTTGAACGATCCTTTTAATTCCGTCATTCTTCAAGCCAGTGATGTAAAATCTGATCCTGCACGCATAGCCGACGAAGCCGCTGCCCTCTCCATGATGGGGGGACAACGTTTTATCCGTATTCAGGATGCAACAGACGCACTATCAGCAACATTTAAAGGATATTTGGCAGACCCTATGGGCGATGCCATGATCGTTCTTGAAGGCTCAGACCTTGGGCCCAGATCCAGTCTACGAAAACTATTCGAAGCCGACAAAACCATAGCAGCCGCCCTTCCCTGTTATGGGGATGAGGGGCGAAACCTGTCAGATGTTGTGCGCGAAACTTTACAAAAACATGGTCTTCAGGCAGATCGTGATGCCATGGGTTATCTGCTCAATCATTTAGGCTCTGATCGCCAAGTCAGTCGAGGTGAACTTGAAAAACTGGCGATTTATATGGGTTCCGAGACCAATGTTACACAAGATCATGCCATGGCTTGTATTGGTGATAGTGGTGCCTTTTCCTTAGATAACGTGATATATGCCTGTGCTAATGGAGATCATCCAGCCCTTGAAACTGCATTATTGCGTTGTTTTGATGAAGGCAACCAGCCCATTATGATTTTTCGCATGCTGGCACGTCATTTTCATAAATTACATCTGGCCAAGGGTGCTACGCAAAAAGGCTCCTCTATCGAACAAGCCATGCAAAAGATACGTCCGCCGATCATTTTCAAACAAGCACCCGCTTTTAAAAAACAAATTGGATCATGGGATTTGATACGTATCTCCATGGCTTTAGATGTCCTCACTCAAGCTGAGGCTGACTGCAAAATCACCGGAAACCCACCAGAAACAATTTGTTCACGCGCATTAATGCGGATTGCCCAAGCCGCACGTGCCCGGCGCTAATTGAAGCCTAAGAAAACCAAGCCCTACGATCTCTATCAAATAAGCTTCCTATATAATTCTTAACAGCTTTAATACGGGCAGTTTGTTGAGTATCTTCATGGGTAACAAGATATATGGGCATTTCAAAAAGCTCTGTTTCCAAATCTAAAACAACGAGATCCGTCACGGTATGTCTATAAAAACGCGGTAGCATACCTAATCCAAGGCCTGATCGCAAAGCTGAGACAAAACCCATAGCACTGTTACTTTGAAAAGCCACACTCTCGTGATGTTTCACAGTTTCTTGCCATAACGACAAAGCCTTACTTTCCTGATAACCCAGATAATCAACCAGTTTATGGCCTTCAAGGTCAGCCCAATCTTTGGGAGAACCAAAACGATCTAAATAACTGGGCGCAGCAAAGACTTGGAATTTCACCACCCCCACTTTACGCTGAACAAGACCGGGTTCTCTTGGTTCACTTAAACGAATCGCAATATCAGCCTCACGTGATGCTAAATCACTAAAACAATTCTCACTGATCACATCCAATCCAATTTGAGGATAAGATTTTTGGAAATCCAATAAATTTGGTGTTAACCAAAATGAGGCCAACCCATCGGTTATAGATATTTTCACACGACCATTTAATTCATCATCATTTCCTGCCACACTGGATTCTAAATTTTGAACAGATTTTTCCATCTGATGAACATGATCAAGAAGACGTCGTCCATCAGGTGTCAAAACCATGCCGCTGCGTTGACGATCAAAAAGCTTACATTTGAGCTCGGCTTCCAACTGATCAATGCGACGCCCCACTGTGGAGCCATTTACAGACAGGCTCTCAGCAGCAGCAGAGAAGCTATTATGCCTCACAACACTTATGAAAATACGTAAATCATCCCAATTCTGCATTTTTGCATTCCGTTATTGCAATAATATCTATTTATAGCCGTATTTTGATATGCTATTCTACATAAATCGTCAACATAGAATGTATTTTTGCAATTATGGTTCAACACACACTCAAAAACGGATTTATCTTAAAATCTGGATATCAAAATGGCTTAGTCGGAAAAATTACAGCCTTGCATGGTAAAAGTTACATTGAAGATTTTTCATTTGGAAAATTCTTTGAATGCAAGGTCGCAACCGAGCTCTCACAATTTATCGAAAGCTATGATCCTGTACTTTCAGAAATTTGGTCAATCTCAAAAGAAGACGAAATTTTGGGATCAATCACACTTGACGGATCACATGCGAATAAGGATGGTGCTCACCTCAGATGGTTCATCCTCGATTCCAAAGCAAAAGGTTTCAGCCTTGGGGGGCTCCTACTAGAAACAGTGATTCAATTTTGTAAAGACCACAACTACCCTTCCATTTATCTATACACACTTGAAGGGCTGGAACCCGCAGGAAAGATTTATCGATCCCGTGGTTTCAAATTAGAAGACTCCAGAAAAGGAACTCAATGGGGCTCAAACGTTCAAGAAGAACGCCTCCGATTGACTTTGTAATTAAGAACAAAAAAAGAGGCTCACCTGAATGAACCTCTTAATCACTCATTAAGCTATTGAAAAGTCAAAGCTTATCAAGTTCTTCTTCCACATCAGATGTTGTAACAGGGTCAAGCTCTTCTGATTGCCCTTGCCCAGTTCGGCCATGATGCCCATGGCTCAAACGATGTAGAATATCATCCAGTTGTTCCAATGTTGAATATTGCAGCGTTAACGAACCACCTTTTGTGGCAGTATTAATCGCAACCTTAACACCCAATAAGTCTGTTAAATCACGTTCCAGTGCAAGGGTATCAGTGTCTTTTTCTTTAACCGATTTTGGACGGGCTTGAACACCGGCTGATTTAACCAGACTTTCTGTTTGGCGAACATTTAAGCCTTTTTTGATAATTTGTTTTGCAATTTCAGTAGGTTGATCGCAATTCAACAAGGCACGCGCATGACCAGTTGTTAATTTTCCACCTTCTAAAAAATCTTTCACTGAATCTGGTAAGGCTAGAAGTCGCATCATATTTGCGACATGAGAGCGACTTTTACCCAATGCCTTTGAAAGCGCATCTTGCGTATGATTAAAGTCTTCCATCAAACGATTATAGCCTTCGGCTTCTTCTAAAGGCGACAGGTCTTGGCGTTGTAAGTTCTCAACAAGAGCAATTTCAGCTGCGTCCTTATCATCCATTTCCTTAATGATAACAGGTACTTCATGTAATTGAGCGCGTTGAGCTGCTTGCCAGCGGCGCTCCCCAGCAATGATTTCAAACTCACCGGAATGATTAGGATGAGGGCGCACCAAAATAGGCTGTAAAATACCCTTTTCTTTGATCGATTCTGCCAAGCCTTCTATAGCATCTTCTTCAAAATAATGACGCGGCTGATATTTACCTGGGATCAGCAGCGTGATCGCAACATTTTTTTGATTTCCAGAACCAGAAAAGGGCACTACATCAGCGCTATCTACATCTGATGACAAGGATTGGTCTTCAACCGCACTGGCAGTATCATCACCCAAAAGGGCAGAGAGGCCACGGCCTAAGCTGCGACGTTTGTTTTCATTTGCCATTTTATGCTGCTTTCCTATTTTCGCGTTTCAAAACTTCACTGGCAAGATGCAAATAGGCCTTTGATCCTGCACATTTATAATCATATAAAATAACCGGTTTTCCGTGGCTCGGGGCCTCTGAAACCCGCACGTTTCTAGGAATAACCGTCTCATAGACTTTATCTCCAAAGAAATCGCGCACATCATTTGCAACCATATCAGACAAATTATTACGTTTATCAAACATGGTCAGCACGATACCTTGTATTTCAAGCTTCGGATTAAAGTTTTTCTTTATCCGTTCAATTGTCTTAACGAGGGCTGTCACCCCCTCCAATGCAAAAAACTCACATTGCAAAGGCACCATAATTGCATCACTGGCAACCAAGGCATTGATGGTCAACATGCCCAATGCCGGCGGACAATCGATTAGAATAAAATCATAGCCAGAAATATCTTTTAATGCTTCGCGCAAACAATATTGCGGACGATCCAATTCGGGAAGTTCAATTTCAGCACCTGCCAAATCAGGACCAGACGGGACAACATACAGATTTTCAATGGGACTTTTGATTACAGCACCTGCAAAATCAATGTCGCCTAACAATACATGATACGCATTGCGTGTGCGTTGATCATGTCCAATGCCTAAACCCGTGCTGGCATTGCCTTGCGGGTCTAAATCCAACACAAGCGTCTTCTTCCCAACAACCGCCAAAGCCGTCGCCAGATTGATGGTCGTCGTGGTTTTACCAACACCGCCTTTTTGGTTGGCAATAGAAATGATACGTGGGCGTTTGCCCGCAGTCACATCCACACTATCCGTCATAGTCTAGTCATCCTTTTGATGATGAGAAGTTGCCCTTCTGGATCAGAAAGACTTGCCTCGCCTTGAAAATCAAAATCCCAGCTTTTTTGGGCCTCTAAGACCTCTTCTTGGCATTTTCGCCCTTTTAAATAGATGCTTATACCTTCAGGTTTACTCAAAGCTTGAGAAAAACCCAAAAGTTTCTCTAAAGGTGCAAGTGCCCGAGATGTCACCACATCAAACTTTAATGTCTCGTCCAAATCATCGATTCGGCAATTATGAATGGTAACTGGCGTTTCAGTAATGCGCGAGGCTTCACGAACAAAAGCCATCTTGCGAGCATCTGAATCAACCATATGCACATCTTCAATGCCCATAATCGCCAAAACTAAACCTGGAAACCCTGCCCCACAGCCAATATCAACAAGCGATTTACAGTTTTTAGGAAGATGAGGAAAAATTTGAGCTGAATCGAGCATATGGCGAGTCCATAAATCAGGTAGCGTTAACTTGCTAACCAAATTAATTCGGCGCTGCCATTTTTCCAACAAGTTGGCATAGGCTTGCAATTTGTCCAATGTTTCACGTGAAACACTGAGCGCATCCCATTGATCTTGTCGTGCCGCAAATCCCATTTTTACCCCATTTTTGTAGCTATCCTACAAATCTATCCTATTTTTTAATCGA
>Ga0209345_10004837_pt1 | contig 12797 bp, 9 predicted proteins | sample Cruoilmetagenom7_FD_187294 | JGI IMG/M metagenome (GOLD analysis project Ga0209345, IMG submission 187294) | Oil polluted marine microbial communities from Coal Oil Point, Santa Barbara, California, USA - Sample 7 (SPAdes) (version 2) | ecosystem: Environmental > Aquatic > Marine > Oil seeps ...
CTTTAATTTTTTTGACAACCTCTTGATCTACAACTGTATCGTTTTCACCATCAAAATTTATCATTTGCTTTCCTTAATATTTAATTAACATGAATAGAGCCACTTAATTCCCCCTTAGGCATACATCGCCCAAGGGGGGAGTTTTGCTTATCTCGCTAAGTTTTTCATTGATGATTTTTCTGTCACAGTAACTGATGGGTTTAAGTTAAGCCCCATATCGTAATTACCAAATACGGTACCGCTTCCTGTCTGCAAGTTCAGCGCCACCATCCATGTTGGAATGGGGTTATTACCCTCTGTTACACCGAAGTCTTGTTGAATAGCCTTATATAGTTTGCCGGAGTTATCATAAATAGCTACATCACCTAATCTATAAACCTCGGCATCAAATACCATAACTTTTTTACCATAAACTGTGTCATACCTTGGGATCGCTTCTACTACATACGCCTCACGTAATTCCATTTGTCGCTGAGCTTGTGGGAAAAACTTATTATGCAGCGTAATAGGTTCTGGATAAGGAACTGTAGGCGTTATGCTTCTGGTATTAACCAACATTAAACCTTTTTTGATAATTTTGAATTTCCACAAACCCATTGGGTCTGAAAACCCACTTAAATCTGCCTGTGTCAATTCTGAGCCTGCAAGCGAATCGGCACGGTTAGATGTAGCCACTTGGCGAACCCGCCTAAAAGATGGTAAGTAAACATAAGATTCTGGCAGCTTACTTTGGTCTCGGTATTGGATATCTAAGGAAATAATCCCTTTCACATCATAAGGCTCAATAAACTTGATAACCCTTCTTGTGGTTTCATCTTCATAACCAGGAATGCTTGGCTTTGGTTCGGTTACCACACGGCCTGTCATCATGATTTGGGTCATCCCCATGGTCGCTTCTTTATATATTTCCCCTTCGCCATTAACATATGTTAAACGACTAATCGGAGAATCAGGCCCATTTACATGACCAAAATCATCACCCTCTAAGGCAAGATTACCAACCTGATAGTTAACCATCACTTCAATACCTTTTTCCGCTACCGGAAAGGGTAAACCACCAATCCATGGCGAGCCATCTTCAAGACCCAATGTCCCGTATTCATCTAATATTCTGGCTTTACCTGTGTTTGCCTTAGTGATTTGTAAAAACTCTGCGTTACTTAACGAGCCTTTTACTGAAGTAGGCGTCACTTTCAATACCTGACCTTTTTTTACAAGCTCAACAGCTGATTCAATCATGTAATCGGTGTATTGATCTACATTACTCGCATCAATCACATCACCTACTTGCGGAACCTTGGCTAACGCCAGCGTTGACGCACCGGCTAAGATGAGTGCACTAGCACTGCATTTCATTATTTTATTAAAATTCATTTTATTACCTTTTAATTTTATAAATATCTACTTAGAACTGGTAAGAGACCGCTAAGTTAAGTTCATCGGCATGGTCATACACGGCAATACTCCTGTTTGTTTTCGTACCAAGACCATCAGATGTTGTCTGATCTTCTGAACCACCAAATGCATTATAGTAAGCCCATACACGCCAGTTATTACCTGGCTGCCATCTCACTTGTGGTTGCAACCAATAGCCATCATCTATGTCATACAAACCGAAGAACTCTACGAAAAACTGGTCGTTATTAAACGGCTGACTTAAGCTTAAAGTAAGTTGTGTTTCGTTATCACGAACTCTTGCACCATTCATATCAGTGATTAAGTCAATGTTTTCACGTTCGGTATAAATAACCTGCGCAGAAATGTTCATCGTTCTTGTTTTAGAGAAAACAAATGTTGGGCGATCTATGCCTAACATAACTTTCATTTCATCACGATGAGCAACGCCAATTGCATCCTGTCCGTTTAGAGGTGGCGCACCAGGTGCTGGAAAAACAAGGTTTGAAACCGACTTTGCGAAAGGTTTATCAAAAGTGTAAGACATCTCTCCTCTGAACACCGTTGCTAAACTGTTTGAATACCAGTTGAATGACGCACCTGCTATATCTAAGCGCTCATGCGTCACTTCAAGAGCTGGCAATGTTGCGATAGCATTTGGAACAAAGATACCTCCCCCTAGATTAATTGGCGCTCCAAATAGTGTTGTCGTACCTGTTGAGGAAGTCACACCATCTTGGTCAATTAAGCTCAAGTAATTCAATGTATAATTAAAACCACCGGCTGAGCCTAATAGGCGTATACCCCATTGGTCGTCACCACGTCTATCATTAGTATCATCAGCAATAACAAAAGTAGTACCAGGGAATAGGGAAAAAGGAACCGTTGGGCCAAATGGCGCTACGGATAGATTTCCTAAATATGGATTATTCGCTGGATCTGCTACGCCATTTCGAGGTAATGGGTTTACATTCCAAGGTGAACCTATATCAGCTTGCACGGTCGGTACGAAGTCACCTGGGTTATAAAAGAAGTCCACACTCATGTCTTTTATAGGTAGTTGATAAGTAAAGCGCGCCATCCATAGTGGGATACGACGATGATCAAATAATTCACCACCGCCTTCAAATGGGTGCCATGCATTGTCTAGTGGGTTAACAACGTCTAATAGCCTCACACCATCAGATTCGCCCCATACAACGTTTTGACGACCCAGTCGTGTCCATAACTTGCCTTTTTTAATATCTACAAACAGTTCCCAAATATCGGCCGATGCTGTGTCGTTACTAGCATTCATCATCGTGCCACGATCTTTTAGGCTATTAGATGCAGAAAAGGCATCGTATTTATCTATGCCACCACTTAGATCTTCGGTTAGGTCGTAAGCAAGCTTAATACGTGAAAAAAGACGTACGCTATCAAATAAACCATTCCTTAAGCTTGAAGGGCGATAATCAAAATCGGCAATTCCCCAAACGCGGTTTAAGTTAAAGTCTGGATTATCTTGCTTACCTAACTGTGTGTTCGCTGTGTTCTTATCATTAGTTGTTGAGATGGCTGTTTGTGCGCGGATAAAACCGGATACACGTAAATCGCCGTTAAGATATTCTGCTGCTTGCACCGATGTACTGGCCGCCAATGTAGCAAGGCCAATGCTCATCAGCTTTTTTATAGTCTGAGTAGTGCTCATTTTTGCTCCTATTTCTATTTATAATATTCAAATCTATTTAAATTCAAAATCTTCATATCTTCATATCTTCATAATTATTAATGACCATTGATTAATTTTTAGGTTTTCATGAATAAAAGAGATCAATACTAAATCACTCATTATTTAATAAATATTTATTTCACCTTCTTTTGTTACCAAATAATCATTATCTATACTTAAGAAGCATGTTGAATTTCTAAATATGGTATAAATCCATAGTCGTTTGTACCTGATCATTTACAACAACCGTTTGCCGCTGATCTATCTTCCATAAGCCGTTTTCTAACGTCAGCATATAGCGACTACGCCCAGCTATTTGAGTAAGCTCTCGGAACCTATATGAGGCGACTTGCCAATGGCTTTTTAATATGGCTTTATCACCGCTGAACTCAACGAGTTTTACATTTCCGACAAGATGATTAGTCCTTGGTAGCGGTACTGAAGCAGGAGATGTACCACTGGTAAAGCGCCACATACGATCTTCGAGCATCGTTTTATTATCCATATACATCAGCGAAACATCATTCTCAGGATTACTTGAAAGCTCATGTTCGCCATCCCATGCTTGTACCCAGTAAACGCAGTCATCTGTATAAAGTGACAACCAATCATCCCAACGCTGCTCATCTAAAGCTGCGGCTTCTTCATATAAAACCCCAGACAATAAATTCCATGTACCAAAATCGACATCTTGCATTTTCACGATTTACCTCCTTTGTGCATAAGCTCCATCCAGCGATCATACTGTGTCATTGTGCAGCCTTCATAACCTATAATTCCACTATGTGACAACTCTATACCTAACCCTTTAGCCACCTCATCTGTTCCCTCGTGTCGAGTATGCAAACCAAATGAGATGTAGCTACTAGCGAGATTCCGGCCCTCAGATCCAGACTGACATTCTTCAAACTCAGCATTGTCATCTGGGGTACCCATTCCACTACCCGCAAAAAACTCTTCAAATTGGCGAAGCCGTTTTTTTCTATCCTCTACAGGCTCTCCTATTGGCGCTATGCAAAAGAAATTTATTTCTGTTCGATTTACATCAAGTGGCCTAAAGGTACGGATAAGCGTTGCCATTTGGTCAAGCAAATGAAGGTTAGGATATATAGACAAATTACGGAAAATACTGGTCATCCAATGGGCTTTTGCTTCACCGTAGGCTTCAGTTAATTCAGGCAAGTGCTTATAGGCAGGACGGTCTTCAGGGTTTGGGAAATTAAACCAAATTCCTGTATGCCCGTTCCCAAATGCCCATTGCCCACCTACTTTCTCATGCATATTTGAAATCTGCATGGTTTGGACTGCATCGCTTCTTTCTAGTTTACGACTAGCTACTTGCAAAAGTGAGCTATGAGCATAATCTGGATGTAGCCCATCTCCACCACCATTTTCAAGCATCAGCTTCCAGTTACCATTATAAACACAGCTTGAAGTACCCTTTAATACTTCAAGACCATTCGGTGCTTGGTCAACCAACATGTCAATATAAGTCTTTCCACCTACCAAATGGTCACTCAACGAAGGAACATCCTCAGATAAACTCGCAAAAATAAACCCACGGTAGCTTTCTACCTTTTCTACTTGTTTTAAGCCTACATCATTTTTATGGTCAAGCGGTTCAGGATAGCCCTCTTCCTCACGTTGAATCCATTGTGCTTCACCATCACTAGCAAATGCCCACCCATGATACGTACATACAAAGCTTTTCGCATTCCCTCGCTCTGTCCTACATAAACGAGCGCCTCTGTGAGGGCAAGAATTAATAAACCCATTAATATTTCCGTCCATATCACGGTTAATAATGACAGGCTGACGCCCCATTGTTACCGTGACAAAGTCACCCTTATTAGGTATCTGGCTTTCATGGGCAACATAAATCCATGATCCCTCAAAAATAGTCTCTAACTCCAGCTCATATAGAGCAGGGTCGGTATATACACGGCGATTAACTGTATATATACCCTCGTCAGGACGTCTATCAAACAATTCATTTAAACCATAATTATCAAGAGAGCCCATTTTGCATGCTCCTTATAGGTCTTCTAGCGTTTGAACGCCACGATTTTCTTCACTGGCTAATTGTCTCCAAGCGACAATATTTCCATCTGGCTCAAATAACTGCTCATTGATCCAAGCCCAATCATCTTGATAAATTTCTTCCATTGCTTCTCTGGCCCAGATATCATCATCATTGAAGCCACGTAAGCCCCAGTCTTCCCATTTTTCTTTAAATTCTTTATCAAACTGCTCTTCCTCGGCTTCATTTGCCACTTCTCTACCAAGTGTTTGAATATACCAATGAGTACCTTCATCTTTAGGCACATACCATTCATATTGGATTAGTGTTGGATCTGGAAACGGGTCTACTTTAAGTACGCCAGGCATCCAAATAGATATTTGCTTTGCAATTCTCTTATCACCACCAATGATTGGGCGCAGAACCGTTTCACCATGTATTTTACCTTCCATAACTGGCACAGCATGATCTGCAATATTATCGTAAACTCCTTTAGGACCGTCTTCCTCATTCACAATTGTCCATAATGTACCCTTTGCTTCCTCCTCACGATTTGTTGCAAATCCTAATGGAATAGCTGTCTTGTTATTGGGAATTAATTTACTGTCTTTGTGGATAAAAACATGTGTTGAGTCAAACCCATTTTCAACGGCTACTCGCCAGTTTGAAGCCAGCTCTCTTTTAAGGCCACGTATTGCTCTACCTTCGTCTAAAAAACCTGGAGGCACATCATTAATGAGTGGGGTCGGTTCAATATCACCAAGAAAAATAAACACAAGACCTTTCGCTTCTTGTGCTTTATACGATTTGAGGCTATGCTTGCCGATCATCTCACTTTCAGGGTCAGTAATAATGTCACATAGCGACCCATTATCCCATCTATAAGTCCACGCATGGTACCAACACGTAATTGTATCTTTTGTATAGCACTCTATTTTTTTAGACAAAGCAACTCCACGGTGCAAGCACTTGTCTTGAATAACATGAACTTTTCCATCGACACGGTTAAGCAATAAATTCTCACCACATAACGTTGTCTTAACTGGCTTGCCTTCTTCAACTTCTTCAGCAAACATCACTGGGTACCAATGGTTTCTAAAGCCCAGTTTAGCCTTAATAAAATTTGGCCACCGTTTGCTCTTTTTTAGAACTTCTTCATTAACTAGAACTCTTTCTCTTTGATCCATAGTGTTATCCTCTGGTGTTTTTTAATCGTTTAGTGAGACTCTATAAATTGACTAACTGCTGATGCAAAATCTTCTGGGTGTTCAATCATGGCCCAATGACCGCAATGAGGCATAACATACCCCCATGAATCATTAATTAATTCTAGGAATTTTATAGCGTGGCCTAAAGGTACTACTAAGTCGTTTTTCCCGTTAACTACTAATGTTTTTTGAGTCACTTTCGAAATGTACTCATCTTCGTAAAACAAACCACCTTGAGATTTAATCCACTCCATCACATTCCCGTAGGCTTCTTTATTGCTTGGATCTATCGAATTGGTATGGCGGTAATTAATCATCTCATCTGTAATAACAAAATCATCATTAGTTAGCGTTTGAACCATTTTCACCATGCCTTCTTTGGTATAGTCATATTTCAGAATTGGCATCAACGCTTCTGATATCTCCGTGTTGAGGCCAGCACTTCCCATTAGAATTAGTTTATCAACGAGTTCTGGATATTCAACGGCAACGCCCATAGCTGTCGCTCCACCCATTGAATTTCCAACCAATGTAGCTTTATCAAACCCCATCGCCTTGATAAAGCCAGCCAAGTGGTCATATCGAGTTTTTTGTGAGTAATCTGCCCCAATTACAGCTGGGCCTTCAGATTTTCCAAAACCAATCATATCGATGGCAATCGCTCTAAATTTCTTGCCAAAAATAGGTAAACTTGCAAACCAATTACCATAGCTATTGGCACCAGCTCCACCACCATGAATTAGAATAACCGGCTCTCCTTCACCTTGCTCTATATAACAAGTCTTAACACCATTGACATCTATATACTTTGTTTCAAAATCTGCTTCGTTCACTTTTATCTCCTTTATTTAACTGTTAACTAGATTAGCTTTATCTCTAACTTAAATAGTAATTATTGTTAATTTTAATGTCAAGCAACTCTGAACAAATGTTCACAAAATAGTGAACAAAAGTTCATAAAATATTGAAAGCCATTAATTCTGGTAAAATAACCCCAATAATTTATATAAAGCTATGTTTCTTGCTTATGACCCCAGTCACTTAATTCGGAATAGGATTTTACTTCCCAATTATTTTCTTCAATTATTATTCCACCCCAGCCTATTTCTAAACCAAAACCGTCCGGTGTTTGAACGTAGAAAGAAAACATTTGATCATTTGGGTGATGACCAAGGCCCATGAAAAATGGAACCCCAGCATTCTTACAACGATCAAATGCTAATCCAACATCATCCATCTCTTCATACTGAACCATAAAGTGGTGTAATTTCTTTGGGATTGGAATACTTGCACAGGCAACCGAATGATGCCTTCCTGTTTTAGTGTGCATAAAAGTGGCTTCTAACATTGGCCCACCAGGCGCAACTTCTCCAGTAATGAAGTCACTTAATCGCATACATAAAACTTTTCTATAAAAATTGAGACTTGCCTCAACATCTTTTCCATTAGCTACATAGTGTCCAGCTCCAAAGCGATCAGCCAAAAAACCACCTTTCATAACTGACGATTTAAACAAATTAGTCATTGGAATATTTGATGCAGCAAAATATAACTCGTGGTTAACGCCATCCGGGTCGACACATATAAAGGCTCTCTTAACCGCTCTGGTATCACAAAACTCTTGATTTGCTTCAACAATCTCAACATTCTGTTTTTTTATATGCGCAACTATTTCATCAAGTGCTTGATCAGATTCAAACTCCCACCCCACAGACGACAAATCTTCATTATCTCCCTTTTCTACGATAACTCGTTGCTCTTGATTATCCATACGAAAGGCAAGGTATTCAGCTGTACTTTTTTCACTTAGCTGCATACCAACAAGGTCCCTTAAAAAAACCTCCCACTCCGGTAGTTTTTTTGATTTAAAGACAAAATACCCTAAATTAGTTGGTGTTAATTGATTTAAACTCATACGTCCTCTCGATATATTAATTAGATGTTTTATTAGCCAAAACTATAAGGTTACAACTTTTAATTAGCTTAGGTTTTTGTGTTCAACTGCTTAAAACTTTATCATTGATATATTTTAACTGCAATATAAGAATGAACAATTGTTCATAAAAATTTTAAGGTTACCTATAACTTACTTAACAAAGTAAACCGTAGATCTATTTACAATTCTAAATTAGAAAGACGTATTTTATCTTTATAAAAATAAATTCATTACTTTTTGCAAATAAAGAGCCGAAGTGTCTTTAAAGTGAAGAATTTACCATTGGGCAGCTTTTCTTATTATGTCGTATCAGCAGAATAAGTAACCAATCCTTTTTAAAAGATCAGCCACTGGGGAAGGCTCACGTAAATGAGCCATAATTATGAGCCTAACAAGAAGAACATTATGAATTATATTATCAACACTGCTACCAAAATGAGCTGCATCGACAAAGGAGAGCTCCCGTAATGAATATATTAAGACATATGAAAATGCTATTAATTCACTCCTTCATTCAGGCCTGCTATTGTCATTTTATATATTTGTTTTGCAATAAAGTCCGGGTTGTTGTTTGAATCATCATAATCAGGAAAGTATTTTCTAAATTCCATTGTTTCATAATAATTTAGCGCCATCCCAAAGATCAAAACGGTCGTTACATCCGCATCACACTCTGGGTTAGCCTCCTTCACCAGTTCTTTTAAGTTATGATATTCTTCAGACAACACCAGTTCAGCGAGTTTTTTAATACGCTTGGGGTCGGCATCCATTTGCTCACGCTTGAGTAACTTTGCCACCCCAAGGTTATCATTCATAAAATGACAAAAGTTACTTATAAAACGATAAATTTTACTTTCTAACGCTTCATCAGGATCATAATTTACACGCCACGCCTTCGAGTGGCCGAGGTAAGCATTATCTAAAACCCTGCTATACAGCTCTTCCTTAGATTTATAGTGTATATATAAAGAACCGAGACTAACAGATGATTTATTCGCTATTTGCCTCATAGTGACTCCTTTAAACCCATATGTTGAAAACAACGTTAAGGCAACGTCAAATATTTTATTTTTCTTGCGTAATGTGCTTGAAGGTTTCATGTCGAGGATTATTCAGCTAACTAAAATAGGATGCAAGTCATATCCCTATAAATAAATGTAATTCTGATACAGCTCATGCTGCCCGCCCAAAACTTAAGAGGGCGCATCGACACTATTCTTTATTCATAAGACCTTTATGTTGGCTGTTCAACCCTAAAAAAGGCAACGTACATGGTTGGAAATACAAGTAACGTCAATAACGTTGCAACCCAGAGACCATTCATCATTGTAATCGCCATTGGGCCCCAGAAGTAATCACTTACAAGAGGGATCATAGCAAAAATGGCCGCTAAAGCTGTTAAGATAATGGGCCTAGCACGGCGTACAGTTGATTCCAAAACTGCATCCCAGGTTGAAGAACCCGCTGCTAAGTATTGATCAATTTGGTCCATTAATATAATCGTATTACGAATAATAATTCCTACTAAGGCGAGCATACCTAGCCGCGCAACAAGGCCAAATGATAAATCTAACACTAACAATATAGAAACAACACCAATTAGCCCTAATGGGACGGTCATCAATACTAAGGCCATTTTTTTCATACTGTTTAGCTCAAGCATTAGTAGGGTTAAGATAGCAACCAGCATAAATGGCAATGTTTTGGCCAACTGCCCATCGACTTCTTTTGAAATTTCTACTTCACCAAACACTTCAATACGATAGCCGCTTGGTAATGTTTCACGAAGTTTATCGATCTCAGGCTTGAGCTCGGCCATCACATTAAAATTTACTACCCCTTTTTCTAGCAAGGATTGGACAATCACTGAACGATAGCCCTTATAACGCCAGATAACACCTTCTTCAAACTTTAAATTAATGTCTGCCAACTCTGATAGAGCAACCGTTTTTCCATTGCTTAGAGGGACTTGTAAATATTTAATCCGATCTAAGCTGTGTCGATTATTAGATTGATTTCGCAGCACCACATCGATTTGATCATTACCCTCTCGATATTGAGTAACAGCCAGACCATCTAGCATTGCACTAAGTGTCTTGCTTAATTGTGCAGGGTTAGTCCCTATAGCGACCACACGAGGAAGGTCTAACTTAATATCAACCATCATTCTTTGTTCTCGACGATTATCATGAATATCACGTGTTGCTGGGTGTTTTTTTATAATACCCTTCAACTGCCCTGCTATTACATCTAATTGTTCAGGCTTACTTCCTGTAATTAAATACTGCACGGGGTAATTAAAGGGCAAACCATACCCAAGGCTGTAAACTCGAGTACGCAGATTTGGTTGATGAGTTGCAAAATAATCATTCAGCAAAGCTTTTAACGCCTCGCGTGCCTTAATACTCTTGGCAATAATAACAATTTTACTGTAATTAGAATTAGGCTGCTCTATATACATATCATTTTGCACACGCAAAGAATCCCCGCCTACATAAGTAATATAGTTTTCAACTTGCATTTGCTGGTCGAGCAGGTTTTCAACTTTTTTAATTTGGCGTTCCATGTATTTATAACTTGTTCCTTCTGGAAACCATATATCTACGAGCGCTTCAGGTCGGTCATTATCCGGAAAGAACTCCATTTTAACGCTCTGCATACCTATAATTGAGAGAACAAATAGCAAAGAGGTTACGCCCAGTACTGTTTTTTTGTGCGCCATACACCAAACAATCAAAGCACGGAATTTTTTATAAAAAGCAGTTTGATACATCGCTGTATTATCTGTATTGCTTGTTTGAATTTGCTGCCCTTGCTGATGCCCTACTTTTAATAACTTAAATGACAAATAAGGCGTTAATAAAACGGCTACGAACCATGAGGTGACTAAAGAAGCAGTAATCACCACAAAAAGACTTCCTAATATTTCTCTAGGTGCTGCATTAACAATAAATACTGGCAGGAAACCAACCGCCGCAATTAATGTCCCACTTAGCATAGGCTTGGCTGTTGAGGTATAGGTGAAAGTAGCCGCTTTTAATCGGTCCCAACCTTGCTCAAGCTTTACATGCACCAACTCAACAACAATCATAGCATCATCCACCAACAGGCCCAGTGCAATAACTAACGCACCTAAAGACACTCGGGTTAATGGAATTCCCAATATATACATCAATACAAAAACCACACCTAAAACAACCGGTATGGCTAACGCAACAATAAAGCCCGTACGAAACCCAAGTGAAAAATAGCAAACAATTAGAACAATAATAATCGCCAGCACCAACTTGAGTACAAAGCGGTTAATTTGTTCCTTGACTGATTGAGGTTGGTCGGCAACCAGTGATATATTTATTCCGGCCGGTAACTGTTCCGTAAACTCAGCCATGGTTTTCTTAACGTCATCAGATAGGCTTAATAATTGATAGCCTTCGCGCATCGTAATACCTAAACCAATAGAGGGTGTCCCATTAACCCGCATTCTAAAGACCGCTGGGTCATCATAACCACGGTGAATATTAGCAACATCTTCTAGGTAAATAACACTACCATCTTTTAGACCAATAGGCGTTTTCTTGATGTCATCTATTGAGCTAAAACGATCGTTTAGGTGAAGTCGATAATAGGATTGTTTCCCTTCAATACGTCCGCTGTTTTGTACTTTATTATGTTCGTTTAATAAGGTGCCTATTCGTAGTGGGTCCAAACCAAGCGCCGACATACGCTTATCATCCAACTCTACAAATATTTTTTCATCTTGAACACTATAAAGAATGGCCTTTTCTACCGATTCAATACGTACTAATGCATTACGTGCTTTCTCAGCATAATCTTTAATGTCTGCGAACGAATAATCGTCACTATTAAAGCTATAAACCATTGCAAAAATATCCCCAAACTCATCATTGAAAAAAGGACCTTGCACACCTTCGGGTAAATGGTGTTTGATATCGCCGATTTTTTTTCGTATCTCGTACGCACGATCCTTCATTTCTATCGCCGCATTGGGCATAAAGTCCTCAATATTAACAACTAACCACGCCTCACCCGGCTTACTATAGGAGTTGATATTTTTAAGCCAAGGCACTTCAAGCAGTTTAGTTTCAATTGGATCAGTCACAAACTGAGACATTTCTTCAGCCGACGCCCCTGGCCAATTAACACTAACAACAATAGTTTTTATCGCAAAAGCAGGTAAATCACGTTGCCCCAGTTTAAAAAAGGCAAACGTTCCTGTTATTAAAATAGTAATCATCAGGTAAATAAGGACCTGCGAATGCTCTATCCCCCACCGAGCAAGGTTTATCCGTTCTTTATCAATCATTTTTTAAAACTCTAACCGTATCTCCGTCAGAAACTTTATTAGCACCTGCTATAACAACCCAGTCCCCCTCCTTTAAACCACTAACAATACTCACATTATCAGCCAACGCCTCCCCTAACGTTATAACTCTGGATTTTACTTTTTTGGTTGTCGAATCAACAGTCATCACCACCTTTTTCCCATCCAATTCAACAATGGCAGCG
>Ga0209345_10004838_pt1 | contig 12793 bp, 10 predicted proteins | sample Cruoilmetagenom7_FD_187294 | JGI IMG/M metagenome (GOLD analysis project Ga0209345, IMG submission 187294) | Oil polluted marine microbial communities from Coal Oil Point, Santa Barbara, California, USA - Sample 7 (SPAdes) (version 2) | ecosystem: Environmental > Aquatic > Marine > Oil seeps ...
ACCTTCTTCAATAAATAAAGGGTAAATTAAATCGTCAATTGTTAATTTATTTTCTCTAACTAAACGGCGAATATTTTCTGTTTTACGTAAACGTCTTGTTCTATTCATAACTATTTAATTTTATGATTCTTTATAATATTCATTTACAGATTTTAGCACACTTTCAACTGTTGGAACTGCTGCTACAATCACATTTTTAAAATATTTTTTTGCTTCTAAAGCTGTAGTTTCTCCAATACAAAATGCTGTACTATCGCTAGTTTGATTGTCTTTTAAATAACTCTCAATACCTGTTGGACTGTAAAAAAGAATTCCGTTAAAATTTTCACCAATTTTTCTTGGAGTTAATTGTGTTTGGTACGATTCCACTTCATTAACCTCTATATTATTTTCTGATAAAATAGTTGGAAGTTCATCTCTTCTTTTGTTTCCACAGAAATAAGTTACTTCTTTTTCTTTTATATTTTTTACTAAAAAATTAGCCAAGTTTACTGCTGAAGTTTCAACGTGTACTACTTTTCCAATTTTCTTTTCAATCAAGCGTTTTGTTCTTTTACCAACACAATAAATATTGGTAAAATTTAATTCAACAGGTGAAAAATTATCTAATAAAGCATCTACTGCGTTTTGACTTGTAATTATTACGTTTTCAATCTTATTTTTTACAACTTTTGCTTTTAAACGGTTACCTCTAGTAGTAATAAAATCACTCATTGAAACGCCAACCTTAGTAATTATACTACTTTTTTGATCTAAAGAAAGGTTTTTAGTTGAATAAATATTTAATTCTTTTTCAATAGTAATTACTTCACGCATTAGCTTTTTTCCACCTCTTTCTAAAATATAATTGGCAGCATATTCTCCTAAATCAGTTGCGTTATTTGCAGGTACTTCTTTATAAAATTCAATTTTATTTTTTCCGTCTGGACTAAACAAAACTCCTTTAAATTTTATTTCTTCATCCCAAATCATTGCTAAAGCACCAATTGGTGCAGTACAACCACCTTCTAAAACTCTTAAAAACTCGCGTTCAATTCCAACACAAGTTGCTGTATTTTCATCATTTAACTCTTTACAAATTTCAAGAAGTTCTTCATCTTTTTCTAAAGCAGCAATCATAACGGCACCTTGTGCAGGCGCAGGAATCATCCAATCTAATTTAATGTGCTTTTCTTTTTCTGGAAGTAATTTCAATCTTTTTAAACCGGCAGCAGCAAAAATTGCTCCATCCCAATCATTATCTTCTAATTTTTGTAAACGTGTATTTACGTTTCCTCTTAAACCTGTAATTGTATGATGCGGGTAACGATATAACCATTGTGCTTTTCTACGTAAACTTCCAGTTGCAATTACAGCAGAGTCATTTGCAAAGAAATTTTCATCATCTTTAATCACTAAAACATCGTTAAAATCACCTCTCTTTAAAATTGCAGCTTGCACAACGCCATTTGGTAATTTTGTTGGCACATCTTTAAAAGAATGAACAGCAATATCAACTTTACCGTTTAATAATGCAATGTCTAAATTTTTTGTAAAAACACCTGTAATTCCTAATTCGTATAAAGGTTTATCTAAAACTACATCTCCTATTGAATCTATTTTAACTATTTCAGTTTTATAACCTAAGTGTTCTAATTGACCTGAAACTGTATTTGCTTGCCAAAGGGCTAATTCACTTGATCTAGTTCCTATTTTAATCGTTCTCATTCAAACTTAACTCTTTAATATTAAACATTTTGCTAATAACACCTATACTTTGATCAATGGCTGTTTCCTCATCTTTTAAGTGTTTCACAAATTGTGTGGTGATTTTTTGAATCATACGCGAAGTTACAAATTCAGCGTGTTCAACATTAAAATCTTTTATTTTTTTAGAATGAAAATCAATTTCATCATGTTGTATTGCTAGAAGCGATTCTTTTAAAGCATTCACAGCAGGTACAAATTTACGAAGAGAAATCCACTCATTAAACTCTTCCTTATACTTTTCAATTATTTTTTCAGCAGCTGGAATTTCACTTTCACGAATTTTAATTGTTTTATCTGTAATTTTAGAAAGTTCATCAACATTTACCAGTGTTACTTCTGAGAGTTCTTTTACTGATGCATCAACATTTTCTGGCATTGATAAATCTAAAATTAATAATTTTTGATTTTCTCTTAAATATTCTTTTGTTACAGTAGGCGCGCTTGCACCAGTTGCAACTATTAATATATCAGTATTTTGAATTTGATTTTTTAAATCTGAATAATTACCTGCTTTAACTTCAGGGTGTTGTTCAACAAAACCTAAGGCTGTTTCATGCGTTCTATTTATCAATGTAATTTGCTTATTTGAAGTGTAATTTAACACGTTTTTACAAGTGTTTTTACCAATTTCACCTAAACCATAAATTAGAATCTTCTTTGAACAATGATCCTCAATATTTTCAACAATGTATTGAATTGCTGCATACGCTACTGAAGTTGTACCTGAGCTTAATTTTGTATTGTTTTTAACATCTTTACTAGCCTGCAAAACTAAATTCATTAAACGCTCTAAGTAAGCATTTGTAGTTTTCATTTTTTTAGCCAGTCTAAAAGCCTCTTTTAATTGACCAACAATTTCATAATCGCCTAAAATTTGACTATCTAAACCTGTACCAATACTAAACAAATGCTTTACTGCATCTTTATTTTTATATACGTTAGATACCTCAATAAAATCTTCAACATTTCCGTTTGAATATTTTATTAATAAACTAATTAGCTCAAAAGGGTGCTTTGCAAAACCGGTAATTTCAGTTCTGTTACAGGTAGATAAAACAAAAATCCCATCAATACCTTTAGCTTTAGCATCTTTAAGTAATAATTTTTGATTTTCTTTAGTTACACTAAAAGCTCCACGAACTTTCACATCTGCTTTTTTATAACTTAATCCTACATTGTATAATTTTGTAGGCAAATTTTCTTGACTCATAATAAAATGGTATTACCAATAAGTATCGACAAAAGTACTAATATATATTTTTACAAAATATCGACAAAAGTACTTTTATTGTCGACATAAGTTATCACTACCAATTTAGAACGCTTCTAAATAAGTCGTTTTCATCAAAAACTATGACATTTGTCAGTAAAAATAAGCCCTTAAAAGTGTGATATTTGTCAGTTTTACTATAAAATTCATAATTTCTTTATATTAAATTTAATTGTTACTTTTGCATACAACCATAAGTTAATTAGCAAAAACAACGTATGAAATTCTCATTAGAAAGTTATAAAAACATCGATAAAAGTACCAACCTTATTTTTACAGAAAGTAACACTTTTAAAGTATTTCATTTCAACAACTTAACTTCTAATTCTGAATTATTTAAGTGTCAATTAGAAAACAATTGCATTCAACTTTATTTTTGTAACCGTAAGGAATGCAAAGTGGCTTTTAATTTTGAGCATTGTGCTATTAACTTAACTGCTGATAATTCTAGCATGGTCTATTTTAAAGATGAACAAATGAATGTTCTTTTTAATTTACCTCCAGATGCAGAATTAACGGTTGTACTAATTTCTATTGAATATTTTCATTCACTTTTTTCAATTGACGGTACTGTTTTATTTAACTACAACAGCCTTAAAGGAGAAAACCCTATTATTGAACCAAAAGAAATTAATTCCAACTTAAAGTTAATTCTAAATCAGTTGATAACAAAGCAAACCAATGATACATTAAGACCAATTTTTATTAAAGGAAAAATATATGAGTTATTGAGTTATTATTTTAGTAAACCAACAGAAAGTAATGATGAATCTTGTCCGTATATTGCTACTGAAGAAACAATTACTAAAATTAAACATGCAAAACAAGTAATTCTTAAGGATATGAATAATCCGCCTTCTTTACCAGATTTAGCAAAAGAAGTTGGATTAAACATTAAAAAATTAAAAACTGAATTTAAAGAGTTTTACGGTGCACCTGTTTTTACCTTTTTACTAAACTATAAAATGGAATTAGCCAAAAAACTTTTAATAGAAAATCAACTAAACGTAAACGAAATAGCTGTTCATTTAGGTTATAGTGCATCAAGCCATTTTATTGCAGCATTCAAAAGAACATATGGAATTACACCAAAACAATTCTCAAAATCATAATTAAATGAAAGGAGCTTTACTTGTAAATTTGGGTTCACCAAACAGTACTTCAGTAAAAGATGTAAAAAATTATTTAGATGAATTTTTAATGGACAAAAGAGTTATTGACACTCCTTATCTTGTTCGTGCATTTGTTGTGAAAGGAATTATTTTAAACACCAGACCCAAAAAATCAGCAGAAGCTTATAAAAAAATATGGTGGAAAGAAGGCTCTCCTTTAATTGTACTTTCTGAAAGATTACACAAAAAAGTACAAGAAAATTTAGATATTCCTGTTGAACTTTCAATGCGCTATGGAAATCCATCTATAGAAAGCGGCATTAAAAAATTAGTCAAAAAAGGTGTTACCGAGATTTTATTAATTCCACTGTATCCACAGTTTGCAATGGCAACAACTGAAACCATCGTTGTTTTAGCTGAAAAAATTATAAAAAAGAAATACCCACAAATTAAACTAACTACAGTTCCGGCATTTTATAACAATGAAGATTATATTGAAGTTTTAGGAGAAAGTATTCAAAAACAGCTAGATGTATTGAAACCTGAGCATTTATTATTTTCATATCATGGAGTTCCAGAAAGGCACATAAAAAAATCTGATATTACTAAATCTCATTGCAAAATAGATGGCAGTTGCTGCAACACACCTTCTAAAGCGCATGAATTTTGCTACAGACATCAATGTTATGAAACAACAAAATTAGTAGCGAAACAATTAAATTTAAAAGAAGGAACTTACAGTACTTCATTTCAATCTAGATTAGGCCGAGACCCTTGGTTACAACCTTATACTGATTTAACTATTGATAATTTTGCTAAAGGTGGTGTTGAAAATTTAGCAGTTGTTACACCTGCTTTTGTATCAGATTGTTTAGAAACCTTAGAAGAAATTGGTATGGAAGCAAAACATTCATTTATTGAAAATGGCGGGAAACAATTCAATACAATTCCTTGCCTAAATGATGACGATTCTTGGGCAAAAACACTTTTAGAATGGATTAATAATTGGAGTAAAAAAACTAATTAATAATGGATTATTTATATATAAAATCATTACATGTTATTTTTATAACAACCTGGTTTGCAGGCTTATTTTATATTATTCGGTTATTTATCTATTATAAAGAAGCTGAAGGAAAACCAGAAATAGAAAAAAATATTTTATTAAAACAATACAAATTAATGATTAAAAGGCTTTGGTATATTATTACCTGGCCTTCAGCAGTTTTAGCAACTATTTTTGCTATTTGGTTATTAATTTTACAGCCTAGTTGGTTACAACAAAATTGGATGCTTATCAAATTAGGATTTGTAACTGCACTTTTTGCATATCATTGGTCTTGCCAAGTTTTATACAATCAAGTTGAAAATGGATTTTTAAAATATTCTTCATTTGCTTTAAGAATTTGGAATGAAATAGCAACCATCATTTTATTTGCCTGTGTATTTTTAGTAATCCTTAAAACTTCACTAGGTTGGATATTTGGTGTTGCCGGAATAGTAAGTGTTTCTGTACTATTAATGCTGGGTATTAAACTGTATAAAAAAATTAGAAATAAAAACAATTGGGATACCAATTAATTTCTAAGAATCAAAATTATTAATTCTATAATTCTTTATTAAAGTTTATACATTTTTAACAATATAAACTGAATAAACAACGTATAAAACTCAATAATAACCTTCAATTATTACATATTTAGTAACTTCTTTTTCAATGTGTTACTTGTTACACTATGACTAAAATCATAATTCTTTCGAAAACGCTTTCGTAAATTTACTGCTTTACTAAAACAATTTTCAAACTAGAATTTTATGAAAAAACTTCTATTAGGTAATGAAGCATTAGCACAAGCTGCAATAGATGCAGGAATATCAGGTGTTTATGCATACCCAGGAACTCCTTCAACAGAGATTACAGAATATATACAGAAATCAAAAACTGCAACAGCCTTAAATATTCATTCACAATGGTCTGTAAATGAAAAAACAGCTATGGAAGCCGCATTAGGAATGTCATACGCTGGTAAAAGAGCACTAACAGTTATGAAACATGTTGGCTTAAATGTTGCTGCGGATGTATTTATGAATATGGCCGTTTCAGGAATTAACGGCGGTTTAGTGGTTGTAGTTGCTGATGATCCATCCATGCATTCATCGCAAAACGAACAAGATTCTCGTAATTACGGAAGATTTGCTATGATTCCAATTTTAGAACCTTCAAACCAACAAGAAACCTACAATATTACAAGATATGCTTTTCATTTATCTGAGCAAATGGGTTTACCTGTTATGGTAAGAATGGTTACACGCTTATCGCATTCTAGAGCTGGAATTGAAACAAGCAAAGGTGAATTACAAAACAAAATTCACTTACCAAAAAACCCACATCAGTTTCAACTAATTCCAATGCATGCAAGAAACAGATATCAGCATTTAGTAGACATTCAAAGCGACACAAGAGAGAATTCAGAAAATAGTTATTTTAATACATTTATTGATGGCCCAAATATTTCTATGGGAATTATTGCTTCAGGAATTGCTTATAATTATTTAATGGAAAATTTTGAAGATGACGATTGCCCGTATCCAATTTTAAAAATATCACAATATCCATTACCAAAAAAACAAGTTAAAAAGCTATTTGATACCTGCAAAAAAATATTAGTTTTAGAAGATGGCTATCCTTTTATTGAAGAATTAGTTGCTGACTATTTTGACGACAATAAAAAAGTAATTGGCCGTTTAACAGGACATTTAAACAGAGTTGGAGAACTAAACCCAGATAATATTTCAGAAGCGTTAGGTTTTGAAGTTAAACACTTTACTGAAATGCCAAAAATTGTAACTGGTCGTCCACCCGAATTATGTGTTGGTTGTGCGCACAGAGATTTGTTTGAAGCTGTAAATCAACTAAGTAAAGAAAATAGCAATCAACAAGTTTTTGGCGATATTGGATGTTATGCGTTGGGTGTTTTACCACCATATGAAAGTATAAATACACTAATTGATATGGGAGCTTCAATTACGATGGCAAAAGGTGCTGCTGATGCTGGAATTCACCCTTCAGTTGCTATTATTGGAGATTCAACTTTCACACATTCAGGTATGACAGGCTTGTTAGAAGCCGTTATTGAAAACTCACCAATTACAGTTATTATTTCAGACAATTCAGCAATTGCGATGACTGGAGCTCAAGATTCTTCAGCTTCTGGTAGGTTAGTAGAAATTTGTAAAGGACTTGGAGTTGATGAAAATCATTTAAAATTAATCAATCCACTGCATAAAAATTTAGATAAAAATATTGATTTGATTAGAAATGAAATCAACCATAAAGGCGTTTCAGTTGTTATTGCGCAACGTCCTTGTGTTCAATTGCCAAAAGAGAAAAAAGACAAGCTTAAAAACCTTAAAAAAGTTTCATTAAATTAATTGTAAACAAATGAAAACAAATATCATATTAGCCGGTGTTGGCGGACAAGGAATTTTAACTATTGCAGCAGTTTTAGACACAGCAGCTTTAGCTTCCAACTTAAATATTAAACAATCTGAAGTTCACGGAATGAGTCAACGTGGTGGTGCTGTACAATCTCATGTTAGAATTTCAGATAAAGAAATACATTCAGATTTAATTCCGCAGGGAAAAGCAGATATGATAATTTCTGTTGAACCTATGGAATTATTACGTTATTTACCTTTTTTGAAAAAAGATGGTTTGTTGGTAACAGATATAAATCCGTTTGTAAATATTACTAATTATCCTGAGTTAGCAGCGTTATATACCGAAATTAAAACACATCCAAATAGCTTATTAATTGATGCTAAAACCATTGCCAAAGGCTTAGGAAATTCAAAGGCAACAAATATTGTTTTATTAGGTGCTGCAGCTGCACAACTTCCTTTAAGTGATGAAAGTTTGCAAGAAGCAATTAAAACACTTTTTGACCGAAAAGGCGAAAAAATTGTAAGAAAAAATTTAGAAGCATTCAATAAAGGAAAAGAAATTGCGCTAGAAATTGTTTCATAAAAAACGTATATTTATAAATGCTTCATAAAAAATTAATCAATCCCAAAAGTATTGCTATTGTAGGCGCTTCAAATAATATTCAAACACCTGGCGGAAGAGTTCTTAAAAATTTAATTGACCATAATTTTAAAGGTGAATTAGTTACTGTAAATCCAAAAGAAACAACAATTCAAGGAGTTAAATGTTATCAAAACATCACTGAAATTCCTAAAGTAGATGTAGCAATTATAGCAATTGCTTCAAAATATATTTTAGAAACAATAAAAGTTTTAACACAGCAAAAAAACACCAAAGGATTTATTATTTTTTCAGCAGGTTTTAGCGAAAAAGATAAAGAAGGTGAAAAATTAGAGCAACAAATAGTTGATGAAATAAAGGCAGTTGACGGTACTTTATTAGGTCCAAATAATATTGGTTTAATAAATCAGAATTATGCAGGTGTTTTTACAACGCCAATTCCAAAATTAAATCCAAAAGGAGTTGATTTTATTTCAGGCTCTGGAGCTACAGCTGTTTTTATTATTGAAGCAGCAATGGCTACTGGACTCACATTTTCGAGTGTTTATTCTGTTGGTAATTCAGCTCAAATTGGCATTGAAGAAATTTTAGAACATTTAGATACAACTTTTGATTCTAAAACAAGTTCAACCATAAAACTACTTTATATTGAAAGTATTAACAATCCTAAAAAAATATTAAAACACGCAACTTCTTTAATTAATAAAGGTTGCAAAATTGCAGCTATTAAAGCAGGAAGTTCAGATGAAGGAAGTAGAGCTGCAAGTTCACACACAGGTGCTTTAGCAAATTCAGATATTGCCGTAGATGCGTTGTTCAAAAAAGCGGGTATTGTTAGATGTTTTGGAAGAAATGAGTTAATTACAGTAGCTTCAATTTTTGCACGCCCTGAGTTAACTGGGAAAAATATTGCCATTATTACACACGCAGGTGGACCAGCAGTGATGTTAACAGATGCTCTTTCAAAAAATGGTTTAAATATACCTGAAATTACAGGTAAAGAAAGTGAAGAATTGTTAACCAACTTATACGCTGGCTCATCCGTTTCTAATCCTATTGATTTTTTAGCGACTGGAACTGCCAAACAATTAGAAATAATTATTGATTATTGCGAAAATAAATTTCCAACTATAGATGCTATGGTTGTAATTTTTGGAAGCCCTGGTTTATTTGAAGTGTTTGACGTTTATGATGTTCTTCATAAAAAAATGAAAACTTGCAAAAAACCAATTTTCCCTGTTCTACCTTCAGTTGTGAACGTAAAAAATGAGATTGATTATTTTATTTCAAAAGGAAATATCAATTTTCCTGATGAAGTTATTTTTGGAAATGCACTAGGTAAAATTTACGCAACTCCAAAACCAACTATCATTAAAAAATCAGCGTTTAAAGTTGATGAAAAAACCATTAGAAATATTGTTGATAACAATAAAAATGGCTACTTACATCCGCAAGAAGTAAAAGAATTATTAATTGCAGCTAAAATTCCTATTGTACAAGAAGCAATTTGTAAAACTAAAGAAACTTGCTTGTCTGAAGTTAAAAAAATAGGTTTTCCTGTGGTAATGAAAGTTGTAGGACCTGTTCATAAAAGTGATGTTGGAGGAATTATTTTAAACATTTCTTCCGAAGAAAAATTATACGATTCTTTTAATAAAATAATGCAAATTGAAGGAGCAAGTGCTGTATTAATTCAACCTATGAAAAAAGGTATTGAGTTATTTATTGGCGCAAAAAAAGAAGGTGATTTTGGGCATTTAGTATTATGCGGTTTAGGCGGGATTTATATTGAAGTTTTAAAAGATATTAGTGCTGCTTTGGCTCCAATTTCAAAAAGTGAAGCTAGTAAAATGATTCAAAATTTAAAATCATATAAAATTTTGCAAGGAATTAGAAATCAAGAAGGTGTAAATGAAAATTTATTTGCTGAAATAATATCAAAAGTGGCAAATTTAGTTGAAATAGCTCCTGAAATAAGTGAGCTAGATTTAAATCCTCTTTTAGGGAATTCAAAAGAAATTATTGCCGTTGATGCAAGAATTAGAATTGAAAAAAATTAATTACTTTCAAGAAAATCAACTTTCCCCAAATTTGAAGCATTAACACTTCCAATTAAAAAATTAGCTTTCTTTGGGTGAATTTTAAAAATCACGTTTTCATTTTTAAGCTCTTGAAAATGTGCAATTATTTTTTTGTTAGAGATAATTGAATTATCAAAAACAATTGTATCAATAGCATTTTTTTTAATAAAAATTTTAATTTTCTCAAAATCATCAACTAAATTTCCATCCAAACTCAATGTATTAATGCTTTCTTTTAAACTCATTTTAGGCTGTGAAAATTTAACATATTTCAACAAAAACCACAATTCAATTCCAAAGCTCATTATAAAATCATAAATACGATTTAGTCTAAAGTGCTTTTTATAAAATATTTTCATAGCCTTATGAAAATGTTTTAAGTTTTTAACATCTTTTTTTGTGCTTTCACCCTTATAATGAATCACTTGGGTTTTTGCATAATAATAATTCTGATACCCTTTATTCAAAATCTTATAACTTAAATCAATGTCTTCACCGTACATAAAATATGCTTCATCAAAACCACTTACTTCGTTATAAACTGATCTTTTCACCAACATAAAAGCACCAACCAAAATATCAACAACTCCTGTTTCATTTTCATTTAAATGAGTTGCATAATATTTCCCAGTTCGTTTGCTGGTAATCCCAAAAAGTTTATTAAATGATACTTGTGGTGTTGGTATTCCTCGTTTACTTTCTGGTAGAAATTTTCCTGAGCCATCAATTAATTTAACTCCCAAGACACCTATATTTTGTTTGCTTTTTGCAAATGTTAAAATTTGAGCAAACGTATCTTCCGCAACAACTGTATCAGGATTTAAAATTAAAACGTATTCTCCTTTAGCAATTTTAACACCTTGGTTATTTGCTTTTGAAAAACCGACATTTTCTTTGTTTTGAAGAAGAATTACATCAGGATATTTTTCTAAAAGTAATTGGCAACTAGCATCAGTAGAATTGTTATCAACCACAATAATTTCAGTCTGTAAATTTTTAGAAGCAGCTTGTACACTTAATATACATTGTTCTAAAAAATACTGAACATTATAATTTACTATTACTACTGATAAATCCATAAATTAAAAAGATTTATCAAACGGAATTCTATTCACAATGCTTCTTCCTAAAGTTATCTCATCAGCGTACTCAAGCTCATCTCCTACTGCAATACCGCGAGCAATAGTTGAAGTATTTACATTAAAGTCTTCTATTTGTTTAAAAATATAAAAGTTTGTAGTATCGCCTTCAATAGTTGAACTTAGCGCAAAAATTATTTCGTTTATACTACCTTTTTTTACCTTTTCAACCAAACTTTCAATTGTTAAATTTTGTGGGCCAACACCCTCAATAGGAGAAATTTTCCCACCCAAAACGTGATACAATCCTTTAAACTGAGCTGTATTTTCAATTGCCATTACATCTCTTACATCTTCAACAACACAAATAATTTCTGAATTTCGAGAAGGATTCGCACAAATTTCACATACTTCTACATCAGAAATATTATGACATTTTTTACACAGTTTTATTTCATCAACTAAATTAATCAATGAATTTGATAATTGATGCGTTTGTGAAGTTGGTTGTTTTAATAAATGCAATACCAATCTAAGCGCTGTTCTTTTACCAATTCCTGGTAACTGAGAGACCTCATTTACGGCATTTTCTAAAAGTTTTGAAGAAAAATTCATGCAGCAAATGTACAATTAGGAAATGATATTCTCAATAATTTTAGTTTCTTTGTTAAAATATCAATTTATGCAACCAATACATATCATTTTATTAATAATAGGATATTTTAGTGTTCTTATTTTAATTTCATATTTAACAGGAAAAAACGAAAGTAACGACACTTTTTTTAAAGCAAATAAACAGTCACCTTGGTATGTTGTTGCTTTTGGAATGATTGGCGCATCACTCTCAGGAGTTACGTTTATCTCAGTTCCTGGCTGGATTGAAGGCAGTCAGTTTGCATACATGCAAATGGTGTTGGGTTACATTATTGGTTATGCCATTATTGGACTGGTTTTGCTACCGCTGTATTACCGCTTAAACCTTACTTCAATTTACACCTATTTAAAAGATAGATTTGGGAATTATAGTTATAAAACTGGTGCTTCCTTTTTTTTATTATCAAGAGTTATTGGTTCATCATTTAGATTATTTTTAGTCGCAAATGTGCTTCAATTAATTTTATTTGATAGCTACGGAATTCCATTTTGGGTAACTGTAGTTATTACCATTTTACTTATTTGGATGTACACTTTTAGAGGTGGAATTAAAACCATAGTTTGGACAGATACTTTGCAAACATTATTTATGCTAATTGCTGTGAGTGTTTGTATTTATACCATTTCTGATGCTTTAAAAATTGATAATTTATTCAGCTATATTTCTGAAAATAAACTTTCAAAAACATTCTTTTTTGAAGATGTCAAAGCTGGTAATTACTTTTGGAAACAGTTTTTTACGGGTGCTTTTATTGCTGTTGTTATGACTGGTTTAGACCAAGATATGATGCAAAAAAACCTAA
>Ga0209345_10004839_pt1 | contig 12785 bp, 5 predicted proteins | sample Cruoilmetagenom7_FD_187294 | JGI IMG/M metagenome (GOLD analysis project Ga0209345, IMG submission 187294) | Oil polluted marine microbial communities from Coal Oil Point, Santa Barbara, California, USA - Sample 7 (SPAdes) (version 2) | ecosystem: Environmental > Aquatic > Marine > Oil seeps ...
ATAACAATACAGCAGATCCTCAATGGAAATTACATATTGCAAATGGTAATACTTATAACTACTGTGGTGAAACTTTAACTTCACTCAAAAAAGGACAAGGTTTTTGGGTAAAAGCTACTGGTGAATGTACTATTACTATAGATGAACCTGTTTGTCCTACATCTAATATGCCTGCTCCTCCTGATTTGGAAAATGGTACTTGTGATATGAATAGTACTGTTGCTACTGGTACTTCGTGTAAAGATATATTAGATAGTGGGAAATCAACAGGTAATGGAACATATACCATAGACCCTGATGGCAATGGAGTGAATCCAGCATTTAAAGTTTATTGTGATATGACAAATGATGGTGGAGGATGGACTGCTTTATTTGAAAGTGATTTAATAACTACTTATGTATATAAAAAAGGTGCTTATACTAAATGGGAACATAGTAATAATCTCAACTATTACGACACTTATTATGCAAGCAATAATATTACAGACAACTTATTTGAAGGAAATAATATAGAAAATATCAAAATACTATTGAAAAATTCTGAAAAGCTTCTGTATACAACATGGACTGCGGGTGCTCCTTTCCAGTTTCTTAGTGAAAGTGATGATATATTATTAAATGTTTCTGGTACATCTACTACATCAGGAACAACCGAAACATATGAAATCTTAATTGATCCAAATAAACTCCCTTTAAAATTTACAAGTTATATAGGAACATATAAAGCTCTTTATCCAGCAATAGATTGTGAAAATAATGATGATGGATGTCCTACGCCCTCAGGTATAACAGAAAATATAGGTTCAATAAAATTTAAGTAAAAGCTATAAACCTAATAGGCTTTTCTTCTCATTCCACCTCTCCTGAGGTGGAATACATACAAAAGTTAAATTCACCAAAATCTCTCAACTTCTACTAAACCTTTCATATCTTCATAATCTCTAGCACTACTATATCTCCAATATTTTGCCTCATCTACATATCCTCTTTTTACAGGGTTATGATGTATATAATTTATTTTTTGTATCATTATCTCATCACTTTGTATGAGTTTTGGTTGATATCCTTCTTCCCATATTTGATATGTTTTTTCTTTATGATTTGCTTTTTTATAGAACATTAGTTGGTCTAAAATAGTTTTTACATTTGCTTTTTTTAACATATCTAATATTTGTTTTGCTGTAAATTGTTTAAATGATTGCATAGTTTTATGTAAATCATCACTTGATACTATCATATGAAGATGATTTTCTAATATTACATAAGCATATACTATGAGATTGTCTTTTTCTTGTAGGAACTTTATACAGTCAATGATAATTTGAACACTTTCTTTTCTTGTAAATATTGGCAACCAATGAAGTATAGTACAAGTAACAAAGTGAGGATGAGTTGGTTCATATATCTTATATCTTGTTCTTCCCATTTGGATATTTTAGTGTAGATTGACTTAGAGTATGCATTCCACCTCGGGAGAGGTGGAACGAGGAGGATTGTCTTTTTCTTGTAGGAACTTTATACAGTCAATGATAATTTGAACACTCTCTTGTCTTGTAAATATTGGCAACCAATGAAGTATAGTACAAGTAACAAAGTGTGGATGAGTTGGTTCATGTATCTTGTATCTTGTTCTTCCTATTTGAATATTTTAGTGTAGATTAGCTTATGGTATGCATTCCACCTCTGGAGAGGTGGAACGAGGAAAACCTCTGGAGGGGGGTGTAGCTTCAACTGACCCCTATTTTCTTTTGTCCCTTTTTTATTTTCTATAGTATTTAATTCTTCCTATAGTCTCCATTACAATCTTTGGAAATAATGTTCCAAAAAAATAAGCAAATATCATAGTTATTGCAGTAATACCAAGCTTTGTATTATAAATAAATTTTAAAGGTAACACATCTGCAGACTGAGGGTTACTGCCAAAAAATAATCCAAAAAAATAATATAATATAAATAATATAATAAAAACCACAGCTCCAATATACCAATTTCTTTTAAAGAAAAATCCATTTTTATTTATTTTTTCACTAAAATAATATGATTTATCATAGCTACTATCTCCCCAGCTACATTTATAAATTTTAATAATATTTTTAAATGTTACAAAAGTAATAATAACTAATAAAATAAATGATAAAGAGATTTGAAATTTTGCAAAATAATAAAGATTTACATATTGACTTTTTAAAGCAAATAATTCAAAACTTGGAAAAATACTTACAATAATATCAGCATACCCAGACAATGTAGTATTATTTTGTATAATTTGTTCATTTAAAAATATTAAAGAACAAAGACCTACTATAATAATCAGATAAAAACTAACTTTACCATCTACTCGATTTTCAAAATCTATTTCTGTCATTCATTTTTCTCCTTCTCCATTATTGAATCATATACCTTTGACATTAATTCTCCTGCAAGTATGGAACTTACAGCACCAAATATAGCTTTTTTTACAGGATCTTGTGATATTTTACTACCTAAGTATCCACCAACAGCCCCAGCACCAACTACTAAACTAGCTTTTACTTTATCTTCCCCATTTATTATATCGCGAACATTAGTTGCTTTTCCTACAACTTTACCTAAAACTTTAGTAATATCCACATCAATTGCTTGAAGAACTGCTACTGTGACTGGACCCAAAGCACTATAGAGTTTTTCTTTATCAATTTCATTAGTATTATCCGTCTCCAACTCCCCAAGCTTGCTACTTACACTTTGACTTGGTCTACTATTTAATCCAGATGAACTTTCCCTACCACTATCTCTTTCATCACCAAATAAACCTGATATAGAATCTGTCGGTGTTGTATCAGGTGCTTTAGCAGAAACACTTACATATCCTCCCACATTAGCAGCATTTACTTCAATAGTTCCTAAATCAACACTCCCATGAATACCGCCATTATCTACAGAACCTTGTGAATTTGTTTTACTTCCACCAAATAAGCCACCAAAAAAACTACTTATTCTGTCTCCCCAGCTACTTCCACTACTTTCACTACTGTTTGTGCTACTGCTAGTGTTAGTTCCTCCATATCCACCACTATCATCTTCACTGTCATTACCTTCTCCATCATCACCACAACCGCTACCAGCAAGATCAAACCCACTCGGATCAGTATATTTTAGGGGATTATTCATTACATAAGTATATCTATTAAAATTTTGAGTCTCAAACGGATGAAATATATTAGGATCAGCAGATAAAAACCTACCAGTAGTAGGGTCATAAACCCTACCATTCATATGTACTAAATCAAACTCTTTAATATGTTCATGACCTGTATATCCTCTTTTTACTATTGGGGTATTTGCTTGGTTATCATTTATCCACTCTTGTACTATCTGTTTTCCAAAAGGATTATAAGAGAGTCTTTGTATTACTATCCCTGATTCGTTTGTTATAGTATCTATTGAACCTAAAGAGTCTGTATGAAGATATCTATTTTGAGGAAGTTTGAGTTTTCCATCATCTGTTGTTGTGTGTATTGCTACTAGTTTATCTCCTGCGTAGATGAAGTTCTTTTGCAGGATACTAGTTAAGCTTATCTCCTCTTCATAGTGTTTAGCTATATAGTAGGTTGTTGTATCATTTTGTGTTTTTTTATATCTACTTCTATCTGGATTATAATAAAATCTTGTAGTGGTATCACTATTTTGGAACATGATTGGTTTATTGTAGGCATTGTATTCTATCTGGGTGGTTTCATTGTCTTTTGTTTTTTCTATTACATTCCCATTATTATCGTAGGTATAGGTTATATTTCCTGCCGTTTTTAGTTGATGAGCTTTTAAGTAGGTGTAGTCTCCTAGGTCTGATTTATAAGTCATATTTCCTATAGAGTCATAAGCATAAGTTAAAGTGGTATTTGAGTTTGTAGAGATAGTTTGTGCTGATTTTATTCTATCTAGGGTATCGTAGGTGTAAGTTTGGGTGATGTTTTGTTTATTGTCTTGTTTTTGTGTTACATTATTGAGTATATCATAGGTGTACTGTATCTCTCTTATATCGTTGTTATCGTTATATCCTGTTGTTATTTTAGAGAGTTGTCCATTGTGAGTATCATAGGTTTTATTTGTCACTAGTCCATTTCCATGGAATATTTTAGTAATACGACCAAAAACATCTGATTTTAGGATTTTATAGTAGTATTTATATTCACTATTATCAAACATCCCTTTGTATGGCATATCTTCTGTGAGGTTTGCATATTTCTCTTGATAGTTTTTATATCTCTCTTGAGTATTTTTTGCTTCATAGATAATAGTTTTTGCTTCTTGGATACGATAGACTATTATATCTTTATATATTGCTAAGAGTTCATCTGTATCTATTATAGAAAGTACAGCCAAGGCACTATTAAGTTGATCAAGTGCTTGTGAGATAAGAGTGGTTGTGTATGAGGAGTATTTTTCTATAAGCCATTTATAGAGGTATTCATCATTGTTATTTAATATCTTTAGAGTATAGTAATCTAGTTGTTTTTTGTATATTTCATATTGAGTTTTGTGTTCTTGGGCTCGTTTTCGCAAATCTAGTGAGGTTTCTATGAGATATGCTGCTGTTTTATTTAGCTGTTCATATATAGCACTATCTACACCTTTATACTGTTTTGCTAATTCTAATATTTGTAGAGCTTTAGTTCTATAGAGTTCTATTTGAGTATTGAGTTCTATAATCATATTAAAACTATTTATTTTATTATCAAGATTCTTTTGGATATTCTCTTTTAAATCTATGATTGAAAGATTGTCTTGCTCTATTGGGGATTTTAGAGCACTTAGATATCCTTGGGTATTGTATTCATTTTCTAGTACGAAACCATTTGGATGGATTGTTTTATCAAGTTTCCCCTCATCGTTGTAGATATAGCTTGTTTTGAATTGTTTATTATCTATAAATTCTAGTATATTACTTACACGACTTAGCTTATCGTAATAATACTCTTTTTTATACCCCTTTTGTGATGAGGAAAATATTTTCCCTTTTGCGTTTGGGGAGATATCGTAGAGATATTTTGAGATTTGTCCATTTTCATTTTTTTCTGTTACACGACCTAAGATATCATAAGTTATAGTTGTGATTTGCCCTTTTGCATCGGTTTGTTTTACTAGTTGTCCTAAAGCATCATATTCATAACTCCATATCCCCATATCTGGGTCATCTTGATATATCTTATTACCAAAAATATCATACTTTAAGGTTATGGTATTGCTTTTTGAATCTATAGTTTGTATAAGATTTCCAGTAGCATCATATTTATAGTTAATAAAACTATCCTCTTCAACTACTTTTGTTTTTTTACCCAAGATATTATTGAAGATTGTTTTTATATGCCCTTTAGGGTTTGTAGTGATGATATTTAAACCATCATAAGTAAAGTTTGTGATGATTTCATTACCCTCTTTATCATATATTTTAAGTTGGGTTTGCCTATTGAGGTTATCATAGCTATTATAAACATAACTTACAGTTTCACCACTATAGTATGGGGTGGTTGATTTTACTACATTTCCTTTCTCATCATAAAAGGTATCTTCATATATTTTTAGACCATCAAAGGCTGTTTTGGTAGTTCGTAGTTTTTTATTGAATCTATTGTAGTAAATTGTTACAGGGGGAACTCCTGTAGAGGTTTGGGTTACTGTATAGAGACTGTTTGCTACAGAACTATCCCACTTATGTTCCCAAGTTGTAGTAGTACCATCTGCTCTTGTCTCTTTTATCTTTTTACCCATCTTATCATATTGAACAGTTGTTACAAGACCGTTGATATCTGTATGTTTTACCACTTGATTATTTATATCATAAATATTTTGTTCCATAAAGCCTAAAGGATTTGTAACTCTTATGATATTTTTATGTTGTTCATCATACTCAAAAGTATTTACCCTATCTGTTTGACCTTGGACTTTGATCGTTTCAGATATTTTATTTCCATAGCTATCATATTTATAGAGTTTACTTAAGCTTTTTGTACTATTTGGTTCTATGGTTTCACTGTTTAATATCCCTGTTATTGCATCATAAGCAAATGAGGAGTTTTTTGTGATGATTGAGCCATCATTATTAATATGTTTTACTGTTGCATTAATAAGTCTTGAGAGTATCCAATTTGCTACATCATTGGTATATATATTTGTTGCTATTTGTTTATATTGAGTAGTATTATCTTTTGTGATAGTTTCTATTTCTCCTATATTTCCATATCTATCAAAGTTACTGTTTTTTGTCTCTTTGGTTAAAAGGTAGGTGCCATCTATATCATATTTATTTTGTATTGTATGTGCACTTTCAAGATTAAGGATATTTTGATTGGTGAAATATTTTTTTATATTTAACTCTATTTGTTCATCTTGTATCTTAATATCATTTACAAAAGATTCACTAGATGATTTGACCCCAACTAGAGGAAACTCTTGGATAAAGTTCACGATAGTTTTTGAATCAACTACGGGAGTTATAGTGGTAGTTTGCCCAAACCCTAGTGATCCTTTTTTTAAATCAACTTTAAAATCTTTGTACTGAAATAAAGTTTCATTTTCTCCCCCTACTCCATTGTCATTACTCAATGATTTTACTACCACCATTGCACTTGCTTTGATATCTATTTTTGGGTAGATTGAAGTTGATGTTGAGCTATATATCTCTTTGTTTTGTAAGGTTGTATAAACTATATTGATATCTTCATCTTTGTTGTTTGTGATATTTTCAACTTTTGTAACATGATCTTTATTTGTATGAACTTTAAATTTATGTCCATTTGTCCCTTTGTATGACTCTATTAGATCAGGATATAAATCACCATTGATATCTCTTAGATATAGCTGATAGTCCTTTAATGCAGAGTTACTATCATCTAACCAAGAGATAGTTTCTTTGAATTTTATCCCATCACTTAGTGATACTTTGAGTTTATGACCACTTGTACCCACATATACTTGTATCAAGTCAGGATATGAGTCATTGTTTATATCTTGGGCATATATCTGATAATCTTTTAATGCACTATTAGGATCATCTATCCAAAGTTTTCCTATTTCAAACCCTTCACCAGTATTGAGAGATACTTTAAATTTATGTCCGCTTGTTCCTTTGTATGATTCAACTAAATCATCTAAACCATCTGCATTTATATCTTGAAGATATATCTCCCAATCTTTTAAATTTGAACTACTATCTTCAAACCAAACAACACTATCATTAAAACTATTGTTACCTTTATTTAATGATACTTTGAGTTTATGTCCATTTGTCCCTTTATAAATTTGGATAATATCAAGTAAAGTATCTCCATTTATATCGTTTAATGAAATTGTCCAATCTTTTAGTGCACTATTTGAATCATCTAGCCAAGTTTGTGCATCTGCAAAGCTTGTACCATTATTTAATGATACTTTGAGTTTATGTCCACTTGCCCCTTTATAGCTTTGTATCAAATCAGGATATGAGTCTTCATTTATATCTTGCAGATATATCTCCCAATCTTTGAGTGCGGAATTTGTATCTTCAAACCAAGATTTCGTTTCTTCAAAACTCTCTCTTGTATTTAATGATACTTTGAGTTTGTGACCATTTGCCCCTTTATAGCTTTGTATCAAATCAGGATATGAGTCACCATTTATATCTTGAAGATATATCTCCCAATCTTTTAGTGCTGAATTTGTATCTTCAAACCAAAGTTGTGTTTCTCCAAAATTTTCTCCATCACTAAGTGATACTTTGAGTTTATGTCCGTTTGCCCCTTTATAACTTTGTATTAAATCTGGATAAGAATCATTGTTTATATCATAAGTATATATCTCCCAATCTTTTAAACTAGAATCTGTATTTTCATACTGTAGTTTTGCCTCTTCTAAGATAGTATTATTTTCTTTTGTTGTCCAATTGAACTCTAAAGGTTCTAAACACTCACCTTGGGAGCACTCTTGTATATTTATGATTCTTGATTTATTATCTATATAGTTATAAGTAAAGTTATAAGAGGTCACCTCTGTATTGGCTGTTTTTATAGATATATTTTTTAATCTTTTATCAAAATTTATTTTTACCCCATGAGAATATAACAGCTCTTTATCATCTCTAGTTTCATAGTTAAAATCAATTGTATTATTTGCATAAGATATTTGTGTTATATATTTTTCATCATTTGTATTTGAGTATTTAAAGTTTATTTTATTATCGAATCTATCTTTACTCTGACTCATTCTATAAAAACTATCTCCATCTTTTGAATCAGGAGTATTACCATAGCTACCTATTTGACCATCTTTTGTATAAACTATAAAGCTATCTTGTTGTTTGATGATTTTTGTTTGGTTATTTATCTCTAATCTATATTCACTATTTGGTGAACCGTATATAACACTATCATCTAATAAAAGGAGTTTTTGACCATCCAAACAATAGTATGACTTCTGTTCTTCATAACATTTTGAGATAGTTGACAACCCATTAAGATAAAAACCTACACCTAGAACTGAGTTTGTATCAGATGAAGAGCTATATCCTATCCCTAAAGGTGGCATTACACCTGCTATACCTTTTGAAGTTATCATTTTTAAACTATAAGATAAAGCTCCTTGAGATACATCTAGATTACCTTTTGTGGCCCCTACAATAGCTGCTTCAATATTAGTAATATATAAACAAATACCAAGTAATAGATATAAAACTTTTTTTAACTTTAAATGTTTTTTTTTCAAATTTTCCAACTTATTATCTTAAAAATTTAATTAACTAATAAAATTTTATTCAAAAGTCGTCACATATGGCGTCACATCTTTGGTAAATTTTGAAATTTCTTTTATTTTGGAATAGAATTAAATACTAAAATGAAATAAAATCAGAATAAATATCTTCATAAGCAGCTTTTGATTTATCCATTTTCATATAGGAATATCTTTGAGTTGATTGGATATTTTGTTGTCCCAATATTTTAGCAATCACCTCTAGTGAATGCCCTTTGTTTATCAACAAAAAGCCTACAAGGTGTCTAAAAGAATGAAGAGTAAGATTTGGTAAATCTAAGTTATTTCTTAATCTTTTATGTACTCTAAATATAGATGTATAGGTAATATTTTGTTTTGTTGTTGGATTCTCAAATAAATATTTTGTATTTGGAAATGCTTTTTGTAATTCTCGTATCTCATACAATTGAAAATCTTCAAGTGGGAAAGTTTGATTTTTTCTATTTTTTGATAACTTATAATTTATTGTATATGTTTTATTATTAAAATCAATATCTGAATATTGTAAAGTAAGTACTTCGTTTATTCTTCTTCCGTGCAATAAAAAAATATATATTGTTTTATAAAATTGGCTCTCCATATTCATAATATAGTCAATTAATCTAGAAACATCTTTTTTGGGAAGTGAAAAATATTTTTTATTGTCATATTTTGGTAAGTTAATATATTCTGTTGGATTATGACTTATTTTACCTACAGAGATCAAATACTTATAAAAAGCTCTGATACTATACAATATCTTCTCAACAGTTGCTGGTCGTTTAGTTTCTAATAGTTTATTGATATATCTTTGTAAATCTGTTTGGGATAATGTTCTTATATCTTTATCTTTGAAATCAATAGAAAAATATTTTGCATAATGTGAACGATAGTTTCTATTTGTATTTGCTGCTAAATAAGGAGATCTAAAACTGATAAAATCTTGGAATAAATTTGGAAACAAGTATTTATCAGACTGCTCTGACATATTTTTAATTTTTTGTTCATTTTCAATATTCAATTTAATTTTGTATGCTTCTTCCAAAGTGATACCTTCAGATTTCAAACCAATAATTTTTGTAAATGTTTTATTATTATTCTTAAATCTTGCAATATATTGTAAATCATCCTTTTTTTGCTTTGTATATAATCCAGGATATTGAGATTTTACTGCATTTTTTAGTATACTCACTTGTAACTTATACTGATAAATAATGTTACCAAAAATTCAAACAATACTCTCAATATTTTTCTCCCCATTCAAGTGTCCCATAAAAACCTTTGTAATTATAACATATTTATTATTGAGATAGAGAAGAGGAGAAAATATACTTCACTTTAGTTTAATAATTTTGTATTTTGTCAATTAATTTATAATCTTAATATTCCTTTATTCTTTTAATCCCATATTGTTATTCAAAAGTTATGAATAATTGTTATAAAGTAAAATTTATCGGGTACTGTTGTTAATAATTTGTTTGATGGAAGATATGCAAAAGACTATTATGCAGATATAAATGCAGGAGATCATTTAGTTTATCCAGATAATGGATTAAGAATTTTAGACAATAAAGCATGGGGATTATTTAGAGGAAGTCAGAAAAAACTAGGAACTCAATGGATTAATTCAAATAGTTGTACTTATTTGCCTACTGTTAGTTATTGGTCAACATATTCTACCGCGTATTGTTATAGCCATAATGGTAGGATTTATTATAGCTCTAATTCTTATATTAAAAAAAGTGGTAGCACATTTTGGAGTATTTGTTCTTGTTATGATGAAATTGGATGGCATTAAAATAAGTTCTAAAATACCCAAAGTTTTACTTTAAAGAGTTTATTTTATCCATAAATTACTTGCACTATATGTTGTTCTAAAAGAATCGTAATTTTGCAAATCTCCCAATAATACAGTCCAAATTTTTGGATAACATCGTCGTTCTCCACCTGCGCCATAATAGCAATGGTCACTACTATTATATGACCAATAATAAGTTACAAAACCACAATCACCATCTCCTGAGCAATATCTCCAAGTATATATTTTATGCCCTAAAGCGTTACAAGAGCTAATTTGATTAGTATTATCAATATATGGGATAAAGCCATCGAAACTTCCATAAGTAGTAATTGCAATATCATCAAAGTCTTCTGCTCCCAAAGTTGTAGCGATAGGTAATCCATCGAGCAGGTTATTTACAATCGTACCCGATAAAGAGTAGAACCATTGTTTAAAACTTCCATCAACTGTTGATACAACTCCAGTTGTTGTATAATTTGGTTCAGAACCAACTTGTTTAGTTAAAGCAGTGATACTATGTGTAATAGTAGGTAAATTACTTCTACTCCCTTTTGTAAAAATTTCACTTGCATTTACTTGACCATCTTCAGTAGCATTATTTGTCCAAAAATCCATACTATTATCAACTATATGAGTATATGTATCACTCACTCCTGCTATCTCTATTTGTACTCCATTTGGTGCATCATCCCACTCTGTGACTTGAGTTCTATTATCAAGTATTACTCTTTCACTATTTATAGCTACAGTAGAAGCATCATAAGCGGGTGGTAAACTCATAATTGAACCCACTTTATAACTATCTGGTATGATATCACTATTTTTACTTAAATATTTACCATCAGCTCTTTTATAAATTGTTCTATTTAAAGTATCAAGTTCTTTTGAAAACAATTGATTTCCTACTAATGCAACAGAAGGTGCATCATTGTACATTGAAACTATATCTGTTTTTGGGATAGCATTGATAATTTCTGAATTATTAAAATCAACTTCCCCTAAAGATGCATTATATATCCATTTTTCACCTAATGTTTCCAATAAGTGTCTTGCTAGGGAATAGTAACTTGTAGAATTTTTAGGGAAAAACACTACATTACCTACTGTAAATACAGAACTATTTAAAATTGTATCTAAACTATTAAAAACATAATAACTTTTTGAACTATCAACCCAATAGTTTCCATTTTTAATAAATGTTTTTTCTCCAACAAATTCTCCATTTGTTGACATTGCAATAACAGATGTTCCATCCAATGCGTTAAAATAGCTTGTAGCCAAATCATTAATAGTAAATACCCCTTCAAAAGTACCACCTAGGTCCCATGCATTTGAGTCATTACACTTATAAGCTACATTATTATTACTAGAAATAGATACAAAACCTTTATCTCCTTCAAAACAAGATAAAGCTGTAAGATCGTTGAGTGATTGAACAGTTATTCTGCCATTTTGGGTTAAATTTCCAGTTGTACCAAGCTCTATCCATGAACCATCTTTATATACAAATATATCCATACCACCGTTAATATAATCAGGTCTATACCATACTTTTGTAATATCATCAGGTACAATATCTGATATAATTGTATTTGCCAATGTTGTCAATGACTTTATACTTTGAGACATCTCTTCTATTTTTAATGGATTATTAAAAATATCTTTTGTAAGAGCTTTTGCATAATTTGGATCATAAACATATGAGTTTATATCAATTAAATTAAACTTCAAATCGTGTTCAAATCCTTTATATCCTATATTCGTTATATTGTTAACATTTGTTATATTTACCCACGAATTATCACTTAGTTGTCCATATGGTCTATAGTATATTTTTTTTTCTACTAAAGCAGCTTCATTGGTAATAATATCCAGTGAACCCTCTATATTATTATGTATATAATAATTTATCGGTGTAGTGAAATTTTCTATCTCATTTTGAATATTTATAGCTACAAGTGTATTATTTGCATATATTAAATTTTTATAAGTTGTAGTAGTACTATTAACATTGTATTTGAAATTTTTACCAATTTTATAATATTTACTAGAATTGTTATCTACAGCACTAATTATTTTCTCATAACTTACTTTATCTGGAGAATAACTTGAACTAATCGTAATATTACTATCTTGTATATCATATGTTTTATTGGTATTAACTTTCACATTATTAGAAGTATTTTGATATAAATCATTGTTTTGATCATATTGATAAATATTTTGTGTTCCATAATCATACGAG
>Ga0209345_10004840_pt1 | contig 12784 bp, 11 predicted proteins | sample Cruoilmetagenom7_FD_187294 | JGI IMG/M metagenome (GOLD analysis project Ga0209345, IMG submission 187294) | Oil polluted marine microbial communities from Coal Oil Point, Santa Barbara, California, USA - Sample 7 (SPAdes) (version 2) | ecosystem: Environmental > Aquatic > Marine > Oil seeps ...
CAGTTCGGCACCAACTGGTCCGTCTTCTCGGACAAGGCGGGGCCGGTGATCGGGGCGCCCATGGCCTATGAAGTGCTGTCGGCGTTCTTCCTTGAGGCGGGGTTCCTCGGCATCATGCTGTTCGGACGCAGCCGCGTCGGCGACACGCTGCACATGATCGCCTGCGCCGCCGTGGCCTTCGGGACGTTCTTCTCCGCTTTCTGGATCCTCAGCGTCAACAGCTGGATGCAGACCCCCACCGGGTTCGAGATCGACGCCATTACCGGGCAGTTCATGCCGGTGGATTTCTGGCAAATCATATTCAACCCGTCGTTCCCCTATCGCTTGGTGCACACCGTTACGGCGGCCTACCTGACCACGGCATTCATCGTCGGCGGTGTCGGCGCGTTTCACTTGCTGCGCCACCGTCGGCGGGGCGAAACGCCCACGCCCGCCACGCGCACGATGTTCTCGATGGCGATGTGGATGGCGGCGATCGTGGCCCCTATGCAGATTTTCTTAGGTGATCTGCACGGCTTGAACACGCTGGAGCATCAGCCGGTCAAGGTGATGGCGATGGAGGGGCACTATGAAAGCCACCCCGAAGGCGCGCCGCTATACCTGTTCGGCCTGCCAAACGATGAGACGCAGACCCTGGACTATGCGATCGGCATTCCCAAGGTATCCTCGCTGATCCTGCGGCATGATCTGAATGCTCCGATGGACGGTCTGGATACGATCCCGGACGACGAACAGCCGCCTGTGGCAATCGTTTTCTGGTCGTTCCGGGTCATGGTCGCGCTCGGCTTTGCGATGCTGGGGATTGGTATGTGGTCGCTGGTGGCGCGGACGCGCAGGCAATTGTACGATGCGACATGGCTGCACCGTGCGGCCCTGATCATGGCGCCTTCCGGCCTGATCGCGGTTCTGGCCGGTTGGATCACGACCGAGGTCGGGCGTCAGCCCTATACTGTTTACGGACTATTGCGCACGGCAGACAGCGCCGCGCCACTGGCAGCACCTGCCGTGGGCGCATCGCTGGTCGCATTCATCGTGATCTACTTTTCCGTCTTCGGGGCGGGCACGTTCTATATCCTGCGTCTGATGGGCCGTCAGCCCAGTTCGAAGGAGCCGAGGCTGGCCGATTCCGTCAAGGGGCCGATCCGCACCGCCGGAACCACCCCCGCACCCGAAGAGGCGAACCGCCGCCCCGACACGACAGAAACGGGAGCATGACCATGCCAGTCGAAGGTTTCACACTCGACCTGACCACCATCTGGGCCTTTCTGATCGCGCTGGCGGTGCTGATCTACGTCATTCTGGACGGGTTCGACCTGGGCCTGGGAATGCTGTTCGCGTTGGAGCGAAAGCGCGGCGACCGGGATGTGATGATGAACTCCGTCGCCCCGGTCTGGGACGGGAACGAGACCTGGCTGGTGCTCGGCGGCGGCGGCCTGTTGGCGGCATTTCCGCTGGCCTACGCGCTGATCCTGCCCGCGCTATACGCGCCGATCATCGCGATGCTGCTGGCGCTGATCTTTCGCGGGGTCGCCTTTGAGTTTCGCTGGCGGACGGAACGGGGCCGCTGGGCGTGGGACATCGCGTTCATCGCGGGTTCGGGCATCGCCGCATTATCACAGGGCATCACCCTGGGCGGACTGTTGCAAGGCATCCAGATCGACAAGGCCGCACGCGCCTATTCCGGCGGCTGGTGGGATTGGCTGACGCCGTTTTCGCTGACCGTGGGGGTGGCGGTGATGATCGGCTACATGCTGCTGGGCGCGACCTGGCTGGTGATGAAGACCGGCGGTCCGTTGCAGGAGCGTATGCGAGCCCGCGCATGGCCGCTGGGTGCTGTCACGCTGGCCTTCATCGGTATCGTCAGCCTGTGGACGCCCTTCTTGCAGGACGGGTACTATAATCGCTGGTTCGCGGATTGGCGCATCGCGCTGGCTGGCGGGGTTGCCGCGGCGGTTCTGGCGATTGCAGCGCTGATGTTCCGTTCCCTGACGATCCATCGCCACGAATACCGTCCCTTCGTGCTGGCGCTGATGCTGTTCGTGCTGTGCTTTGTCGGGCTTGGCATCTCGATGTTTCCCTATATCGTGCCGACCGAAATCACGATCTACGAGGCCGCCGCCCCCGCAAAGAGCCAGATATTCATGCTGGTCGGCGCCGTGATCCTGTTGCCTGTCATCCTGATCTACACCGCCTATGCCTACTGGGTGTTTCGCGGCAAGGTTGACGAGGGGACCGGGTATCACTGATGGCCGAGCGCCCTTCCCCCCTATGGAAACGGCTGATCTGGTTCGTGGCGATCTGGGTGCTGTCGATCACAGCGTTGGGGATCGTGGCCTACGGCATTCGCCTGATGATCCTGTAGGGCGCGTTCAGGTGAACTTCCGGTAGAGTCTGGTCTGATCGAAGATATCCTCCAACGCCTCCATCCGGGTTCGGGCTTCCCCCCAGTTCACGTCCTGCACGGCAGCGATCATGGTTTCCACCAGCAGCAGGGTCGTCGCCATCGAATCCCATGCCGATGGCACCACAATGCGATTGGAAAAGCAGATATCCGCGACACTGTGGATCGGGGACCGCCACTGATCGGTGATCAGGATGATCGTCGCACCCTTGGCCCGCGCCATCTCAGCCAGCTTCAGCGTGTTGTTCTCATATCGCCGCATGTCGAAAATCACGAAGACATCGCCCTGCTTTGCATCCAGCAGGTGGTGCGGCCAGGCGTTCGAGGTCGATTGGATATGTGTGATCCGGGGCCGCACCACCTGCAAGTGCAGGAACAGGTATTCAGCAATGGTATGCGTCACCCTGCCCCCCACGATGAACAGCGGGCGTTCGGTATCCGCGATCAAAGCGCAGGCCGCGTCGAAGGTCGCAGGCTCGATCTGGGCGAGCGTCAGCCGGATATTGTCGATCACCGCCTCGGTGAAGCGGTTGAGGACATGGCCCGAGGGCGCGCCCTCCGCCCATGTGTCGTGCTTTGCGATGGGGTTCTTGACCTTCGCCTTCAGCTCCTCGCGCAGCTCCGCCTGAAAATCGGGATAGTTCCGAAACCCCAGCTTTTGCACCATGCGCGCCACGGTCGGCGCTGAAACCTGCGCATCGCGGGCCAGCGCCGAAAGCGGGCCGAGGCCCGAGGCCGGATAGTTTTCCAGAATCGAATGCGCCAACTGCCGTTCCGCGCGGGTCAGCGTGTCGAGCTGGGCCTGAATGCGCTCGGCTATGGTCATTTCCGCTTCGGGCAAGGGTGCCTCCATTCTGACGCTTTTCGTTACAGGGCGAACGACGATGTGCGATCCATTACAATATTGTGTTGACATGAGGCCCCGCGCGCAAGAGCCTTGTCCCGGTCAGATGGGCAAGTGAGGTGAACCAACCATGTCGGATCAGGTCGTTCAAATCGTGAACCCTGACGGTGAATCGCCGGTGCTGCTGGTGTGCGAACATGCCTCTCACGCCATTCCGGATGATCTGAACGGGCTGGGACTGACGCCGCAGGAGGCGATCAGCCATGTCGCCTGGGATCCCGGCGCGATGGCGACGGCAAACCTGCTGTCACAAGCGCTGGATGCCCGCCTGATCGCCAGTCGCATCAGTCGGCTGGTCTATGACGCCAATCGTCCGCCCGAGGCACCGGATGCAATCCCCGTGCGCAGCGAACGCACCCATATAGCAGGCAACGCTGATCTGAGCGCGGCAGCCCGGTCCGAGCGAGTGACACGATATTACACGCCCTTTCGCGATGCTCTGGCGGCACAGGTCGCCGCACGGCCCGCGCCCGTGATCGTCACGATCCACAGTTTCACCCCGGTCTATAACGGCAAGGAACGGCATGTCGAAATCGGCGTTCTGCACGATGCGGACACCCGGCTTGCCGACGCTATGCTGGCAGAAGCTGCGCGCTTCACCGATTTGCAGGTCGAGCGTAACGCGCCCTATGGACCCGAGGACGGCGTCACCCACACCTTGCTGGAACATGCGATCCGCTGGGGGCACCCCAATGTCATGCTGGAAATCCGCAACGACCTGATCGCTGACGCCCAGGGACAGGCCCGCATCGCGGGGATCCTGAAACCTTGGCTGACGGCGGCACTGTCCGCGCTGAAGGTGGCGGCATGAGGGTGCTGCGTCGCTTCATCGGGGCCGTGGACGGGGTGAACTATTACACCGGTCGCGTGGTGATGTACGGCATCTTCGTGCTGATGGGCATCTTGCTGTGGTCCTCGATTTCCAAGACGTTCTTCCTGCCATCGCTGTGGACGCTGGAAATGGCGCAGTTCGTGATGGTCGGATACTACATCCTGGGCGGCCCATACTCGATCCAGCTGGGATCGAACGTGCGGATGGATTTGCTCTATGGCGAATGGTCCCTGCGCAAGAAGGCATGGGTGGACCTGTTCACGGTGCTGTTCCTGATCTTCTACCTCGGTGTTCTGCTGTGGGGGGCGTTGGCCTCCACCGCCTATTCACTGGGCTTTTGGGGCAGCAACCCGCTGGAATTCTTCGGTGGGCTGGTGACGGGATCGCAGGAGGTTGGGCGGCTGGAACGCTCCCCCACCGCATGGCGGCCGGTAATGTGGCCGATCAAGGTGGTCATGGTCGTCGGCATATTCCTGATGCTGCTGCAATGCCTTTCCGAACTTTTCAAGGACGTGCTTCGGCTGCGTGGTGAGGCGATCTGATGCCCTATGAAATGATCGCGACATTGATGTTCGCGACGATGATGCTGATGCTGCTGACGGGGCAACGGGTGTTCGGGGCCATCGGCTTCGTCGCGGTGGTCGCGGCGCTGCTGCTGTGGGGGGACCGGGGCGGTTACGATCTGGGCTTCGCCGCCGCGATGAAGCTGATGAAATGGTATCCGCTGCTGACGCTGCCGATGTTCATCTTCATGGGATATGTCCTGTCGGAATCGAAGATCGCGGACGATCTGTACAAGATGTTCCATGTCTGGATGGGCGGCCTGCGCGGCGGGCTGGCCATCGGGACGATCGGGTTGATGGTGCTGATCTCCGCCATGAATGGGTTGAGCGTGGCCGGCATGGCCATCGGATCGACCATCGCGCTGCCCGAATTGCTCAAGCGGGGCTATGACAAGCGGATGGTGACGGGCGTGGTGCAGGCGGGATCGTCGCTGGGCATCCTCGTACCCCCGTCCGTGGTGCTGGTGCTGTATGCGATGATCGCGCGGCAACCTGTCGGGCAGTTGTGGCTGGCAGGGGTGGTGCCGGGCCTGATGATGGCCGCGATGTTCATCGCCTATATCGTGATCCGCTGCCGGATGAACCCCGTTCTCGGCCCGGTCCTGCCGCCGGAGGAACGTGACATTCCCCGCGCCGAAAAGCTGCGCCTGCTGCGTGCGGGCCTGCTGCCGCTGGTGATCTTTGCCGTGATGATGGTGCCCTTTGTCAACGGCTGGACCTCGCTGGTCGAAAGCTCCGCCATCGGGGCGATTGCCGCCTTCGCCGCCGCCGTGCTCAAGGGCCGGATGAACCGCGAGGTGTTCGAGAATTCGGTGCGCAACACGCTGGGCATCACCTGCATGTTCATGTGGATCATCCTCGCGGCACTTGCCTTCGGCGCGGTGTTCGACGGGCTGGGCGCGGTGAAGGCGATCGAAAGCCTGTTCACCGAAAAACTTGGCCTGAACCCGTGGGTGATCCTGATCCTGATGCAGCTCAGCTTTATTCTGATGGGCACCTTTCTGGACGACACCGCGATGCTGGTCATCGTGGCCCCGCTCTACGTGCCGCTGGTGGGGGCGCTTGGCTTCGACCTGATCTGGTACGGGATCCTCTACACCATCACGACGCAGATCGCGTATATGACGCCGCCCTTCGGCTATAACCTGTTCCTGATGCGGGCAATGGCCCCGCCCGAGATCACGTTGCGCGACATCTATAGCTCGATCACGCCGTTCGTGCTGGTGATGATCGGCGCGCTGATACTGGTCATGGCCTTTCCCGGCATCGCCACGTGGCTGCCGCAGGTCATCTACGGAAACTAAACAAAGAGCAGGTGCAGCCTGCCGAACCCTCAAACAAGGAGAGATATGATGACGTCCAGACGCAAGTTTATCCAAGGAGCCGCCGCCGCCCCGGTCGCCGCTGCCGCCCTTGCCACCCCTGCCCTCGCGCAGGGCACGATCCGCTGGCGGATGCAGACCTATGCAGGTGCCGCGCTGGCCGAACACGTGATCACCCCCGCGGTCGAGGCGTTCAACAAGATCGCAGGCGACCGGATGCAGATCGAGCTGTTCTATGCCGATCAGCTGGTCCCCACGGGCGAGTTGTTTCAGGCGATGCAGCGCGGCACCATCGACGCCGTGCAATCGGATGACGACTCGATGGCCTCCCCCACCGACGTCACCGTGTTCGGCGGCTACTTCCCCTTCGCGTCACGCTACTCGCTCGACGTGCCGGTGCTGTTCAACCAGTACGGTCTGAACGAGATCTGGGACGAGGAATATTCGGCCCTTGGCGTCAAGCACATCTCCGCCGGGGCGTGGGATCCGTGCCATTTCGCGACGAAGGACCCGATCCGGTCCCTCGCCGATCTGGAGGGCAAGCGCATCTTCACCTTCCCGACCGCAGGCCGCTTCATGTCGCAGTTCGGCGTGATCCCCGTGTCCCTGCCGTGGGAGGATATCGAGGTCGCAATGCAAACCGGAGAGCTGGACGGCATCGCGTGGTCCGGCATCACCGAGGATTACACCGTCGGCTGGGCGGACGTGACCAACTACTTCCTGACCAACAACATCTCCGGCGCGTGGGCCGGATCGTTCTTCGCCAATATGGAGCGTTGGAACGAACTGCCCGAGGATCTGCAAACCCTGTTCCGCGTCTGCTGCGACCAGTCGCATTACTACCGTCAGTGGTGGTATTGGGGGGGTGAGGCCGCGCTGCGCGTCAACGGGCCCAAGCTGGAACTGACCACGATCCCGGATGATGAATGGCAAAAGGTCGAGGATGCGGCGCAGGAGTTCTGGGAGGAGATCGCCGCCGAGAGCGACGTGAAGCGCCGCGTGGTGGATATCATCAAGCAGTACAACGCCGATATGGTGAAGGCCGGTCGACCCTACCGCTACACCTGATAAAGTGCGGGGCGGCCCATCCGGGTCGCCCCTCTACTGCCGGAGCACCGCATGTCCGACCACGCCGAACTGAAACGCGAAAACGCCAAAATCCTGCGAAAGCTGGCCAAGGAACTGGACCTTTCGCAACCGCGTGAGATCGAGTTCGCCGCCGCATTTCCAACCCGCGAACAGGCGCAGCAGGCTGCGGATTACCTCAACGCACGGGCGCAATCGCGCGCACTGCGCGCCACGGTGATTGCGGCCGGTGACGATTTCGATTGCGTCTTGCGCGTGCATATGGTGCCCGACCTCTACGACATTACCGATATCGAAAGCGTTCTGGCCGAGGCCACCGACCGCTTCGATGGCTTTGAGACCGCATGGGATTTTCCCGGTTAGACCCTTTCACAACAGAGTGTACCCACATGCCTACCCCCCTGACATTCGATGCGCTCAAGGCGCAGGTCGCCGATGGCTCCATCGACACGGTTCTGGCCTGTCTGGTGGACATGCAGGGCCGTCTGATGGGCAAGCGGTTCCACGCGCAAACCTTCGTGGACAGCGCCTATCGCGAAACGCATTGCTGCAATTACCTGCTGGCCACCGATCTGGAAATGGCGACGCCCGACGGCTTCGCCGCGACCAACTGGGCCTCGGGCTATGGCGATTACATCATGCAACCCGACCTCGACACGCTGCGCCCCGTCCCGTGGCTGGAGGGGACCGCGATGGTGCTGTGCGACATCCTGCACCACGACACGCACGCCCCGGTCGCCCATTCCCCCCGCGCGATCCTCAAGGCGCAGATCGCCAAACTCGACGCGATGGGGCTGAACGCAGTGATGGCCACGGAGTTGGAATTCTTCCTGTTCGCCAAGAGCTTCGAGGAGATCGCGCGCGGCGGATTCCGCGATCTGGAACCGATCAGCGCCTATAACGAGGATTACCATATCCTTCAGACCACCAAGGAAGAGGGCATCATGCGCCCGATCCGCAACCACCTCTACGCCGCCGGGATCCCTGTCGAGGGCAGCAAGGGTGAGGCGGAGGCCGGTCAGGAGGAGTTGAACATCCGCTATGCGGCCGCACTCGACTGCGCCGACCACCACACCATCGCCAAGCACGCGATCAAGGAAATCGCGTGGTCCAAGGGGCACGCGGTGACGTTCCTGCCGAAATGGGACGCGGGCAAGGTCGGCTCCTCCAGCCATGTGCACCAGTCGCTGTGGCGCGACGGCACATCCGCGTTTCACGACCCGGACGGGGATCTCGGCATGTCCGATCTGATGCGGCACTACATGGCCGGGCTGATCGCCTACGCGCCCGACTACACCTATTTTCTGGCGCCCTACGTCAACAGCTACAAACGCTTCGCCAAGGGGACATTCGCGCCCACCAAAACCGTCTGGTCCATCGACAACCGCACCGCCGGTTTTCGCCTGTGCGGGGCCGGAACCGGGGGTGTGCGCGTCGAATGCCGCATCGGCGGCTCGGACATGAACCCCTATCTGGCGCAGGCCGTGATGCTGGCCGCAGGTATTCGGGGGATCGAGGAAAAACTGGACCTGCCGCCCCCCTCCTCCGGCGACGCCTACAAGGATGCGGAGGCCGCCGACATTCCGCAAACCCTGCGGGCTGCCACCGAAACCCTGCGCGCTTCGACCTTCCTGGGAGAGGCCTTGGGCGACGAGGTTGTCGAACATTATCTACGCGCAGCCACGTGGGAGCAGGAAGAATTTGACCGCGTCGTGACCGATTGGGAAATCGCGCGCGGATTTGAGAGGGCCTGAACATGATTACCTGTATTTCACCCATCGACGGTACGACCCTGGTCGAGCGTGAACCGCTTTCCTCCGAGGATGCGGCCAAGGCCGCTGCCCATGCGCGCGATGCGCAACCCGGCTGGGCCGCCCGCCCGCTGGATGAGCGTATCTCGCTGGTCCGCGCCGCGACACAGATCGTCGGCACGATGAACGATGAGATCGTGCCCGAACTGGCCCGCCAGATGGGCCGGCCCGTACGCTTCGGCGGGGAGTTCGGCGGCTTCGCTCAACGCGCCGATCATATGAGCGACATCGCCGCCGAGGCGCTCGCCGATATCGAGGTCGAAGAGTCCGGCGAATTTCACCGCTTGATCAAGCGGGTGCCCCATGGCGTCGTGCTGGTCGTAGCCCCGTGGAATTACCCGTACATGACCGCGATCAACACCATCGCCCCGGCCCTGATCGCGGGCAACACGGTGGTCCTGAAACATGCCTCTCAGACCCCCCTGGTGGGGGAGCGTCTGGCCAAGGCGTTCCATCAGGCCGGCATCCCGGAGGATGTGTTCCAGAACGTCTTCCTCGACCATGCCACGACCTCGGAACTGATCGGCGGCGGGGCGTTCGATTTCGTCAACTTCACCGGCTCGGTCGAGGGGGGCCGCGCGATCGAGCGTGCGGCGGCGGGAACCTTCACCGGACTGGGGCTGGAGCTGGGCGGCAAGGATCCTGGCTACGTGATGGAGGATGCCGATCTGGACGCCGCCGTCGATACGCTGATCGACGGGGCGATGTTCAACTCCGGTCAATGCTGCTGCGGGATCGAGCGGATTTACGTGGTCGAAAGCCTGTTCGACGCCTTCGTCGAGAAAGCCGTGAAGATCGTTGAGGGCTACAAACTGGGCGATCCCCTTGACCCCGACACGACGATGGGCCCAATGGCGCAGCCCCGTTTTGCCGATATGATCCGCGCTCAAACGGCGGAGGCTGTGGCCGCAGGCGCGAAAACCCTGATCGACCCTGCCCTGTTTCCCAAGGATGGCGGCGCCTATCTGATGCCGCAAATCCTCGTCGATGTGGATCATTCCATGCGCGTGATGCGTGAGGAAAGCTTCGGCCCCGTCGTGGGCATCATGAAGGTTGCCGACGATGCCGAGGCGATCGCCCTGATGAACGACAGCGAATATGGCCTGACCGCGTCACTGTGGACGCAGGATGAGGCGCGCGCCATGTCCATCGCGGACCGGATCGAGACCGGAACCGTCTATATGAACCGGGCAGATTACCTGGACCCGGCGCTGTGCTGGACGGGTTGCAAGAACACCGGGCGCGGGGGCGGATTGTCCGTCATCGGCTACCAGAACCTGACCCGTCCGAAATCCTATCACTTCAAGAAGGCCTGAGGCATGAACGTCACAGCAAACTGGTCCTACCCCACCGCGATCCGCTTCGGCGCTGGCCGCATTGCCGAAATCGCCGAGGCGTGCACGGCGGCGGGCATCTCGAACCCCCTGCTCGTCACCGACAAGGGCCTGGCCAACCTGCCGATCACCACGCAAACGCTGGATCTGTTGGAGGCAGCGGGCCTGGGCCGCGCCATGTTTGCGGATGTCGATCCGAACCCGACCGAGGTCAACGCCGAGGCCGGTGTGAAGGCCTACCGTGAGGGCGGCCATGACGGCGTCGTTGCGTTCGGTGGCGGCTCCGGTCTCGATCTGGGCAAGGTCGTGGCCTTCATGGCCGGGCAGTCGCGCCCGCTATGGGATTTCGAGGATATCGACGACTGGTGGACCCGCGCCGATGCGGATGCCATCGCTCCCATCGTGGCCGTGCCCACCACCGCCGGAACCGGGTCCGAGGTCGGGCGTGCCAGCGTCATCACCAACTCGCAAACGCATGAAAAGAAGATCATCTTCCACCCCAAGCTGTTGCCTGCCGTTGTGATCTGCGACCCGGAACTGACGGTCGGGATGCCGCCGATGATTACTGCGGGCACCGGCATGGACGCCTTCGCCCATTGTCTGGAGGCGTTCTGCTCGCCCCACTATCACCCGATGAGCCAGGGCATCGCGCTCGAAGGAATGCGGCTGGTCAAGGAGAACCTGCCCAAGGTCTTCGCCGACGGCACCGATATCGAGGCGCGCGCCCACATGATGTCCGCCGCCGCGATGGGGGCCACCGCGTTTCAGAAGGGGCTGGGCGCGATCCACGCCCTGTCCCACCCTATCGGCGCGGTGCATCACACACATCACGGCACCACGAACGCCGTCGTCATGCAGCCGGTGCTGCGCTTCAACCGTGCCGCGATCGAGGATCGGCTGGCACTGGCTGCGGCCTATCTGGGCATCGAGGGCGGATATGAGGGGTTCTACGCCTTCGTCGGGGATCTGAACGCTTCGCTCGGAATCCCCGCGAGCCTGACCGATCTGGGCGTTGCGAACCCGGATATCGACGCGCTGGTCGCATCGGCATTGATCGACCCCAGCGTCGGCGGCAATCCGGTGAAGATGACGGCCGAAAACACCAGGGCACTGCTGCTGGATTGTTTCTAGAAGGCCAGACCCTTTTCTAGAAAGTCAGACCAGTTTCGAAAAGGTCAGACCGGGGCGGTTGCGCCGCCCCGGTTGATCAGGCCAACCGCGCCGCCGCGAAATCGCGCAGGGTATCAGCAGGGCCTTTCTCGGCCAATGTCTTGACTGCGTTCGCGAATGCCAGCCGCAATGTCTCATTCCGTCCCATCTCACCAAACACATCGTGGATGGCAAGGAAGGCAGACGGGTCGCTCTGCACCTTGCTGGCGGCTGCCAGCAACTGCTCGGCGCGCGGATCGTCCAGAGTGAAGCCGAAATCAGCGTTTGCGGTCTGCGCGCAGTATCGGCACCACAATGCCAGTTCCATCGCCAGACCATCGACGGGCAGGCCCTTGCCCAGTGCATTTGTGATCGTGGGCAGCACGAATTTCGGCTGGCGGTTCGATCCGTCCTGACACAGCCGGGCGATGGTGTCCCCGATCAGCGGGTTCGAGAACCGCTGCACACAGGTCGCCAGATACCCCTCGAAGCTGACACCGGGGATAGGCTCCAGAACGGGGATCACCTCGGACCGCATCAAGGCAACCAGCCAGTCGCGGATCAACGAATCCGCCATCGCATCGTGCACATAGACATGCCCCAGTAGAGCCGAGGGATAGGCCAGCGCCGCGTGACCGGCATTGAGGATGCGCAGTTTCATAGTCTCGAACGGGACCACGTCAGCGACGAATTCGACGCCGACCGTTTCCAACTGGGGGCGGCCCTGGGGGAAGTTGTCCTCCATCACCCACTGGCGGAACGGCTCACACGCGACGGGGGCGTCATCCTCAATGCCGAACGTCTCGGAGACCAGCGCCCGTTCCCGGGCGGAGGTTCCGGGCGTGATGCAATCGACCATGGAATTGGGGAATGCGACGTTCTGCGCGATCCAGTCGGCCAGATCGGCGTCCATCGCCCGGGCCAGACCCAAAACGGCCTGACGGGTGATGTGGCCATTCTCAGGCAGGTTGTCGCAAGACAGAATGGTGAACGGGGCGGCGCCCTGCGCCCGGCGGGCCTTCAACCCGGCGATCAGCAGGCCGAACACGGTTTCGGGGCTGTCAGGCTTGGCGATGTCGGCCTGAATTGCTGACGCGCCCAGATCGAAGCCGCCGGTCGTCGCGTCGACGAAATAGCCCCCCTCGGTGATGGTCAGCGATACGATGCGGATCGCCGGATCGGTGATGCGCGCCACGATTGCGGCCATGTCGATCTCGCAAAAATCGATCATCGCCCCGGTGACGCGCGCGGTCAGGTTGCCGGGGGCCAGCTCCACCACCGTGGTCAGCCAATCCTGCGATTTCAATATCTTGCGCCTGTCCGCATCGAACGATTTGATGCCCGCCCCAACGATGGCCCAGTCATGCCCCACCCCGGTCGAG
>Ga0209345_10004842_pt1 | contig 12777 bp, 13 predicted proteins | sample Cruoilmetagenom7_FD_187294 | JGI IMG/M metagenome (GOLD analysis project Ga0209345, IMG submission 187294) | Oil polluted marine microbial communities from Coal Oil Point, Santa Barbara, California, USA - Sample 7 (SPAdes) (version 2) | ecosystem: Environmental > Aquatic > Marine > Oil seeps ...
ACAAACTATCGAACATCGGCGCTTGCAATACCGCAAAGCCGTCGCTTAATATCAATCAACAATAGATGAGCAAACTCTCTCTTAGTGCAGGCCTAAATCTGTGCCATTTTATATGAAGACGGACACATTGTGATTGTCTATGTGCTGAATGAATTATTCACGACATTTATTTTCGCAAGGTTTTTGGGAGCGATTGCTTATCTATTCAATCAATTTTTTAGGTTATTGGCAAAGCCACCAGCAGGTATTACTGGTTCCGTTGGATTGATAATATCTGTGATTAGTTTTGGGTTAGGTCACGTTACGCAAATAACCTAACGAGGGGCTATTTGAGCGCTAGGCGAATATGTACTGTGCGCTTGGGCAGATTGTATTGTGTGGTCAACGACATTTTCTGCACTTACAGAGCCTGCGCTCATCATAGCTATTGCGGCGGCTGATATAGCCAGAGGCACAAATTTTTGTACTCCAAATTTTGATAATTTCGATGCTTTTGTTAAAAATCCTTGTGCCTTCAAATATCCTCCTAGTTAATATACATATTATAACACATGTTACTACATAACGTCAAATTTAGTTATTAGGTACGTTTCCTTGTTTAGATTGAGGAATGTTTAGTCTTGACGACTCTGTAGCGTTAGACTTAAATTTTTCTGCCATAGGAATAATCTTTTCTAACGCAACAGATGATATTACCAAAACTGCAGCAGTAAGCAAAATAAAATGGCTTAAAGGGTATGCGTACAATGATACCGCCTTTCGAAATAATTTTGAATATTTATCAAGTAGTAATATTGCGAAAAAAATAGGTAATATTAGCAATGGCTTCTCACGGAGTAAGATAGCCATCACAATAAAAGCTGGCATACCTATCAGTAGTTTAATTGAATTAATCTCTATAAACAGCGCTAGCTTTAGAATCCTTGAGTTCTCCTTCTGATGTGCATCTTTCCGACTAATCCAATACTGATCAATCCATTTAGTGTAAGGGTGAGTGAGCAATTTTTTCTCTCTAAAAACGCAAAACACAAACAATGCAAAAAATGTAATTATTTCTGGGATTGGTTCCTGCAAATCAACTTGCTCAAGTTTAAATACCTCCAGCATCACATTCACAGGAAATTCAATGGCACCATGAATAAAGTCTCGCCAGATCGAAATTGCATAACTAAGATATGCAGAATAGCTCTTAATTCTATCAAGCTGAGCTAGAAAAGTAAAAGCCATCAGAAGTATACTAACGAACCATATTTTTGTCACCTGCTCCCAAAGCCATTTAATATGGCCAACATCTTTTATTCTTTCATCTGACATACTAATAAGCGTTGATATTCCTATTTAAATTTAAGCCACTGGAGTAGAGCAAAAACTAAGTTCAGTTCTTCTTTCAGATAGTACGAGTTATACTACTTTGATCAATCTTTTGATCATATGGCCAGTCTAGTTCTAATTATATATCACTCGTTACAGCATGACGTCAAATTTGACTGTAATCCCTAAATTTAGTATTAGTAACGTTAAAGTAGAAAATACATATAATAACAATTATTATTCTAAAGCCCTTGATTGTGTAAGAATATTCCCCATATGGAAAAGGAACATTGAGCGAACATGACAAATAAATAAGAGGATGATAACATGGCCACTAACCAAATAACATTTTTTTCCTGTAGTAACGGCGATACTTCGTTAATTGAGGCGCATGATATTACTATCATGACCGATATACATTATCGAGCTAATGATGCTGAGGATAATGACAATGATAATGTATTAGATTTTGCCCCAAAAATTCGTGATGCGTGTAACGATGATTATTGCGATATATTTATCCTGACACATCCTGATGAAGATCATTTACGTGGATTTGACCAAATTTTCCATGTTGGAAACCCGAACAGCCGTGATGATGATCCTGATGAAGGTGATGTAAAAATCATAGTAAATGAGATTTGGTGCAGCCCATATAGCGCTGACCCTAACTACACAACGGATGTTTCTAAAGTTTTGCTAGACGAAATAAAGCGCCGTAAGAATCTGACAGGTGACACAGCAGAACAGGATGGAAATCGGCTTAAAATTTTTACGGCTACAGATGCTGAACTTGTAGAACTGCAAAGTGGAATATCTTATCGCATATTAGCCCCTACCGAAGATGAAGCCGATATCGAAGAAACAGATGAGGACGAGGAGAACAATTCCTCAAACCCATCCAGTTTAGTTGTGCAATGGAATATTACTGTTGGTGACGAAACATCAAAAATAATACTTGGTGGCGATAGTACCGTAGAAATTTGGGAACGCATGGAAGATGATTATGATGATGATTGTTTAAGCTGGGACATATTATTGTCGCCGCATCATTGTTCACGTCACTCCATGGGTAGAAAAGATGCGAGCAATGATACATTTACTTTTTCTGAGGATGCCATTGCGGCACTAAACCATCCAATTGGAGATAAAGCACATGTTGTTGCTAGCTGCAGAAAATTTGGGTCTAAGCACCCACCCCATCCAGATGCGCGTACAAAATATCACAATATTCTTGCTGATGGTGGTGATGTTACAGATGACGTAAAAAGTCGTTTTATGGTTACAGATGGAAAAAAAGGTGAAGACCCAGAGGACGTCAAATTTAAGTTTACATCTAGCGGGCCAACAAAGGCGGCACTTGCGGCACCAATAATTATGAAGACGCCAAGTTCGTCCGGTGGTGGCGGGTATGGCAACGGATAATCGTAAGGCATCACCTAAAAAAACTGTAACTCCCACGCCTAAAAACCCTAGAAATGTTAGATGGGAACTAGCGTGCCTTGAGAAATTTCCTCCCATCGTGGAAGGCTCCATTGCCTATAAAGTACTTACTTCTGGGGCAGCACACATGGAATTTAAAATCAAAACTGATTTACTCATGCGTAAAGACTCAGATTTGATAAGCGATGTAGAGAAAATTAGCTTTGTTTTTGAATCAGAAGATAATATTGGAAAATCCGCACCGACTGTTTACGCATTACGACCTGATTTCCCGCGGCATTTATCGCACCTAAACCCCGGCTTAATAACTTCCCGACCTTCTCTTTGTTTAGCACGTTCAGGGTTACAATCCATCTATGATACTAGCGGGATTAATGGTTGCCTTGAGCGCCTTTTAGATTGGTTAAATGATGCCAAGACAGGTTCATTCTATGAACATGGTTGGGAACCAGTGCCAGGCATCAAAGTCGAAAAATGTGTTTTAGGTTATATTAATCCAGTAGCTTTACAGGAACACGCTTCTAGAAATCCAGATAGTAACTATGCATTTGGTATAGCTGCTTTGGAGTTTACTGGACAAGGTACGGATAACCTATTCATTCAAGCCGCGACCCCACTGATAGACCGCTCTATTTCTGAACAAAATATTATAGCAACAAACATGATGGCATCGAATAATGCTGATGGAATCCCGTTTCATACAGCCGTTCCCCACATATTCGTATGGCCGCCAAGAACTCAAGTTGAAGAAGACACTCATTTTGGGCGATGGCAAAACATGTCGGATTTAATTGCAGGGCTGCGTGCAACTGGATTGTATGATTTAGTTGATGATGCGTTTCTTAGACTAGGACAAGCGGCATTATATGGTGCAAACTCTGATGCTGACAAACGCGGAAATCGTGCAAAATTACTGACTATAGGTTTGTGGAGGCCTGCACCGATAGACAGTACAATTGTGGGGTTGTCTTTAGATAGTGACGCACGTCATCTAGAGTTGCGAACATTTTATCTCGAAAGACCGTTACATGATGACGCACTATCATTGGATACTAATGTGCGACATTTTTACGGGCAAGTTACTACTATCCCCGAAACTTTAGCAGCAGTATCAGGAGAAACTGCACTTGTTAACAGTGCTATTTTAGGGGTTGGTGCACTTGGCAGCTCTTTTGTAGATTATGCGGTGAGAGGAGGTACAGATGCGCTTACAGTTATAGATGAGGATATAATACTCTCACATAATATCGCAAGGCACCGCGCTCTTAAAACCTCTGTACGCCACGCAAAAGTAAAGGTTGCCAAGGCTTTGGCTGAAAACCGCGCCCAAGATGTGAACGTTAGTCCATTTAAAGAAAATTTTGCAACCCTGAGCGATGCTGATATTGCAGAGCGGTTTAAGGACTGCTGTCAGGTTATAGATACTACCGCAAACCCGCTTGTTCGACGGAGGTTGGCTAAACTTTCTGAACCAAAGCTCCCAATATTAAGGAGCGAAATTTATCATAAAGGTATGCTTGGTGTTTCCATGTTGACGATTATAGGAAACCCCCAAAATTTAAATATGTTGTTCTACCAACTCCTTGCTATGGCAATGGATAAAAAAACTATAGGAAACTGGCTAACTTATGAGGCATCACGTACATTTAAAGACGAAGAATTATTGCTAGGGTTCGGTTGTGCTAGCCTAACAACAAAAATGCCTATGTATAAAGTGGACGCTCACGCAAGCACTGCTTTTGCACTCGCGAAAAACAAACTACCCAATATAGAAACACCAATAATAGCCTTAAACTCGGTCGATGAAGATGGTTTATCAAAAGGTGTCCAAATCTTGACACCCCCATCGGTGACAGTTTTCGGTCCTTCCAGTAAAACTAATAATTGGCGCATCATAGTTGCCAATAACGTTCTAGAAAAACTACATGAACTACGCATTGAATGTGCACCTAACGAAACTGGCGGGTATTTTTATGGTTCTATGGATGAAGATGCGGAAGAAATTTATATTGTGGCCGCCTCTCCAGAGCCTCCTAGTAGTGAAACAAGCCCAAGTGTAATTGAGCTGGGGCCGTGGGGGCAAACGGGTTACGAAAAAACTTTTTTACGCAGAACTCGCAATAGGCTTCCACCGATAGGTACATGGCATTCACACCCATCTGGATCGCCAGCAGCATCCGCAAAAGACAAGAGAACAATCGATAAATTCAAAGAGGAAGATATATCACGCGGTTTACCAACGCTTATGGGCATCACTGGACGTGATAGTGATGAATTTTATGTATTGGGAGATTAAGTTTTCAAAGGGTTTTTGGGTTTTATAGAGTTATCAATTGCAAGATACTCTGCATACAGTTCTCTTGCGTAATGTTTGCCAAATCGAACCATTCGATATGTCGCTACACTAGCGAGAAAAAATAACAATAAGGCCTCTGGCCAATAATCAAAATCATTTATCACAGCTAGTAACCCTGATGCAATTAGAGCAACTGCTACTCCACGCATGAGACCATAGTTGCGATTGAATTTTTCCACTCGGTCTGACTTACCTAATTTCCGTACCCGAACATATATTTCACGAATTATGCCACTTTCTAAGATTACATCAGAACTACCAAGTTTAAAATCATTCATAAGCTTTTCTTCCAACCTGATAATCTGTTCCTTGCTTAATAGTGCCTTTGATCCATTTATTGCCCAACTCGTTGGCACTCCTCCAGCAAAATACCAAATAATTAGTTCCCACAAATTTCCGCCAGCTTGAACGAGGTGCCCTGCAACAAATGCAAATATCAACACAAGCCCAAGATCTCCGAGTGTAATACTGGAAGTCAACATTGGTAGTAACGATGGATAGAGTATTGAACAGGCAAGTAGGATAACTGCACCCGGCACTATAACTCCAATGTATTCATAAAGGTCAAACTTCATGGCAAATTAACGCTCCTATACCGCAAGTAAGTTTACGTCCCAAACTGGATTCTGTCGAGCTAATTAAATTATTCCTAATTCGCCCGACAGACAACTGCCCAACCTTGCAACTTATTGTCACTTAATAAGGTTGCATTTAGAAAGGAAAGCACGACCCATTACGAGCCCTGCTTATCCTTAATCTAAACCAGTTTCGGCTGATAATTCGGATCAACTGGCAGTGTAAATATCACGCCTTGATGTAGGGCTAGCTCGGCGGGGACGTGGTCTAGTTTTAGAATGCCACCTTTCTTACCGTTTTTGCGTGGCCAGATAGCACCAATCTCGCGGGCAGAACCGAGCTTATCATTTCCGTTCTCGTCTTTGCCGATGATGCGGGCAAAGGTGATGCGGTGAGTTGGTCTGATTTTGATACTCTCGCTTGCTGATTGTGTTTGTTTAGTATTTGTCATGGTGACACTCCTTTTGTTTGTTCCAGCCAGTTCATTCCGGCTGATGGCACACGAGAGAAAGATAGGGGTCAGAAAATAATTCAAGGGTTTACACGGATGCTTGGAGCGGGCTGCCCTTTAAGATTTTCGCATATCTTTCAGGGTTCATCACTTAAGCCGGATGTGCTTGGTGGATGAAAAGGGGTTAGAGACCCCTATGCAATTTCGTGCACATATCATTTTTGATAGTATCAATTTTGACAGGTATTCACTTGTTGTTTCTTGTGGCACATAAAACTCAAGAACATTGATAAGTCGGGACATGGTGGTGCTGGGTGCTGCTCCTCTCGCAACTTCATAAATATATTGGCATTCAAATTGATGATGGCGTTCCCGCCAGACCTTGATCTGTTTTTTAAGTGAGAGCGCATCATGGCAAAAAAGAAAGTATTTGGAAGCAGGTCACATTCAGCCCCTGTGTTAGTTGATAAGACTAAGAACGCTAAGCCTGCGGCTAATAAAATGGATACTGTAAAAAGTTTACCAACTAAGCTCAAAGCAACTCTTATTGCTTTACGGCGCGGCACTCAAAGCGTTCCGTTTTTTACATCAGCCACGGCTTTCGGGCTTATGAGCCTAGGACTGGTTTTAATACTGCCAGTATTGTTTGTGGGCTTTGTTGTTTCCTACCCAGACCTAATTGTAGGTCTAATAAGTATAGCGGGCTATCTCGCATATCTGGGATTGATGGCTCTATTGGTGTTTACAGTTATTTGCTCTGCCTATCTGACCATAACAAGCAATTGGCATTTATATATATCGTGGTGGCTAACACGCAGGGCTTTTAAAAAAGACCGCAAACTATCTGTTACTACCCATTTTCGGGTTATTCGTTCTCGGTTTGCCAGATATAAGGAACAAGGGTTTTTACTGACCATGGCACCGCCTTTGCGGTTTCCTAAAATGGATAAGCAGAAGATTACCTTTGATGACCCTCGCCACGTTACAATGGTGGCTGGTAGTCAGGCTGGCAAAGGCACAAGCTTTATCATTCCAAACCTTTTGCACCATAAGGGCAGTACCATTGTTTATGACCCGAGTGGGGAGAACTTTGCTGCGACTGCCGCGTTTCGCCAGCAAGTCTTGGGGCAAAAAATCATCCTCCTTGATCCTATGCAAGTAACGGGAATGCAAAGTGATACATGGAATCCCATGTCAGAGATAGATTTTGATAATGACCCATTCGCTATAGATAAATGCTATATGCTTGCTGAAAGCATCCAGTTTGATAAATCTTCTGACCCGTACTGGACAGATGCTGCCCGTAAGTTACTTGCTATGACTATTGCTTATGTGGGAGCGCGTTCTATCCCAGAGCATAATCATCTTGGCACGGTTAGAGATTTACTCATGGGTTCGGAACTATCCGCACTTTGGAACGCTATGACGGCTTGTGAAGCCTATGGCGGCATAGTCCGTAGATTTGGGGAAGCCAATGAGAGCCGCCCAGAGAAAGAACTTGGTTCTGTCATAGAAACTGTTCGCACAGCCCTTAAGTTTTTAGACAGCGAGGTTATGACTGATTTTGTCCGTGTCAGTAATTTTGATATGCGCGAACTCAAGAAAGATGGCGTTAGCGTCTATATCGTTCTACCCGCAGGTCTTGGTGAAAGCTACAAGCCTTGGATACGTTTATTGTTCAATGCGGCTTTTGATGCGGCGCAAGATTTGACAATTCCAAAGCCCAAGCACTCGACTTTATTCGTCATGGATGAGTTCCCGCTAATGGGTAAGATGGAACGCATTAAACGCGCCGCAGGAGAAACCGCAAAGTTTGGGGTGAAGCTGTTTATAATTGCCCAAGACATTAGCCAGCTTAAAGAGCTTTACGGCGTAGCTTGGGAAACCTTTATTGCCAATTCCGGTATCCTCATCATGTTTGCTAATAATGATCTTGAGAGCCAAAAATATATCTCTGAACGATTAGGCAAAGAGAAAGTTAGAAAGCGGAGCTTTTCTAAAGGCTATCAATCTTCCTCCGAGACCACCAGCTATGAGTTGGAAGATGTTGCTCGTCCTGACCAATTGGAGAAATCATCCAGTCGACAATCAGGTTCTGCCTATATCTTTATCGCTGGCTCCAAACCCATGCGTCTACTGCGTGCCACATATTATGATTGGGACATGGTGCCAAAGGGGTTGAAGTTTAAACCAACATCAAAATCAAAAAACGAGGTGGCGCAAATCGCCGCCGAGTAATCTCCTCAAATTACGAGACCCATCATGAAAGAACGATTTAACCAACCCGCAGGCGAGACCTACGAGAAGCGGCTTGATGCCTTGCAAGAAAAGGGCAAAGCCATTGATAAATTTCTGCGTACCCCACAAACGCCGAGGCAGCAGCTTGTACCTAAAGGACAAATGCGCACACAAGGGTTAGCTAAAGCACGGCAAGAGATTGGCAAGCAGCGCGTAGATATTACCAAAGAGATAAACCAAATCCGGCAAAGATTAGAAAAACAAAAGCAACAGCAAAAAGATAAAGTTAGGTCACGCTAGATCGCGGCGGCTTCCAATGGCTGAACCGTCTTTTGTAAGTCTGCTAAACGATCTCGTTTTGCGATGCGAAGTTCATAGTCCTTTTGCAAGTTAAGCCAAAAGCCTGCGCTCATGTCAAAAAACAGGCTAAAGCGAAGTGCCATATCCGCAGATATTGCCCGCTTGCCATCAACAATCTTTTTAATAGCCGCGCGGTCAACGCCAATCGCTTTGGCAAATGTACCTTGCTTAATTCCAAGATCATCTAAAAAATCTTCTTTGAGCATTATGCCCGGATGTTCAATCTCAATCATGTCGTTTTCCTTTACTTCGTTGTTCCTTTACTAATGATAATCGATGAGTTCCACTTCATGTGCAGAACCATCAACCCATTTAAAAATTATGCGCCATTGTCTATTCACCCAAATGGCATAGTAATCGCTCAAGTCGCCTTCTTTCTTTTCTAGTTTATTAGAGGGCGGCACTCGTAAATCTTCTATGCGCTCGGCGGCATCAATATACCTCAAGCGGCGTAACGTCTTCTTTTGAAGCTCGCCCGCCATACGCTTGACCTTACAGCCATTAAAGATTTTTTCGGTTCGCTTATCCGCAAAACTAACTATCATATATGTAGTCTATCAGGCAACAAATGAAATGTCAAGGAAATGTTGCTCGTTAAACAACATTTTGTATTTACAACAAGACTTGTCTTGAAATACACAAACACAACCTGCTATGTTTGTTCGTGATATGTTCTTGCGTAAGTTTAACATGAATTTACTAAGCAAGAACCGGAAACTCTGTGTTTCCCCTAACTAAAAAACCCAACTCTAACCCAAAGAAGGAGACTGCCATGAGTAATCATGAAGACCGTATATCTATACCTCAAACACAAAATAAGCCAGATAACCCCATGCAGGGCGTTAAGTTTATAAAACCGCCGCCTGTTGATGGCGGGTTTACCAAGCCCGTCCTAAATCTCGATATTGAGAAATATTTAGAGCAGATAGAAGACTTCGAGCTAGATGAAGAAGACGCCACAGAATTGTTGACCACGCTCTGGGATATCATGTCCCGCTTTGTCGAACTTGGCTTTGGTATCGATTCTTATTCAAATGTTACTGATAAAACATGTTTGTTACCTAGCCCTGATTCCACCGATATGCTAGAATAGCCCTGCACCTAAAAGCTCATTTATGAGCAGAAATGAAGATAAATGTCCCTCATGCTACAATCAGATTCTAAGTCACATAACGCTACTAAGGCGGTAGTTTATGCTCGTGTGTCGAGCGTAAAGCAAACCGTTAAAGGTGATGGCCTGAACTCACAGGTCACGCGCTGCGGTGAATACGCCAAGTATAAAGGCTATGAGATTGTAGAGATATTCAAAGATGATATATCAGGCGGTAAAGCTACGCGTCCGGGTATGGCTGACATGCTCAGCTTCTTACGAACTAAGCGTAGAAACCCCCATGTGGTAATCATTGACGATATTAGCCGTCTTGCTCGTGGTATTGAAGCTCATATAAAACTTCGTACTGCCATATCCTCCGCAAGCGGTATTTTAGAAAGTCCGTCTATAGAGTTCGGCGATGATTCAGACAGTCAGCTTGTAGAGAATTTACTAGCGGTTGTCTCCCAACATCAACGCCAGAAAAACGGCGAGCAGACTAAAAATAGAATGATGGCACGTGTTATGAACGGATACTGGGTATTCCCTGTACCGCTTGGCTACCGTTACGTGCAAACGGCGGGGCAAGGCAAATTACTGGTTCGTCATGAGCCTATGGCAAGTATATTAGAAGAAGCCTTACAAGGCTTTGCTTCTGGCCGTTTTGAAACCCAAGCTGAAGTCTTGCATTTCTTAGATAGTCTTCCTCACTTCCCAAGGGATAGTAAAGGCATTATCCGTCATCAACGGGTTAAAGATTTTCTGACCAACCCTTTATATGCGGGCATGGTACACGTTCCCAACTGGGATTTACCTATGCGTCAAGGTCAACATGAAGGTCTTATCTCCTACCAATCGTTTAAGAAAATCCAAGACCGCATTGAAGGTAGAGCAAAAGCACAAGCTCCCGTGCGCAAGAACATCAGCCAAGACTTTGCCCTAAGGGGATTTGTAACGTGCGGCAATTGCGAGACAATTCTTACCTCTTGTTGGGCGAAAGGTCGTAGCAAGAAATATGCTTATTACCACTGTCGCACCAAAGGGTGTGAAAGCTACGGTAAATCCACTCGCCGCAATAAACTTGAAGGTGAATTTGAAGAAATCCTAGAAGGTCTTACACCTTCCAAGAAGCTATTTGCTGTTGCCTATACCATGTTCAAGGAATTATGGGATCACCGTGTAAGCTCTCATAAAGACCACGCAAAGGCTTTAAAGAAACAGATAACAGAGACTGACAAAGCTGTAGAGGCTCTACTGACGCGCATTGTTGATGCTGACAGCATAACCATCATCAAAGCCTATGAGAAGCGCATTACCGAGCTAGAAACGGGTAAGTTCGTACTAGCTGAGCAGATCAAAGATTTAGGCAAGCCAAAGAAGACCTTTGAGGAGACATTTAGAACCGCCATGGAATTCATCGCAAACCCCAGTAATCTCTGGGTTTCTGGGGTGTCAGAACAACGTCAAATAGTACTAAAACTCGCTTTTGCCAAGCGACCTGCATATACAAAGGGACATGGATTTAGAACCGCTAAACCAAGCAAAATATTCGAGGTAATTCAAGGACTTAGTGATATATTGGAGAACAATATAAGCTCTAAAAAAGCTATGGCGCACCCGACAGGATTTGAACCTGTGACCTCTGCCTTCGGAGGGCAGCGCTCTATCCAGCTGAGCTACGGGTGCTTATTTAGAGTTATAACAAGTTATAAACCTGCAATAGCATTTGTGGAAGCCCTATAGAGCCTGCTTAATCCTTTGCCAAGGGCAATCGCGTGGTTTATGGACTTGTTTTATGATGATGATTAAAAAATCCCCGCTTCGGCTTTTGTTCACCGTGTTAATGACGGCTCTGCTTAGCGCCTGTAATCAAGGCGGACGTGTTGACGATAAAGTGGCAGCGTCCCATGCCCGTTATGACGGCCCTGCCATGTGGAAAATCACAGACCATGACAGCACGCTTTATCTGTTTGGTACCGTTCATTTAATGCAGCCGGATATTAATTGGCAAAGACGGGATATGCAGGCCGCTTTTGACGATGTTGGTATCTTGTTTTTCGAAACTCCCGACGATGAAAAATCTGTCTTACAGACCAGTATTTTACAGCGAGAATATGGTGTTTATACGAACGGTGAACGGCTCAGCGATCAGTTGGACGGTATCAACGTAAACCGCCTGACGGCAGCGGCTTATAATGCTGAAGTTCCTCTTGCGCGGCTTGAAAACTTCAAACCTTGGCTAGCCGCAGATATCTTGACGGTAGCGGGCGCAGATATAGCCGGGCTACGATATGAAAATTCTGCGGACGCACAAATGCGCATCAAAGCTATCACGGCCAAAAAATCAATTCGCGCTTTGGACACAGTTGAAACATATTTTGAAGCCGTCGCCAAACAACCCGACTGGGTGCAGATGCAAGCGTTTGAGGAAACGATCAAAAATTTTAACACCCTAGTCAGTGATACAAAAACCATCAATGCAGCATGGCTCATTGGTAACACGGAGCGGCTGGAAACTGACGTACTTATCCCCGCTCAAGAAAGCTCACCAGAACTTTATGCAGCCTTGTTCACGCAGCGTAACAAAAAATGGGTCAAAACTTTGGACGAATTCATGAATGGTGACACCAACGCCATGGTGGTCGCCGGCATCGGGCATATGCTTGGAGAAGGCGGCCTACCTACACGGTTTGAAGATTTAGGTTTTACCGTGGAGCGCGTGCGCAGATTGGATTTGCCGAATTAGCATTCACTGAGTTTAACGCTCTCGGTACGGATCGCCAAGCATGGTGGCTAGGTGACGGCCATTTTCTGACAGAGCCGCCACATCAAGAGCAACTTTTGTTGTACAAGATGAGTACCGATCTTTTTGATCATAATATCCGGCGTTAAATGCGCGGATTAATTGGCGACGATAGGAAACGTCGTTGGGCGCTTCAATTTGCATCATAT